>Ga0207705_10000743_pt1 | contig 26871 bp, 21 predicted proteins | sample KBSC13metaG_FD_184314 | JGI IMG/M metagenome (GOLD analysis project Ga0207705, IMG submission 184314) | Corn rhizosphere microbial communities from Kellogg Biological Station, Michigan, USA - KBS C1-3 metaG (SPAdes) (version 2) | ecosystem: Host-associated > Plants > Roots > Rhizosphere > Soil ... | reverse complement strand
CGTAGATGCTGTTTTCGGCGGCGAAGCGGTAGGCCTCGCGGTCGCGGAACTGGGTGAGATAGGCGTAGCCGAGTAACTGGCCGTCCTCTTCGGCCACCAGGAACGGCCAACCGGCGGCGGCGATGCGGCGGATCTTCTGCAGGTGAAATTCCGGGGTCGGTGCCTCGTAGTCGAAAGAAGCCGTGCCGTTGACAACATGATGAGCATAGATGCCGGAAATTGCCTCGGCATCGCCTTCGTCCACCAAGCGGATTTCCATCATCGTCAAGTCACACCGCGGCAAAGCCGGTGCAAGGTCAAGGTTTCACTCCCGGTTCACGTCAACAGCAGCTATCTGCCGGTTGAACGCGACCCATCTTCCGGACCGACTTGCCAGCATATCGCCTTGAACCGCCCTATGCGCGGCCGCCTCTGCAGCGGCGTCTGAGCGGGCTCGCGCTCGCGCTGGCCCTCAACATCGGGCTGCTCCTGGTGCTGTTGACGCTGGGAATTCTCCCTCCGTCGGCGCAGCGAAGCCTGCGCGGCACCGTCATCGACCTGATGCCCATGTCGAAGAGCAGTGCGCCGACCAAATCCGCTCGCCAGCGGGTCGAAAAGCGCATCGAACCTGACCGGCCGGTGCCCAAGCAGCCTCGAATCATCCTGCCGGCGAAGCCAACCATTGCGCCGCCGCCCACGCAACAGACGCCCAAATCGCAGTCGTGGATCGAAATGAGCAGCGCCGACATGGCCGCGTCCGACATTGGCAAGATGCCCAAGTCCGGGTCGGGCAGCGCCGGCGACAGCGAGGTCGTGGGACGCGGACCCAATGGCGAGGCGATGTACGCTGCGCAGTGGGCCCGCGAACCCACCGACGCGGAACTGTCCGGCTACCTGCCGCGCAACGCGCCCGACGGCTACGGCCTGGTCGCCTGCAAGACCGTGGCCGGCAACCGGGTCGAGGATTGCGTCGAGCTGGAGAACCAGCCGCCGGGTTCACGCCTGGCCAGCGCCGTTCGGCAGGCCGCGTGGCAATTCAGGGTCCGCCCGCCGCGCAAGGGCGGCAAACCGCTGATCGGATCCTGGGTGCGGATCCGCATCGATTACGTGCGGTCCGGCGCCTGAACCCCTATTGGGGAGGCGCCTTCTCCGCTTCCGCCAGCACTTGCTTCACTACATTGCTGGGGATGGCGAAACCGATCCCGATGTTGCCCGCGCCACTCTCGCTGCTGCTCGGACTGAACAGCGCCGAATTGATGCCGATCAGCTCGCCGCGCAGGCTGATCAGGGCGCCGCCGCTATTGCCGGGATTGATCGGCGCATCGGTCTGGATGAACCGGCGCGGATCGTTTTGCCCGAGGGGGCGGTCGGTAGCGCTGACAATCCCACTGGTCACAGTCTGGCCGAGCCCGAAGGGATTGCCGATCGCCACCACATAGTCGCCGACCTGCAATTGCTTGCTGTCGCCCAGCGGAAGCGCAGGGAGGTTCCTGGCGCCGATCTTCAGCACGGCAAGGTCGAGATTGGGTGCCGCGCCCAATGGCTGGGCATCGAACTTCCGTCCGTCCTTGAGGATGACCTGCACCGCCTGCGCATTTCGGATGACGTGAAAATTGGTGATGACGAGGCCCCTTGCGCCATCGACGATAACGCCCGACCCGGCCGCCATGGCGGGCTGCAGGGCAGAGTCGGGGACACCGAAATAGCGGCGGAAATAGGGATCCTGCAGTAGCGGGTTCTGCTGTGCCGGCGAGGGCTGCAGCACGGCGATGTTCACCACCGCGGGCGCCGTCTTGCGGACCAGCGGAGCCAGGCTGTCTTCGGCTGGACCGGCCAGCACGCGCGGCGCGGAAGAGGCCCCGCTGTCACCGACCGGCAGCATCCGCGCGACAACGCCGCCGATAACTGCGGCGAGCGCCATGAACACAAATACGAGGAGAAACGGAAAACGCGCGGGGCCCCGGACCGGATCAGCCACGCGCCGCCTCCGGCTCGCCCTCGGGGACTCCCCTGCCCAGCTTGTCTGGCAGCGGCTCGCCATCCGGCGTGAAGTCCAGGCTCACGGAATTGATGCAATAGCGCTCACCGGTGGGAGGGGGACCGTCAGGGAAGACGTGTCCCTGGTGCGAACCGCATCGCCCGCAGACGATCTCGGTGCGGACCATGCCGTAGCTGGTATCGCGGATGGTCCGCAGATGATCTTCCGCGAAGGGCTGCGTGAAACTCGGCCAGCCCGTCCCGCTCTCGAACTTGGTCCCGCCGTGAAAAAGCGGCAGGCCGCACAGGCGGCAGGTAAAAACTCCCGGACGCTTTTCATCCAGGAATGTGCCGCAAAATGGCGCTTCAGTGCCGTGCTCGAGCAGCACGCGGCGCTCCTCCTCGGTGAGCTCGTTGGCCAGCTGCTGAAATTGCTCGTCAGTTGGCGGGGTCAGATCGAAACCCGAGAGTGCGGTCGCCATGAGTCCTCCTTGCGGTTCTGGCCCAACATGGGGATGAACCCCGAGCGATGCGATGGGTTCTCATTTTTTTGCTGTTTTTGGCGTCGGCAACCTCCGCGCAGACTCCGCAGACACGGGCCGAGGCCATCAGTGAGGACGCGCTTCAATATGCGGCACAGTTCGGTGTTCTGGTCGATGAAGCCGCGCGACGGCTGCGCGCACAGCAGGCGAGCGTCGCAGGCACCGACGCTATAGCCCGCGAATTTGCCGATCGCCTGGCCGGAATCTCGATCGAGCACGGAGCGGAATATCGGATCGTCGTACTGCTGACCGGAACCGATGCGGTCGCGCCCCGCACGGCGGCGGGCATCCCGGTCATTTTCCGGACTGGCGCCAAGGCCACGCACACGGCGGCCATTGCGGCCCTGAAGCGGCATCTCATCGATTTTCGCGCCGACCTGCCGAACGCGCGCGGCGCCGGCTATGACCAGCGAACCGGCGAGGTCGTGCTGCTGATTACGAGTGCCGACGCACAGCGCTTCGGCGTGGATGCCATCAAGACCCGCGCTGAGCAGGTCGGCGGCGTGCCCGTGCGTGTGGTCATGAACGAGCTACGCGAGGCGAACATGAGCGCGATCGGCGGCGGCCGCGTCGAAGGCCTCAACCTGCAGTTGCGCCAGAGCCTGTGCACGACCGCTTTCGTCATTACCAATGGAGAGACGAATGCGATCACCACCGCGGCGCATTGCCCCGATCAGCTGACCTACGTGGAGCGCGACGGATCGACGCTGCAGCTGCCGATGATCGGGTCGTGGGGCGCGGGTTACCAGGACGTCCAGATCAACGGCACGCCCAACTCCCCCGCGCCTTTGTTCTACAGCAATCGCGGCGCGGGAACGCTGCGGCAGGTTATCACCTGGCGCAACGTCGCGAGCACGCGCGCCGGTGACTTCGTCTGCCATTACGGCGAGACATCGGGTTACAGCTGTGCGCTGGTCGAGCTGACCGATTATGCGCCGCCGGGGGCCCTGTGCGGCGGCCCCTGCAGTCCGACCTGGGTCACGGTGCGCGGCCCGGATTGCGCAGCAGGGGACAGCGGCGGGCCGGTGTTCAGCGGAGACGTCGCCTTCGGCATCGCCAAAGGGGTCAACCGCACCGCGGCAGGCCAGTGTCTCTTTTATTATTATATGTCGACCGACTATCTGCCGGCGCCGTGGCGGCTGCTTACGGCAACGCTTATTTCGCGTCGACGAGATCGCCCCTGAGCTGATCGCTGCCGGGAACGGGCTCGGCCGGGTCGTTGCCGACCTTAACCACGCGGTTCTGACCATCCACGTGAACCACGGTGGGCGTCAACGACCGCGCTGCGGCGTCCTCGAACATCGCGTAGCTCATGATGATCACGAGATCCTCGGGATGGATAAGGTGCGCCGCCGCGCCATTGATGCCGATCACCCCGCTGCCGCGCGGGCCCGGAATGACGTAGGTTTCGATGCGGGCGCCATTGGTGATGTCGACGATCGCAACCTGCTCGCCCTCCAGCAGGTCGGCGGCTTCCATCAGGTCGGCGTCCATCGTCACCGAGCCCACATAATGGAGATCGGCCTGCGTCACCGTCGCGCGGTGGATCTTCGACTTCATCATGATCCGCATCATGACAATGACTCCCGTTCGGGCCTTCGATTGGCCGCGCTAGCAGATCGTCGCTGAACAGACACTGTTCAAGTGTTGCGCTGCAATATCGCACTTGCAGCATGCGGTGCAAATTCCCAACTGATGGTCCGAAAAGGCGGTGCAATTTGCCGAACGCGGCTCCGACGATGAGCCAAGTGCATGGAGTTGCCGGATTTTCTTAAATGGCACGGCTCTTGCTCAGTAATGATCACAAGATTTTGCCAATGGAGTGAATGATGGAAACGCAGGTCAACCAAGTCGCACTTCCGCTGCGGTCGCACACGATCCTCGGCGTTTGCGAGGCGATTGGCGAGGAGTTCGGATTCAATCCAGTCTATCTGCGCGTGCTGTTCGCGGCGTCGGTTATTTACAGCCCGACAATGTCGATTGCGGCCTATCTGCTGCTCGGTCTCGGCGTGCTTGCCGCGCGCATGCTGGTTCCGAATCTGGCGCGAGCCAAGAATGTGCCGGCGGAAGAGGCTGCCGCTCCCGCCAACAGCGAGATCGAGTTGAAGAAGGCCGCCTGAGGGCTAGAAATCGCCGCGCGCTTCGGCTCGTGCTTCGAGCAGGTCGAACAGCGCGCGGTGCTGGAGCAACAGCTGCTCGCCGCCGAACGACAGAGCGCGTCCACGGGCCGGAGCATCGGACCCATCGCCGATGACGGCAATGATCGACGCGTCGTCGGGAAGCGAGCAGGCGGGCGCTTCTATCCCGGCGCGCGTTGCCGCGCGGTCGAGGAGTCGCCGGATTGGCCACCAATCGCCGACCAGTGCCGTCGCGGCGCCCAGAGCACAGCCTTCCCGTTCCGACATCGCCAGCGTTTCGAGAGCGTGACGGGCGGCGACTAGGCTAGACTCGGTTTCGGCCGCGCCAGGCGTGCTGGGCATCGGGCCGACGGCCGAGGTGAGACGGACCAGAAACAGGCGCTCGCGTTCGAAACCTTCGGACGCGCGGCTGAGCCAATCCTGCACCGGACCCTTGGGGCAGCGCTGCAACGCCAGCTCGACCAGGCCCGGATGGCGGCCGTGGAGGCTGCACAGCAGGTGGATGGCGTCGGCGAGATCGCGGCCCGAATGGCGGCCCGAAGCTTCGAGCAGGGCATTCAGGTAGGGATTACGAGCGCAACCCTCGCCCGCGACACGCGCGAGCTGGGCCTCGGCAACGCTGACCTGCTGAGCATTGGCCAGAGCGGCATTCTGCTGAGCGGCGGGCCGGAAATTCGCCATTCTACTCCCCTCGTCCTGACATCAGGCGAAGCCTAAGGTGGTCGGTCCTAACGCAAGGGCGTAAAGACGAGGTTTATGGGTGCGTAAGCATTCGGGAACCCTGGTCCCGCGTCGGGACAATCGATCAGTCATCCCGATATGCGAGTTCGAAATTGCCCCAGCGGCGGCCCTTGATCCACAGGGGAACGAAGACGTTCTTCACCGGGATGAACTTGTCGCCAAGCTCCATCCGATAAGTCGCCAATGTGGCGGGACGGTCGCTGGCCAGCGCCATGCGGGTTGTGTCGTCGATGAGGATGCGGCGGTTGCGGCTATGCTCGTCATTCCACACCGGATCCGGACCTTGCGGATAGCTGCGTTCGGACAGATGCGTCGGTAGATAGCCGTTCATGTCGCCAATCGCGGAACCGATGATGCGATTGTCGCCGGACTTGGTGCGGTCGAGGATCGGCCGCACGTGGCGGTCGGCGGTGTCGTTGAAGCGCACGTCATATTGCACGGGGTTCGTGCCCTCGACGAGGCGATACTCGGCGTCGAACACATCATCGAGGGTGACTTCGCCATTGTCGATCGCTTGCTCGACCGCCACCTGGATCCTGCGGCAGGTTTCCTGCGCCTTGAGAATGAAGGGCGTGTCGTCGATCTCGGCGCCCGAATTGGCAAGCGTGTCGAGCATGGTGTTCGAGAGGAGCTCGAGATGCGCGAGCCGCTTTTCGGCGGTCAGCAATTCCTTGCCGTTGTCGCGGGCGTCGGCGGCGAAGTCGGTCAGGCCGGCTTTCACCCGGTCGACGCTGGTCTGGATCATGCTGGTCGAGTGGGCGATACCCTCGGTCTGGCGGTCAACCATGCCGACAATCTCGCTGACTTCGCGCACCGTGTCGCTGATCATGCCGAAACCGCTCTGGGCGGCGCGGCTCTGCTCGACGCCGGTCTTGATCTCGGTCGTAACGGCCCCTGCCTCACGGGTCAGCTCGCCAATCGTCGAGGCAATCTGGCTGGTCGCGGCGCGCGTATCGTGCGCGAGCTTCTTTACCTCGGCGGCGACCACCGCGAAGCTGCGGCCAGCATCACCGGCGCGCGCGGCTTCAATGGTCGCGTTGAGCGCCAGCATGTTCGTTTTGCGGGCGATGGTTTCGATGGTCGAGGAAACGGTCTGCACCTGATTCATCGCCAGCGCGAAACCGGCCATCCGCTCGCCCAGCTGGACGATGAGGTCGGTGAGACTCTTGAAGCCGTCGATCGTGCCATCGATCGCCTCGCGACCGGCATCCAGCTTGGCCTTGGCCTGCTCCGACAGAAGCCGGGCCTCGTCGGTCGAATCCGAAACGCGGGCCTGGTCGCCCATCAGGCGCGTCGTTACTTCCTCGAGCTGATCGAGCATCTTCGTATGCTCGGCGATGCGCGTCGCGACGCCCTGCACGTAACCGGCGACGTCGCTGCATTCCATCGACAGCGAACCGCAGTCCCGCGCAACCGCGCGGATAGCGTTCTCAGTGACTTGTTCGATACCCTGCGTGGCCATCGACGGCGCGCTCCCAACCCCGAATGTGAGGCTGGGATAGGCGGGAACGTCCTACTTCTTCGTTAACCACTCGGCTGCATTCGCGAAGGGAGCAACCGCGGACCAGGGTGTCAGCGTCCGTTCGTGATTCCCTTGCGGCCCTGCAGCTCTTCCCACGGCTGCCGTAGTTCATCAGCCTGCCTGCCCCACTCCCGCATGGTCATGCACGTGCGCTCGATGCCGCCGATCGTGCCGGTCCGGATCGACTTCTTGCAAACGACCTTGTCGAGGCCGGACGCCTTGACCGGAGTCGGCGACGCGAGCGGGGTCGAGCTGGCGGGCAATTTCCAGGCGATCATGCCTTCGTGCGTCCTCAACTGCCGCGAGCTGATGTCCGCATCGGGTTTGAACTCCGCATGGAGGGCAATAACCTGGCAGGTTTCATCGTCCAATAATGGATAGCCGCTGCTGTGGGTCACTTCGCAGCCCGCAACCTGCCCTTTGCTGTCGAGGGTCACCTTGAACCCGACCGCTCCTTCTTCCTTCGCCGCAACTGCTCGCGGCGGATAGAATTTCAGAAACGTGTCCCATTGCGCCGCATTGGCCGGAGCAGCCGGTTCAGCACTCCAGGCAATGCTCGAGATTCCCGCCAACAAGGCCGAACCCACCAAGACGAACCGGTTCATACCGCGCTAACTCCCCTGCCAACCGGCCGGGATTATGCCACGATCATCGCCACAGTGCGACTCTCTGTTCAGTACAATAAACAAGGTTGCCGCTCGTCAGCCCAGGCTCGCTCATCGGGGTTGGTCAGGGTGTCCAAGTCCGCAGGCGCTGCGCTATCGTCATCAACCCACTGGCGGAGCAGCGGCGAGCCGTTGATGACGTCGATAGCGAGCTTGTCGAACTCATATTCGTACGGGAAGTCGCGCCACAAATCGTAATCCGGATAGAGCCGGCGGATCGCCTTGAAGGCGAGCGATTGCAGGCGCCACGGCTTGAATGCCTGGTGGTCGTACTGCGGTCCTTCGGCATGAATGAACAGCCCGCGGCACATTGCACCAGCATGCTTGTGAAACGTGGGCTGGAAGGTCGTTTCGCGAACTATGCATCCCTGCAGCCATTGCGGGGCAAGCCGCTCCATTTCCACCAGGACGCGCGCGGGCTCCAAATCGGGAGCGCCGAACAGTTCGAGCGCGCGCGTGGTGCCCCTGCCCTCGCTTAGCGTCGTTCCTTCCAGCATCACCGTGCCGGCATAAGCGCGCGCCATGTTGACGTTGGCGGCGTTGGGGCTGGGGTTGATCCACACCCGTTCGCTTGGCCAACCGAAACCCGGCGAGGCATCGGGCTCCCAGCCCTGCATCTCGATCACTCGGTAATCGACATCGAGCTTGAAATGGTCGACGAACCACCGGCCCAGCTCACCGAGCGTCAGGCCGTGGCGCATCGGGATCGGGCCTGCGCCCACAAAGCTTTCCCAGCCCGGCCGCAGCGTCAGCCCTTCGATCGGGCGTCCGGCAGGATTAGGCCGATCGAGCACCCACACCGCTTTGCCATGCTCCGCCGCGGCCTCCAGCACATAGAGCAGCGTCGTGATGAAGGTGTAGATGCGGCAGCCAAGGTCCTGCAGGTCGATCAGGATTGTGTCGAACGTCCCCAGCGACTGGCCGGTCGGGCGGCGCACTTCGCCGTACAGGCTGAACACCGGGATCTGATGGACGGGGTCGGTGAAGTCGTCGGACTCCACCATATTGTCCTGCTTGTCGCCGCGCAGGCCATGCTGAGGGCCGAAAGCCGCCGTCAGCTTGAGCCCGGCAGCAGCGAGCGCGTCGACGCTATGCGTCAGGTCCTGGGTGACGGATGCCGGGTGGGCGAGAATGGCAACGCGCTTGCCCTCCAGCGGGCGGCGAAGCTCGGGCTCGGCGAGCAGCCGATCGATACCGAAAAGGGTCATGCGCGCTGCTTAAGGCAGGTGGGCGGTGAAGCAAGATGGGTCGTGAAAGTCGGGCTTGTCGCCGCCGGGGTGCGCCAGTGCCCAGTAGGATTTCGTGCCGTCGCGCTCTTCGAGAATCGCCGACAGGCCAAGGTGCCATTGCCGTTCTGCCTCGACCGGGATGGTCGCGCCGAGCGCCCACCAGGTCATGTTGTCCTCGACCCGGAGATAGGGCGCGCCGACATCGGCATCGATGCGGCCCTCGCGGTGCGCCGTGAAGTCGTACGCCGCCCAGTCGCCGGAAGGCGCGAAGTTCCACTCACGATAAGCCTCGCTCCCCGGCGCCCGCAGCCAGGCCTCCAGGCACGTCGATTCCCACAGATTCTCGGCGCGCGCCGGCTCTTCTGTCACTGGCGGCATCATGAATCTGCTGGGGGGCGCACCAACGCCGAACCAGATGTTGGTCGACGCGACCGCGCCGAGCGAGGCGGCATGATCGATATTGACCCACAGCTTGAAGGGGGAGCCTGAAGGCGGCGTCTCCGGATGCGGCACGAGATTTAGCTGCATACCCCCCTTTATCGTCATTCCCGCGCCAGCGGGAACCTAGACTTTCACTTTGGCCGGGTCCCCGCTTTCGCGGGGATGACGACTTGGGTAAGCGGCGGGCATGACCTCCTACACTTCCAGCCTGCTCAAGCTGCTCGACGAGCGCGGCTACATCCATCAGCTCACCGACGCAGCAGCGCTCGATGCGCTCGCGGCGAAGGAGCCGGTCAGCGCATACATCGGTTTCGACGCGACCGCATCCAGCCTGCACGTCGGCAGCCTGGTGCAGATCATGATGCTGCGCCGGCTGCAACAGGCGGGCCACCGGCCGATCGTGCTGATGGGCGGCGGGACGACCAAGGTCGGCGATCCGTCGGGCAAGGACGAGAGCCGGAAGCTGCTGACCGCGGAGGAGATTGACGCCAACATCGCTGGCATCCGCCGCGTGTTCGAACGCTTCCTGATCTTCGGCGACGGCCCGAACGACGCGATCATGGTCAACAACGCCGACTGGCTCGACAAGCTGGAGTACATCTCCTTCCTGCGCGACGTCGGGCGGCACTTCACCATCAACCGCATGCTCACCTTCGACAGCGTTCGCCTCCGGCTCGACCGCGAGCAACCGCTGACCTTCCTCGAATTCAACTACATGATCCTGCAGGCCTATGATTTCCTTGAGTTGTCGCGCCGCGTCGGCTGCCGCGCGCAAATGGGCGGGTCGGACCAATGGGGGAATATCGTCAACGGCATCGAGCTTGGCCGCCGGGTCGATGGCGCCGAGCTGTACGGGGTGACGACGCCACTCATCACCACGGCCGACGGCGCCAAGATGGGCAAGACCGCGCAAGGCGCCGTGTGGCTCGATGCCGAATTGCTCAGCCCGTATGATTACTGGCAGTTCTGGCGAAACACGCAGGACGCCGACGTCGGTCGGTTCCTGCGCCTGTTCACCGACGTGTCGCTCGAGGAGATTGAGCGGCTGGAAGCTCTGCTGGGCTCGGAGATCAACCAGGCGAAGATCGTGCTCGCAACCGAAGCGACCGCGTTGCTCCACGGGCGCGACGAAGCCGCCAAGGCCGAACGGACTGCCGCGGACACGTTCGCGGGCGGCGCGAGCGTCGACTTGCCGAGCCTTTCCACGGGCGGATCGATCTCTATCCTGGCGGCGCTGACCGGCCTCGGGTTCTGCGCATCGAATGGCGAAGCCAAGCGCAAGATCGCCGAGGGCGCGGTCCGGCTGGACGATCAGATCGTCAGCGATCCGGGGCTCCAGGTCAGCACAGGTAAGCTGAGCCTGGGCAAAAAGAAACACGGCCTGCTAATTGCCTGACCTCTCAACCGCTCCTGATCAAATCCACAGCCTGATCGCGTTCGAACAGATATAGACAAATCCGCGCCGCCTGCCCGCGCGAACCTGACAGGCCGCCATCACGGTCGAGCAGTAATTGCGCGTCGCTTTGAGCGATCGGCGCCAGCGCCTGCACATCCTCCGCCGTCGCCACGCGGAACGCCTCCTCGCCCGACTGACGAGTGCCGAGGATTTCTCCGGGTCCGCGCAGCCGCAGATCCTCCTCGGCGATGCGGAAGCCGTCGTTGGTCTCGCGCATCAGCGCCAGTCGGGCCCGCCCGACTTCGGTCAGAGTCTGCCCGCGAACGAGCAGGCAGACGCTCTTGCCGCTCCCCCGCCCCACCCGGCCGCGGAGCTGATGCAGCTGCGCAAGCCCGAAACGCTCGGCGCCTTCGACGACGATGAGCGTCGAATTGGGAACGTCGACGCCGACCTCGATGACCGTGGTGGCGACAAGCACGGCCACCTCCCCGCCGGCAAAACGGGCCATGACGGTGTCCTTGTCCGGGCCTTTCATCCGCCCGTGAACGAGGCCGACACGATCTTCGCCGAAGCGCAGCTTGAGAATGCGCGCACGTTCTTCCGCGGCCGCCGCGTCGGATTTTTCGCTTTCCTCAACCAAAGGGCAGACCCAATAGGCCTGTCCGCCCCCGTCGATGTGACGGCCGAGCCCATCGATGACTTCGGGCAGACGTTCCTCGCTGATCACCCGCGTTTCGACGGGCGTCCGGCCAGGCGGCATTTCATCGATCCGGCTGACGTCCATCTCGCCATATTGGGTCAGCGTGAGCGTTCGCGGGATGGGCGTTGCGGTCATCACGAGCAGATGCGGCGGCCGTTCGGCCTTGGCCGACAGCAGCAGCCGCTGCGACACGCCGAACCGGTGCTGCTCGTCGATCACCGCCAATCCTAGCCGCTTGTAGGCGACCTTCTCCTGGAAAATGGCATGGGTGCCCACAAGGATGTCGATCGACCCGTCAGCGAGCCCCATCAGCACGCTGTCGCGCGCGCGACCCTTCTCGCGGCCGGTGAGAATCGCCACGCGGACGCCGATGCTGTCGAGTTGTTTGAGCAGCGTCGCATGATGTTGCCGCGCGAGGATTTCGGTCGGCGCGAGCAGCGCCGCCTGCGCACCGCTTTCGACCGCGGTGAGCATCGCCAGCAGAGCGACCAGCGTCTTGCCGGAGCCCACATCGCCCTGCAGCAGGCGAAGCATCGGCGCCTGCTGCGCCATGTCGCCGCGGATTTCCTCGGCCACACGGCGCTGCGCGCCAGTCAATTCGTATGGCAACTGCAGCTTCGCAATAAGCTCACCCGTGCCCGCGAGCGGCGATGTCCGGTGTCGCCGCTGCGATTGGCGCAGGAGCAACAAGGTGAGTTGATTGGCGAACACCTCGTCATAGGCGAGGCGGCGGCGCGCAACCTGTTCGCCCGGTTCGCAGTGGGCTTTTACCAGCGATGTCCGCCAATGGTCCCAGGCCTCTCGGCTTAGCAGGCCGGGTTCGATCCATTCCGGCAAGACCGGCGCGCGTTCGAGCGCCTCGCGGGCCAGCTCGCCAAGCCGCCGGTTGGTCAATCCCTCGGTCAGCGAATAGACGGGTTCGCGCAGCGCGGGCTGAGCGCCCTGGCCCGGCTCGCTGACCTCCGGATGGATGATTTGCCATTCCTCGCCATAGGCTTCGAGCTTGCCCGACACCGTGCGCACCTGGCGCAGCGGCAGGCTGCGCTTCGCCCAGCCGGGATTGTTGAAATAGATGAGGCTGATCGTATTGCCCTCGGCGTCGCTGGCGAAAACGCGCATCGGGCCGCGCCCGGAGCGGTTCTCGCGCGTGTCGAATGGCGTCAGGTCGAGGATGATGTTGCGGCCGAGCAATTCGGGCGAAGCCGCTGGTGCGCGAACGCGTTCGATCGCGCCCGTTGGAAGATGATAGAGCAGATCGATTACCCGCGTCAGGCCGAGCTTCTTCAACAGTTTCGCAACCTGCGGTCCGACACCCTTCAGGGCCTCGACCTCCGTGAAAAGCGAGTTGAGAATCTCCGGCCGCATGACTGCCTGTTAGCGGCTCCTCCACCGCTCGCAATGAGCGCCAATCCACATTAGATGCATCGAATGCCCACCGAACCGGATCTGAAGCGCCTTGCCTGGCGCGCGCACCATCGCGGCACCAAGGAAGCGGATATGATGATCGGCGGGTTCTTCGACGCGCATCATGCCAATTGGGATGAACGGGATCGCGCTTTGTTTGCTGAAATGCTCCACGAACAGGACGTCGACATCATGGCCTGGGCGCTGGGAACCGCGACGCCGCCCGAACGCTTCGCAGGTCCCATGATCGATGCCTTGCGCAAGCTCGACTATATCCGGATCGCGAAATGAATGAGCCGCTTCAGCGCGTGATTCGCGCCGACCGTCCGCTGACGCTGGCGGGCGTTCCCGCCGGGTTCCTGCCTTGGCTTGCCGGGGATCTTGCGCGTGCGGCGCACGGGACGGGCAAGGGCGGCCGTGCGGTCGTCATCGTTGCCGATGAAGCGGCGATGCGGGCCTTGGCCGAAACAGCGCCGCTGTTCGCGCCGGAGGTGGACGTTCTGACCCTGCCGGGGTGGGATTGCCTGCCCTACGACCGTGCGTCCCCCGCGCTGCGGGTCATGGCCGAGCGGCTGGCGACGTTGAGCGCGCTGCAGGCCAAGCGCGAGAAGCCGCAATTGCTCGTCACCACCGCGAGCGCGGCGTCGCAGCGCCTGCTGACTGGCTTTCGCGTCCGACAACTTACCCGCCGCATCGCGGAAGGCGAGCGCATCGCGCGCGAAGAGGTGATCGGGCAGCTCAACGCACTGGGATATCAGCGGGCTGACACGGTGGCGGAGCATGGCGAATATGCCGTGCGCGGCTCGCTGATCGACGTCTTTCCGGCCGGCGAGGAGTTGGCCTTGCGGCTCGACTTCTTTGGCGACGAGATCGACAGCCTGCGGCGGTTCGACGCGGCAGACCAGCGATCGACCGACAAGGCTGAAGCGTTCGTCCTCATGCCGGCGTCCGAAGCGTTGTTGGACACCGACAGCATCAAGCGCTTCCGCTCCCGCTATCGCGAGAAATTCGGTGCGACGGCAACACAGGATCCGCTTTACCAGGCGCTGTCGGAAGGGCGCCGGATGGCAGGCATGGAGCATTGGCTGCCGCTGCTCGAAGAGCGGCTGGAGACCTTGTTCGACCACCTCGGCGATCATGACCTCGTCATCCGCGACACTGCCGCCGACCAGGCGCTGGAAAGCCGGCGCGAGGCGATCGAGGATTATTACCAGAACCGCGTCCGGGCCATGGAGGGAGCGCCGGGAAGCTATCGACCGCTGGAACCGGTTCAGCTTTATCTGACCGAACAGGAATGGACGGAAGTCGTCGACGATCGACCCGTCCACCTCGCCTCGCCTTTTCCCGAGCCAGAGTCCGACCGGATTATCGATTTCGGCGTGCAGCCCGCGCGCGACTTCGCGCCGGAGCGCGCCCAGCAGGCCAATGTCTACGAGGCCGTCGCCAAGCATGTTGGCGCCCTGCGCAAGAGCGGGCACAAGGTGGTGCTGGCGAGCTACACGCGCGGCGCGCGTGAGCGGCTGGCCGGCCTGCTCGAAGACCACGGCCTCAAGTCGCAAAAGCTGGCCGACAGCTGGCAGGAAGCGTTGGGAGTCAAAAGCCAGCCTGCGCTGCTCGTCCTGCCGCTCGATCACGGCTTCACCACCCCCGAAGTCGCGGTGCTTACCGAGCAGGACATGCTCGGCGACCGGCTTGTACGGCGGCGCAAGAAGCGCAAGGCGGCATCGGCGTTCCTCGAAGAACTCGCGACCCTGTCTCCCGGCGATCTCGTCGTCCACGCCGACCATGGCATCGGCCGCTACGAAGGCCTGACCCAGATCAAGGTCGGCAACAGCCCGCACGATTGCGTCGCGCTCGAATATGCGCGCGGCAACAAGCTCTACGTCCCGGTTGAGAATATCGAGCTGCTGAGCCGCTACGGCAGCGAAAGCGAGGGCGTCACCCTCGACAGCCTCGGCGGCGAAGCGTGGCAACGCCGCAAGTCGCGGATGAAGGAGCGCATCCGCGAAATCGCGGGCGAGCTGATCAAGGTCGCGGCGCTACGGGCGACCCGGCCGGGCGTCATCGCGGAGCCCGATTCAAGTTACCCCGCTTTCGTCGACCGCTTTCCCTACGAGGAAACCGACGACCAGGAACGCGCCATTTCCGATGTCATCGAGGATCTTGGCGCGGGCAAGCCGATGGACCGCCTGGTGTGCGGCGACGTGGGCTTCGGCAAGACCGAGGTGGCCCTACGCGCAGCCTTCATCATGGCGATGACCGGACGCCAGGTGGCGCTGATCGGCCCGACGACCCTGCTCGCGCGGCAGCACTTCAAGAATTTCGAGGAACGATTCCACGGCTTTCCCGTGAACATCGGCCGGCTGTCGCGCCTAGTTCCGGCCGCCGAAACCAGGAAGACCAAGGAGGGCCTGGCCGACGGCACGGTCGACATTGTCATCGGCACCCACGCGCTGTTGGCCAAGAGCATCGACTTCAAGCGGTTGGGACTCGTCATCGTCGATGAGGAGCAGCACTTCGGTGTTGCCCACAAGGAACGGCTCAAGGCGCTGCGGGCCGACGTCCATGTGCTGACGCTGACCGCCACGCCCATTCCGCGCACGCTGCAGATGGCGATGAGCGGGCTGCGTGAGCTGTCGGTCATCCAGACCCCGCCGATCGACCGGCTCGCGGTGCGGACCTACGTCACGCCCTGGGATGCGGTGGTCCTGCGGGAGGCCTTGCTGCGCGAGCATTACCGCGGCGGCCAGAGCTTCTTCGTCGCGCCGCGCATCGCCGACCTCCCCGACCTCGAGGAATGGCTGCGCGAGCAGGTGCCTGAAGTGAAGTTCATCACAGCCCACGGCCAGATGAGTCCGACCGAGGTCGAAGAGCGCATGAGCGCCTTCTACGACCGCAAGTACGACGTGCTGCTATCGACCACGATCGTCGAAAGCGGACTCGACATCCCGAGCGCGAACACGCTGATCATCCATCGCTCGGACCGTTTCGGCCTGTCCCAGCTCTATCAGCTTCGGGGCCGCGTCGGGCGGGCCAAGACTCGCGCTTATGCCTATCTCACCATGCCCGCGACCCGCACGATCACCGAGGCCGCGCAGAAGCGGCTGCAGGTGCTCGCCGACCTCGACAGCCTCGGCGCCGGCTTCCAGCTGGCCAGCCACGATCTCGACATCCGCGGCGCCGGGAATTTGCTGGGCGACGAACAGTCGGGCCACATCAAGGAAGTGGGCTTCGAGCTTTACCAGTCGATGCTTGAGGACGCGATCCTCGAGGTGAAGGCCGGCGGCGTCGCAACTCGCGAAGAATTCACGCCGCAGATCAGCGTCGATGCACCGATCATGATTCCGGAAACCTACGTCCCCGACCTCGACCTGCGCATGGGCCTTTATCGCCGTCTCGGCGAGCTGGACGACCGTCAGGCCATCGACGCCTTCGCGGCCGAGCTGATCGACCGCTTCGGCACCCTGCCCGAAGAAACCGCGAACCTGATGAAGATCGTCGAAGTAAAGCTGAACTTGCGCCAGGCGACGGTCGCCAAGCTGGATATCGGGCCCAAAGGCGCGGTCATCACCTTCGCCGATGGAGGCTTCCCCGACCTGCACGGTCTGCTCGGCTATATCGAGCGCTTGAAAGGCACGGCGAAACTGCGCCCCGACAGCAAGATGGCGGTATCGCGGGACTGGCCGACGCCGGAGGCGCGCCTCAACGGCGCCGTGCAGCTCGCCCGCGGACTCGCTCGCGTCGCGGCGGCTGGCGAAGCGGCAGCGAAGAAGGAGCTGGTACCGGCCTAAGCTGCTTCGGCGTTGGAGGCGGCGACGAAGCGGGTCAACTCCTCCTGGGTCAGCGCACCCGCACCGAGGAAGCCCTGGTAAAGGTCGCAGCCCCATTCGGCGAGCAGATCGAGCTGGCCCGTGGTTTCCACACCCTCGACGACCACGCTTAAATCGAGTTCTCGCGCGAGGTGGATCATGGCCCGGACGACGATGCGATCGCGTTCGCCACCGACGATGTCCGCGATCAGGCCCCGATCGATCTTGATCGAGTCCAGGGGCAGCGAGATGAGATAAGCGAGGCTCGCATAACCGGTTCCGAAATCGTCGACGGCGATGCGCATTCCCGCTTCGCGCAATCGGCTCAACCGCTCGGCGATCACTTCCTGTTCGATCAGCAAGGCACTTTCCGTGATTTCCGCGGTAACGCGATGGGGATCGATGCCCGCCGACTGCACCTCGTCGAGCAGCCACATTTCGTAATTCGGCCGCGCCAGATCCGCCGGAAGCAGGTTGATCGACACGCCGAGGCCCTTGAGCGGCCCCTCCCACACGGCTGCACTGCGCAAGGCCTTCTGCTGGACCAGACGCGAGAGCCGCTCCGCAAGTCCGCCAGCGGCGGCCCGATTGAAGAGCAGCTGGGCGTCCGCGGCAACGGTCGACCGGGCGAGGGCTTCCGCACCCATGACACGGCCGGTGGCGGGGTCGATGAGCGGCTGGAACAGAACGTCGACCTGTTCGTGCGCGATGACTGCTTCGAGCAGCGGATCACGCCGTGGGGCGGCGAGCGGCGTTGCCCCATGATCGGACGCTCGCCGGCCCCACTTACTGATGTTATCCAAGGTCAACAAACACTCCCCCACCACAAAGCACACGTTGGTCCCTGGTCCACACGGGAAGGAGCTAGCTCGTGTCGCAGGGGCCGGATACGGCCTGGTCGGGTTGCGCATCGAAACGGGACAGTGACCTCGGGCGTTCAATTCCCTATCTTGCTGGTCGATGGCCTGAGGAGTTAGCGGCTTGAATGCGGATGTGAGCCCTGCGGCGACGATCGATCTTGCGGGTTCCGGGATCGGCTTGCTGTCCTCGCCTACGGAGGTCGCACAAGCGGCCGAGAAGCTGCTTCGCCGCCGCTTTGCATTCGCGCCCACGGAAGAAGCGAGCACACTCGTCGCGCTCGGCGGCGATGGCTTCATGCTGGAAACCTTGCACCAGATGCTGGAAGCAAACCGGTCCACGCCGGTGTTCGGCATGAACCGTGGGACCGTTGGCTTCCTCATGAACGAGTGGCGGATCGACCGGCTCGCCGAACGGATTGCCGCAGCAAAGCCGATCCGGGTCGCTCCGCTCGAGATGCGCGCGACCACAGTGTCGGGACAGGTTTTCACCTATGCCGCGATCAACGAGGTCTCCTTGCTCAGGGAAACGCGGCAGACCGCGAAGATCGAGATTTCCGTGAACGGACGCGTCGCTTTGCCTGAACTCGCCTGCGACGGCGTGCTCGTTGCGACTCCCGCGGGCTCAACCGCCTACAATTTGTCCGCACGTGGACCGATCCTGCCCCTGGCCGCGAAGATGCTTGCACTCACTCCGATCAGCCCGTTTCGACCGCGCCGGTGGTCGGGCGCGATCCTGCCCGACGATACGGCAGTCTGCTTCACCATCCTCGAAGCGGAAAACCGCCCCGTTTCGGCGGTCGCCGACCAAATCGAGGTCCGCGACGTGGCCCGCGTCGAGGTCCGCCTTGACCGGGAGCGTTCACTCACCCTGCTCTTCGACCCGGAACATGCCCTCGACGAACGGATTGCGATGGAGCAGTTCGCGACCTGATTTTTGAGGCTGTCGGACTCTGGTCACTTGCCTTTAAGCAAGGCCGCGCTATTGAGCGCCCGCGCCCTGCAAAGGGCTGCTCCCCGGTAGCTCAGCGGTAGAGCATCCGACTGTTAATCGGACGGCCGCCTGTTCGAATCAGGCCCGGGGAGCCATTTTTTTCCAGCGATGACAGGAACGAAGCGGCCGAGCTTTGGGCGACCCGGCCGCTCCGACGAGGCGTGTTCGTGTCCGCTAAGAGGACCGCCCCGCGAGGGCACCAACACTCATTTTGGAGGAGCGCTCCAGAGCCCTATCGGGCCCGTTTCAGGATGGGACGGTCAGCCGTCGATGGAGGCCATCAGCGAGGCATTGCCGCCCGCGGCCGTGGTATCGATGCAGGTCACGCGTTCGGTCGCGAAGCGCGCCACATAATGCGGGCCGCCAGCCTTGGGCCCCGTCCCGCTCAGGCCCTCGCCGCCGAACGGCTGGCTCTCGACCACCGCGCCGATCTGGTTGCGGTTGACGTAGAAGTTGCCGACTTGTGCATGGGTTTCGACATAGTCGCGGACGGTGTCGATGCGGCTCTGAAGGCCCAGCGTCAGGCCGTAGCCGGTGGTGTTGATCGCCTCGACCACCTCATCGAGCTTGTCCCCGGCGAAGCGGACGACGTGCAAAATCGCGCCGAAATTCTCCTGACTCAATTGGCTTAGCGATTTGATCTCATAGAATGCGGGAGCAACGAAGACGCCGTGTTCAGCTTCTTTGGGCGCCTTCAATCGGCAGATCTTTCTCGCATTCTTGTCGAGCCACTCGAGGTGGTCATCGAGGACCTTTTTCGCAGCCTCGTCGATCACCGGGCCGACATCGGTCGTCAACTCGCTGGGGTCGCCCACTTTGAGCGCTTCCATCGCGCCAGCGATCATCGTGATCATGCTATCGGCGACGTCTTCCTGGATGAATAGCACCCGCAGCGCTGAGCAGCGCTGTCCTGCGCTCTGAAATGCAGAGGAAATAACGTCGCGCGTGACCTGCTCGGGCAATGCCGAGCTGTCGACGATCATGGCATTCTGGCCGCCGGTCTCGGCAACGAATGGAATGATCGGCCCATCGCGCGCGGCCAAGGTGCGGTTGATCATCCGCGCGGTCTCGGTCGAGCCGGTGAAAACGACGCCCGCCAGCAGCGGGTGCTCCGTCAGCGTGCCGCCGACAACGCGGCCGGAGCCGGGCGCGAGCTGGACCACGTCTTCAGGGATGCCAGCTTGATGCATGAGCTCGATCGCCAGAGCGGCGATCAATGGCGTCTGGCCAGCGGGCTTGGCGATGACCGCATTACCCGCCGCCAGCGGCGCAGCGACCAGTCCGGTGAAGATCGCGAGCGGGAAATTCCATGGGGAGATGGCGGCGATTAAGCCCCGGCCGTGGAGGCGCAGTTCGTTGTGTTCGCCCGTCGGCCCAGGAAGCGGAAGCGGTCTGGTGAACTGACGGCGGGCTTCGGAAGCGTAAAAGCGGAGAAAGTCGACCGCCTCGCGCACTTCCAGCACGCCGTCGATCAATGTCTTCCCGGCTTCCCGCGTGCACAGCGAGAAGAATTCTTCCGCATGCTCCTCATAGAGGTCGGCAGCGCGCTCGAGGAGACGAGCGCGTGCCTCACCGCCAAGTCCATCCCAGCCGACCTGGGCGGCGTGCCCTGCGCGCGCCATGCGATCGACATCGGCGGCCGTGGCTTCGAACGTCGTCCCAACGGTAATCCTGTGATCGTGCGGTGAGACGATGGCTCTCGCCTCGCCCTTTCCAAGCCCGGGCTTGGCCGCCCAGCTGCGCGCTTCGAGAGCTTTTAGCCGTTGGAGCAACGGCTCGCGCACCAGCGGGTCCGACAGGTCGACACCGGCGCTATTGCGTCGCTGTTTTCCGAAGAGTTCGGCCGGAGTGACGATCTTGGGGTTTCGCTTGGGGCTTATAGCCTCGAGCTCGGCAACCGGATCGCCAATCAGCTCATCGATCGACACCTGCTCGTCCGCGATGCGGTTCACGAAGCTCGAATTGGCACCGTTTTCAAGCAGGCGCCGGACGAGATAAGCGAGCAATTCCTTGTGGCTGCCGACCGGGGCGTAGATGCGCACTGGCGTCCGGCGATCGCCAATCGCGCCTTCGAGGCGCGCAAGCTCCTCGTAAAGCTCCTCACCCATGCCGTGCAGCCGCTGGAACTCGAATTCCTTGCCGGCGGCGAGCGCCTTAATCTGTCCGATCGTATTCGCATTGTGGGTCGCGAAAGCAGGGTAAATCACGTCGGGAGCCGCCAGCAACTTCCGCGCGCAAGCGAGATAGGAGACGTCGGTCGCGACCTTGCGGGTGAACACTGGATAATCCGGCAGTCCGCCGACCTGCGCCACCTTGATCTCGGTATCCCAATAGGCGCCCTTGACCAGACGGACCATCAGCTTGCGCCCATACGCACGCGCCGCCTCGACCACCCAGTCGCACAACGGCGCGGCGCGCTTCTGGTATGCCTGGATAGCGATGCCGAAGCCGCCCCAGCCGTTGGCGAACAAGTCATCGTCAGCCAGCAACGCCTCGAAGACGTCCATCTGCAGTTCGAGCCGGTCAGCTTCCTCGGCGTCGATGGTGAAATGGACGTCGGCCCTGGACGCTTTGAGCGCCAGTTCGCGGACGACCGGGATAACCGCGGCCAGCGCCTCGTCGCGCTGCGTGAATTCGAACCGCGGATGCAGCGCGGTGAGCTTGACGGATATGCCCGGCGTCTTGCGGAATCCGCCTTTCGCCTCCTTGGCAATGCGGTCCAGCGCACCGCGATAGGCCTGCGCGTAACGGTCGGCGTCGGCGAAGGTCTTGGCCGCTTCACCCAGCATATCGAAGCTGTGACTTAGTTCCTGCTTCTGCTCCGGCGCTGCACGCTTCAACGCCTCGTCGATGGTGCGGCCGAAGACGAAGTTCCGGCCAAGGATCTTCATCGCCTCGCGCACCGCGGTTCGCACCACGGGCTCGCCCAGGCGGCCGACCGCCCTGCCCAGCGCCGCCTTCCAGTTCGCCGAGCGGTCCTGCGCCCCTTCGAGCACCTTGCCCGTCAGCAACAGCGAGAAAGTCGCCGCATTGACGAACGCCGAGCCCGAACGTCCGAGCTGATCGGACCAGTCGGGCCCTGACAATTTGTCGGCGATCAACTCGTCGGCGGTGTGCGCATCGGGGATGCGCAGGAGCGCTTCGGCAAGGCACATCATCGCAATGCCTTCATCCGATCCGAGATCGTAAGCATGAAGGAAAGCGTCGACGCCCGACGGCTTGTGTGCGCGGACGCCTTTGACCAGCGCCCGCGCGGTCGCTGTCGCTTCACCCAGTTCGGCAGCGCTCAGCCGCGCCTGGGGAATCCGTTCGTCGACGACCTGGCCTTCATCCGGCCGATAAGCGCGACGCAGCGCGGTCCTGTCGATCGGCATGGAAGCGGCTTCCCCCGCCGCCCTCAGGCCGGCTGGCCGTGGCAATGCTTATACTTCTTGCCCGACCCGCAGGGGCATGGCGCGTTGCGGCTGATTGGCGCCTCCGCCACGCCGCCGCCTTCGCGCTCGGGCATTCCGGGCTGCGGAATGTTGAGCAGCGGTGGCATGTTCGCCATCAGGCCACGCGTCGAAGCGTCGATGTCCGCCGTATCGTCGTCGGCCGAGAAGGGATCGATGTGCTGCGTGATGAAGTCGGGCAATTCGGGCAAGGGCGCAGGGTCGAACTGAAGCTGCGCGCGCATCAGGACGCGCGTCACTTCCTCACGGATCGCGATCAGTAACCGTTCGAACAGGAGGAATGCCTCCTGCTTATATTCGTCGATCGGCTTCTTCTGCGCGTAGCTGCGCAAATGGATGACCTGCCTAAGGGCATCCAGCGTACCGAGATGCTCCTTCCAGTGATGGTCGAGAGTCTGAATCAGGATTTGCTTCTCGATATTGCCCCATTGCTCGGGCTCGATCTGCTCCAGCTTCACCGCGATCGCGTCGTCCGCCAGCTTCTGGATGCGCTCGTTGACCAGTTCGGGATCGATCGCCTCTTCGTGCAGCCAGTCGTCAATCGGCGGCTGCAGTCCGAGGACCTCATCGACCGCCTCCTTCAGGCCATCGACGTTCCACTGCTCGGGATAGGTGCCCTCCGGACAATTGACCGCAACCAGCGCGTTGATGGTCTCCACGCGCATGTCGACGATCGTCTCATCGACAGTCTCCGCATCCATGATGTCGGCGCGCTGCTCGTAGATGACCTTGCGCTGGTCGTTCATGACATCGTCGAATTCGACGACTTGCTTGCGGATGTCGTAGTTGCGCGCCTCGACCTTCTTCTGCGCCGTCTCGATTGCCTTGGAGATCCATGGAGAGACGATCGCCTCGCCATCCTCCAGCTGATTCTTCATCAGCCGCGAGAACATGGTCTGCGGGCCGAAGATGCGCAGCAGATCATCGTCGAGGCTGAGGTAGAAGCGCGAGAGGCCAGGGTCGCCCTGGCGGCCTGACCGTCCGCGAAGCTGATTGTCGATGCGCCGGCTCTCGTGCCGCTCGGTGCCCAGCACGTAAAGGCCGCCGATGCTCAGTACATGCTGCTTTTCGGCGATAATCTCCTCGCGAATCTTCTCGGCGCGGGCTTCGTATTCCGGCGTCCCCGCGACGAGCTCCGGAGACTCATCCTGCATCCTGAATTCGAGGTTGCCGCCAAGCTGAATGTCGGTGCCGCGGCCCGCCATATTGGTCGCGATCGTCACCGCGCCGATCCGGCCGGCCTGCGCTACGATGTGCGCTTCCTGTTCGTGGAAGCGGGCATTCAGCACCGAATGCCTGATACCTTCCTTGTTCAGGAATTCGGACAGCATTTCCGACTTTTCGATCGAGACGGTGCCGACCAGCACCGGTTGACCGGCTTCCTGCTTGCCCTTGATCTCCTTCGCGATGGCCGCGAACTTCTCCGGCATCGTCTTGTAGAATTCGTCATCCTCGTCGATGCGCTGAACGGGCACGTTGGTCGGGATCGACACCACGTTCATCTTGTAGATGTCGAAGAATTCCGGCGCCTCGGTCATCGCCGTGCCGGTCATGCCCGACAGCTTCGGGTACATGCGGAAATAATTCTGGAAGGTGATCGAGGCGAGCGTCTGGTTCTCGGGCTCGATCGTCACGCCTTCCTTGGCCTCGACCGCCTGGTGAAGTCCGTCCGACCAGCGCCGTCCATCCATCATGCGGCCGGTGAACTCGTCGATGATGACGACCTTTCCGTCCTTCACGATATAGTCGATGTCCTTCTTGAACATCACATTGGCCTTAAGGGCCTGGTTCAGGTGATGGACGACCAGCGTGTTGGCGATGTCATAGAGATTGCGCCCTTCGATGAGTCCGGCGTCCTCGAGCATTCGCTCGGCCTTCTCGGTCCCGTCCTCGGTCAGGACGACGCTCTTCTGCTTCTCGTCCATCTCGTAGTCGGCGGCGACGAAGTTCTTCACGATGCCGTCGACCGAGATGTAGAGGTCCGACTTGTCGTCGGTCGGTCCGGAAATGATCAGCGGCGTGCGCGCTTCGTCGATCAGGATCGAGTCCACCTCGTCGACGATCCCGAAATTGAAGGGCCGCTGGACCATCTGGTCACGCGAGAACTTCATGTTGTCGCGCAGGTAATCGAAGCCAAGCTCGTTGTTGGTCGCGTAGGTGATGTCGCAGTTGTAGGCCTCGCGCCGCTCCTGGTCGGTCAGGTTCGGAACGATGACGCCGACGGTCATGCCGAGGAAACGGTAGATCTGCCCCATCCAGCCCGCGTCGCGCGTGGCAAGATAGTCATTGACGGTAACGACGTGAACGCCCTTGCCCTCGAGCGCATTGAGATAGACCGCCAGCGTCGCGACGAGCGTCTTGCCCTCGCCCGTCTTCATTTCGGCGATCTCGCCGCGATGAAGCGCAATACCGCCGATCAGCTGGACGTCATAATGCCGCTGGCCGAGAGTGCGAATGGCGGCCTCGCGAACCGTTGCGAAGGCCTCGGGGATCAGGCCGTCGAGCTTTTCGCCATTGGCCAGCCGCTGGCGGAACTTCTCGGTCTGACCGCGCAATTCGTCATCGGACAAAGCCGAGATATTGGCCTCAAACCCATTGACCGCGTCGACATATTTGCCGAGCCCGCGAACATAGCGATCGTTGGCCGATCCGAAGATGCTTTTTGCCACTGCGGCGAACATGGAAATCCCTTAAAAACCCGGTCGTCGCAGAAAGGGCGAAAGCCTCCGCCAACGCTGGGGAAATTGCGCTCGGCGATGTAAGGAGCGCCCCTCTCATAGTCAATTAAGGCGGACCGAAATGGGACTGACCGGCAGGTGCATGTGCGGGACTGTGCGCTACGAACTCAAAAGCGAGCCGTTCGATTGCGGCTGGTGTCATTGCCGCACGTGTCAACTGAACAGTGGCGCTCCGGCCATGGTGTTCGCGACGGTTCCAGCGGGCGATCTCGTCTGGTCCGGGGGTGGCGACAAGGTGCGGTCGGTCGCTTCCTCCAGCTTCGGTCACCGGGAATTCTGCGCGAATTGCGGGACGCCCTTCTTAATGAAAGTCGATCACCAGCCCGAAACGGTCGATTTTAGCGTCGTCACGTTGGATCGGCCTGAGGCCGTGGCACCCGGCTTTCACATCTTCTGGGGAAGCAGGGTCGGCTGGTTCGATCCCAAGGATGACCTGCCCCGGTACGACAAGTTCAGGCCCGATACGCGGGGGCTCAGCGGCACCGAGCCCCGGAATAACGGTTTGGATTAGCCCGCGCTCGACTGGCTGGCGGCGTCCAGATTGCTTTCGAGCCATTGCTGAATCTGGCTGCGCGGGGCCGCGCCGACCTTCTGCGCGACCGGCTGACCGCCCTTGAACAGCAGCATCGTCGGAATGCCGCGCACCCCATAGCGGCCGGGCGTATCCGGATTTTCATCGATGTTGAGCTTGGCGATCGTGACCTTGTCACCGAGCTCACCGGCGATCTCTTCGAGGGCCGGCGCGATCATCCGGCACGGCCCGCACCATTCCGCCCAAAAGTCGACGAGCACGGGCGCGTCCGATCCAAGAACGTCGGAAGCGAAGCTCTGATCGGTGACAGTCTTGGTGGCCATGATGAGAATATCTCCTGCGAAGTGACACGTGATATGGGCGCTCGTCCCACGGCCCTCAAGGCGTGAGTTCGATCAACTTGGGACCGGCGGTATACAACAGGGACGCGCTAACGCGCCGTCCGGGAAAGATGACTCGCAACGCCTGGGTGTAGGCGCTCATCTGCGCGCGATGGGCGGCGGGGATATCAGCATCGGTAGGCGGCACGCGGCCGGTCTTGAAGTCGATTACCGAGACGAGGCCGTCGGCCACCAGCAGCCGGTCCACCGTCCCAGCAATGACTCGGCCGTCCGGCAAGGTCGCCGCGAGCGGCGCTTCACCGAGCGAGTTGACGCCGAACAAAGGAGCAAAAGGCGGATTGGCAATGATTTCGCATACTTGCGCAGCGATTTCCTTGCGGACCTCGCTGTTCGCGACCCCCGCCGATCGTTCGAGCCAGCGGTCGGCAGCCAGCAGCCTGGCTTCCGGGGAAACGGCAGGCAGCAGCTCAAGCAAATGGTGGATCCAAATACCGCGAAGGGCAGCGCGGCGCATGGCTTCGCTTGGTGGCGGTGCGCGTTCATCGTCGACCGCAATCGCGGAAGGCGCGAGCGGTCGTGGCGGCCGCGCTTCGGGTGGAGCAGGACGCGTTGCCCAGAGTGGGACCACGGTGGCAGGCAGTTCGGCCCGCGCCCGACTCCTCCTCGGCAAAATAGGTGCGCCCGAAGCGTATCGAAGCGCCACGTGCCCCTGCCCCGCTTCGGCGATCGGCAGCATCGCCTGCTCTATCGTCCGATGCCAGCAGCCGGCCGGGCGAGGATCGGCACCGTCCTTGCGCTCCTTGGGCCGTACGCCGCTGACGATCAGGCGGTCCGCGGCCCGCGTCAGCGCGACATAGAGCAAACGCAAATGCTCCTCGCTGTCGCGCCGCTCGCGGTCGGCGATCGCTTCTTCAAACGGGGGTCCGCGCTCTTCCTTTCTGGGACGCAGCAAGGGCGCATCGCCGATGCCCTCGAGGGGAATGTCCATCGACAGTGGCGTTCTGCCCAGCCGCGCCGGATCGGCAGTCGCGTCGGCGAGGAGGACGACCGGCGCTTCCAGGCCCTTAGCACCGTGAACCGTCATCACCCGCACCTCATTGGCCGGCGCGCCCGGATCGCGCTGGACGTCGACCGTACCGCGCGAGAACCAGGCGAGGAAGCGGTCGAGCGAAGCGGTCTCCGTCCGTTCGAATTCGAGCGCGCTGTTCATCAGCTCGTCGATTGCGTCGCGAGCAGCCATTCCCAAACGGGAGTAGATTTTGCGCCTGCCCTGCATCGGTCCGGTCAGGATCGTTTCAAGAAAGCGCGCGGGCGTGGTGAAATCGGCGATGCGCAGCAACTCGGAAAGCGCTTCATGGGCGGCGGCGAACGCGTCATTCTCCCCCGCTCGCTCGCGCAGCGCACGCCACAAGCG
>Ga0207705_10000742_pt1 | contig 26882 bp, 19 predicted proteins | sample KBSC13metaG_FD_184314 | JGI IMG/M metagenome (GOLD analysis project Ga0207705, IMG submission 184314) | Corn rhizosphere microbial communities from Kellogg Biological Station, Michigan, USA - KBS C1-3 metaG (SPAdes) (version 2) | ecosystem: Host-associated > Plants > Roots > Rhizosphere > Soil ... | reverse complement strand
ATGGCATCGTATTGATCGAATATTCCGCCGAAGTACGCGGCGTAATTTCCCTGATGAGGCGGGACAGAAAAGGGCGGGGAATTCAAGGGTGACCCAAAGAGAAGCGCGCCCTGCCCCACGGGGTTGACCTGGGTCACGCTGCCCACTCCGAAATCGCTCCCGCTCGCTGCCGGCAGCACCGTCCAGCCCGTGAAACTTCCGGTCTCGAATCCGCCATTGACGATGAGATTCCCGGAGGCCCGGGTCTCGGTGGTGAATGCCCCGAGGAGCAAGCCGGCGCCGACAGCGAGGGCCTTCAGCTTCGGTCGAACCGACCGGTCCGAGGAGAAGAGATGTCCGGAGTGTTTCATGTAGTTCGATTTGGGGAGCATTGGTCGATGGTTTAAAGCGATTCGTTGCGGGGCTGTCGAACCGAATCGCCGCGAAAGGATGCGAGTGGAAGGATGAAGGCGATGGGGTTTTGCGACGTTCGGTGGGAAAGGGACCCGTGAATGAAAGGGCCTCGGTTTCTTAGTAGAAGTACTGATTGGCATCCAAGGGATGGAGTGCATAGAATCGCGGGGTGATTCCAGCCAGCTCAGGTGAAGCGGAGTCCAGGGTTACCCACGCGAAGGGTTCATTCACGGCGCGCCATGCTGCCCAGGCGGAGGCGCGGCGGTTGCGGGTTTTGATTGTGGACGATTGTCCCGGCGATGCGGAATTGGTGGTGCGCGAAATGCAGGTGGCGGGCTTCGATCCCGACTGGGTCCGCGTGGATACGGAAGAGGAATTCGTGGACCGCCTCCAGCCGGAGTTGGACCTCATTCTCTGCGACTATGTGATGCCGGAATTTTCGGGAATCCGGGCGCTCGAATTGTGGCGGGAGCGCGGGATGGAGATTCCGTTTATTTTGGTTTCGGGAACGATCGGGGAAGATATCGCGGTGGAGGCGATCAAACACGGCGCCACGGATTATCTGTTGAAGGACCGGTTGGCACGGCTGGGTCCGGCGGTGCAGCACGCGCTGGATCAGGAACGCCTGCGCAGAGACCGGAGGACCCACGAAGCGGCGTTGCGAGAGTCGGAACGCACGGCGCGCGCGGTGGTCGATGGACTGACGGCGCACATCGCGATCGTGGATGAAGACGGTTGCATCCTTTCGGTGAATGCACGCTGGCGGGAGTTTGCCGCGCAGAATGCCGCGTCGCCGATAGCGGCCTGCGAAGGGGGGAACTACATCGCGGCTTGCGTTGCGGCGGCGCGCGGCGAGAGCCCGAAAGCAGCGTCGATCGCGGAGGGGATTCGCGAAGTGCTGGCGGGGCGAAGCCTCGAATTCTCCGCGGAATATCCGCGCCGCTTTGGCGGGGAGGAACGGTGGTTCACGGTCCGTGTGACTCCCTTCCCAGGGGAGGGTCCGCGGCGAGCGGTGATCGCCCGGGAGGACATCACGACCCGCAAACGGACAGAGGAGCGTCTGGCGCAGCTCAGCCGGGTGCAGGCGATCCTGGCGGGAATCGATCGCGCGATCGTGCACGTGCCGGACCAGCAGAGGCTGCTCGATGAAGTGTGCCGGGTGGCGGTGGATACGGGCGGATTCAAGCTCGCATGGATCGGGATGATCGCGCCGGATCGAACGGTGCAGCCGGTGGCGCAGGCGGGCGTCGTCAGTTACCTCGAGGGAATTCGGATTGTGACCGACGACGCGCCCGATGGCCGCGGTCCCGTGGGCACGGCGATCCGGGAAAACCGGCCGATGGTGATCGGGGACGTGGATCGCGATGCCCGCATGGCTCCATGGCTCAACCGGGCGCGGCAGTTCGGCCTGCACTATGTGGCCGCGTTTCCGATCCGGGTCGGAGGGAAGGTGGCTGGATCGTTCCAGGTCTACGCACCGCGGGCGGATTTTTTTGACGAGATTGAGCTCAACCTTCTCACGCAGGTGAGCGAGGATATTTCCTTCGCGCTGACGGCGATTGCGGATCTGACGGAGCGCAAGCGACTCGAGCAGGAAGTGCTGGAGATCAGCGCGCGTGAGCAGCGGCGCATCGGGCAGGATTTGCATGACGACCTCTGCCAGTGGCTCGCGGGCACGGAGTTTAGCGCCAGCGCGCTCGCCAAGGACCTGGCCCTGCGGTCGTCGGCCCATGCGACGCGCGCGCTGAAGATCGCCGAGAGCATCCGGCAGGCGTTGGGCCGCGCCCGCATGCTGGCGCGCGGGCTCGTCCCTGCGGTGATCGAGGCGGAAGGGCTGGCCGGGGCGCTGCGCGAACTGGCGAACAATTCCGCGGAGATGTTTCGCGTCCGCTGCCTCTACGAGGGCCCGGAGGCGGTACAGGTGCGCGACAGCGCCCGGGCGCTGCATCTCTATCGCATCGCCCAGGAGGCGATCAGCAACGGGGTGCGCCATGGCTGCGCGAGCGAAGTCTTGATTCAGCTTCAGCCGGCCGGAGACCGTGTCGCCATGCTGATCCGCGACAACGGCGCGGGCATTCCTCAGCCGCTCCCGCAGAGCTCCGGCATGGGCTTGCGGACCATGCGCTACCGCGCCGGGATCGTGGGGGCGGTGCTGGAAGTCCGCCCCGGCGCGAAGGGCGGCACCGAGGTCCTATGCACTTTCCCCACCCAGCCATGAACACATCATCTGCAGAAAAATCATCGCGCCGATCGGCGCACCCCAAAAAGCGGATCCTCATCGTCGACGACCACGCCATCCTCCGCGAAGGATTGAGCGATGCCATCGGGCGCGAATCCGATCTGGAGGTGTGTGGCCAGACGGGCGACGCCTTTGACGCGCTGGAACTGGCAGGCAGTACTCAGCCCGATCTCGCGCTGGTGGATATTTCCATCGGTGGAAAGAACGGGCTCGAACTGATCAAGGACCTCCAGGCGCGCCATCCGAAGATTGCGATCCTGGCGCTGTCGATGCACGAGGAGACGCTCTACGCGGAGCGTGTGCTGCGCGCGGGAGGGCGCGGCTACATCATGAAGCAGGAGGGCGGGCAGCGGGTGCTGGAAGCGATCCGGCAGGTGCTGGCGGGCGGCATTGCCGTGAGCCCGAAGGTCTCGGCAAAAGTGCTCAATCTTTTCTCCGGGCAGTCTTCCGACATCTCGCCGATCGCGCGGTTAACCGACCGGGAACTGGAGATTTTTCAGCTCATCGGGCAAGGACGGGACAATGCCCGCATCGCCGAGCAATTGCATATCAGCCCGAAGACCGCCGATGTGCACCGGGCGAACATCAAGGAGAAGCTGGAGATTGAGACGAATGCGGAATTGATCGCCTTTGCGGCCCGGTGGATCGAGACGAACGGGACGGTGTGACGAAATTTATGATTTACGATTTAGGATTTATGATTGGATCCTCGATCGAGCGTGGCCGTGCGGCGGAGCGGTGACCAGACGGATGGGCCGAAAGGACACTCAGGGCCATTTCAGTCGAACTGCTACGCGGCATAGGGAATTCCCGTACTCAGAAATGGCATCGTTGCCAATTGGCGGACGCCGGATCGTGGTTGATGTTGCGGCCCAATGATTTCCCGTAGAATTTCTCCGTGCGATACCGAAAAGGCTGCCGTCCGTATTGTGGTGCTGCATGATGATCATCTCACGGCAGCCCGTGGAACAATTGTGGCCGACAGCATCGCGCTCGAGATGGGGCTGGGGGATGATTACGGGATGGACCTGTGGAACATCGAACTGCTGGATACGCGGTTCGCGCCAGCTGCGGTGGCGGATATCGCGAGTTCGGACGTGCTGGTCGTCGCACTGCGGGGGACGGCGGGGTTCTCCATGGACCTAAAGTTGGCCGTGCGCCGCTGGCTGCTGCTATCGAAGAACAAATTTGCGGCGTTGATCGTGGTGTTCGAAAACAACGACGAGCCTGCGGCGCAGGAGGCGCGGGCCTTTATCGAGATGGCGGCGCACAGCGCGGGGAAGGAGTTTTTTTGCCAGGCGGCGGAGGATTCTTCAGGTGGGCTGGACGAGGTGCACGAGTTTCTTTGGGTGCTGTGAAAGGAGTCGGATGGGTCGGACTCGTCCGACTTGTCGGACGTTACGGCACGGCCGGGATGCTCCAGTCGAGGATCTGGCCGTCTTTGAGGAGTTGCTCGCGCAGTTTCCGGTAGTCGACTTTCTGGACGCTGACTCCGGTGTCGATTGCCTGCGCGGCGGCGGTGGCGGCGGATTGGCCGAAGATCATAAAGACGGGTTCCATGCGGATGGAGCCGTAGGAGACGTGGGTGGAGGAAAGGCAGACGGGCACGAAGAGATTGGTGCACTCCGCTTCCCGAGGGACGATGCTGCGGTAGCTCACGGGGTAGGGCGTTTTGACTTTTCCCTCGATGCAGCCCTCGGCGCGGACGACGCCGTCGACGATGACGCGTGAGGTGTGGTGGGAATCCATCTGGTAGCTGGCCAGGCCGATGCTGTCCTCGGCGAGGATTTCGCGGCGACAATTTTTCTCCGTCATCACGTAGTCGGAAATCAGCCGTCGCGCCTCACGCACGTAGAGTTCATGGGGCCACCCGCCGGTCTCGGTGAATTCGGATTTGGGCAGACCGAATTTGCGGGTGAATTCCCGCACGCGCTCGGGCACAGCCTCATCATTCGCGAGGTACCACATCATGCCCTGCTGATAGGTGACGTGCGCCTGGAAAATCTTCTCGCGGGTGGTGTAGTCCGCCTCGGGCCAGGCGTCGCTGCCGCCGACGAAATCCGTGGAGACCGGGCCGGCGTTGTTGCAATCGCCGACGTTCAGTTTCACGGGTCCGCTTCCATAGTTGAATTTCCATTCGGCGGCGGGATCGACATTCAAGTAGCGCTCGAGGAGCGCGTAGTCCTCGCGGTGATACCCCTCGGGCTTCGGCCACGGCAGGCCCGAGTCGGCGGGGACGGCCCACATGCGGAAATTGTAGGCCTGCACGCGCTTGTCGCCGGTGCCGGCGGCGGGCAGTGGGCCCGCGGTGATGCCGGGCAGCAGGCCGCTCTGCGGGTCGCGCGGTGTCCGGTAGGGGTCCACGCGGAAACGGAACTGGTGCGTCTTGGCAAGTTGGAAGCCGTTCAGGGTTTCGCCATAGGTGGAATTGTCCTCGCGGCCCACGAAATATTTCACGCTGGCCCGGGCGAAGAGATCGCCCTCGTAGGTGGCATCGACGAACATCTTCGCCTCGATGCGGTTGCCGTTTTCGAAAACGAGGGCGGTGATGCGCGCACCGTCTTTTTCGACGGTCTTGAGCCGGTGCTCATAATAGACCGGCACGTCCGCTTTCTTCAGCAACGCGCGAAACATTTCCTCGGCTTGGGATGGCCGGAAACCCAGTTCCGGGCTGCCATTGTTGGGATCGAATTTCGTGAGGGCCGCATTCTGGATGAATTCATGCGCCAGGCCGCCGATCGCGGTGGCGGTGCCGAGATCCATCGCCGTCAGGCCGGCGGCGGTCAATCCGCCCACATTGCGGCGGAAGACCGCGAGCGCGGAAGTCTTGCCAAGGCGCCGGGTCTGGACCGCCGCGGCGACTCCGCCGGGTGTGCCGCCGTAGACGCAAACGTCTACTTTGATGACCTGTGGAGGGTTTGCGGGTGGAACGGGATAATAGTAGCGGAGGCCGGGATTGTCGTCGGCAGCGCTCGCCGGAGTGCGGAAGGCAGCGACGACGGTGAGGCAGAGAGCGAGGCAGAGGAGAGAACGGGGGTTCATGGGAAGGGCGGGGAGTATCTCCCAGGGAAGTCCGAAGGTCACCGTTATTGGACATGCGAATTTTTGACGCAAAGCCATTCCGCGCTTAAAGTGCGACCCCCGCCAATCCAGACGAGGACTGAGTTTCGAACCTATGAAGATGAACTCGCTTCCCCAACCTCTGCAGAAATTCATTGGCTACCGCTCCGCGCGATTAGCCGCCAACGTGGATCGCAACGAGCGCATTGGGTCGCTGCTTGCCGGGGCCGCCCTGGCCGGTGCGGCGCTGTTTCGTTCCGGTTCGCAGCGCTGGCTCTTGCTCGGCGCGGGCGCCGGGCTGCTGCTCCGTGGCGTCACGGGGCATTGTCCGCTGTATCAGCAATTGGGCGTCAATCATTGCGATCACAGGGAGCGCGACGGGGTGCCGGGGAATGACGGGGTCCGGATTGAGCACACGGTCGAGGTTTTCTGCCCGGCGGCGGACTTGTATCAATTTTGGCGGCAGGTCGATCAATTGCCGCGCATCCTGCGCCACGTGGAATCGGTGGAGGCGATCGACGAGTGGCACTCGCATTGGGTGGCGAGGGGGCCCTTGGGACCGGCCCTCGAATGGGACGCGGAGATTATCAACGAGCGCGAGAATCAGCTCATCGCGTGGCAATCGGTGCATGGCGCCAGCCTCAAGAATGCCGGATCCGTTCGGTTTGAGCCGGTGAATGACGAGGTCACGCGGATGAAGGTCTGCCTGGAATTGCTGCCGGTCGGAGGGACGGCGGTGCTGGCACTGGCCCGGCTTTTCGGCACGGACCCGCAACGGGAACTGGAAGCGGATCTCGAGCGGTTCAAGGATTTTGCGGAGCGAGAACTCACGCCGTCGTCGCAGTCTCTGAGCTAGAAGCTGACGTGGTTCATTGATGGGTGCGCTCCGCGCGGATCGTGGATGCCCGCGGAGGCCGCAGTCGCCATGACCGCCAGACGGATTTCATCGCCTTGCGGTGGAACGAATTCTTGGGAACCAGAGCCGTGGCGGTCTGCGATTCAGCGTCGTTCGGGCCATTCGTGGCCTGACCAATCTCGATGATTATGAAAAGCACCATATTCTCTTTTGTTTTTGTCTGTGCCCTGGCGTTGGCGGGCCGGTTTACCGCGGTGGCCGATCCGACTGTCGCGAGCACCTCCACGACTCCGGTCGAGGCCGCGGACCGGCAATTCCTTTCCAATTTGGAAAGGGCGGATGACGCGCAGCACGCCGCGGAAGCGCCGGAACCGAAGCGGGCTCACCCTGCAACGGCGCCTGTTGCCGCCACTGCTCCTGCCGCGGCGGCTCCCGCGCCCGCGAGGACCAGGGAACTGACTTCAAAGCCAGTCACGCCGGCCAAGAAACCGGTAGCGGCGCCGCAGCAACCGGTGGCCACTGCACAGGTGAAAGCGGAGGAAGTCCCGAAAAAGCAGCCAGAGCCGGTGGAAATCCGCCGGGCGATTCCCGTGGAGACAACCACCACGATCGTGACCACACCCGCGCACCGCGACCGGGATCACGACGATGATCGTGACAACGACGGCTTCTTCCACCGCCTCTTCCGCGGTGAGAAGATCTTCCGTTAATTAATTGCGCGGGGCCGGATTTCCTCCGGGGTTGGAAAACATGCGGGGGGCCTTTTGCATATTCGTTTGGATGTATTCGCGAAGTTCCTTGTCCGGCACGAACCAGAACCCTCCCGATTCGCCGCGGAACGGCAGGAGGATACCCTTCGGACACATGAGCCAGCAGACCGGATGGCGCTCCATGTTCATGCCGAGCGGAGGGAACTTGAATTCCAGTCGTTCGTTCGGGATGTAATGGATGATGTAGGTTTGGGTCGCCCGGTTACTGATCGTGTCCGGTTGTCCCGAGTAGGCCCAGGAAGCCGGGAAAAATCCCGGCGCTTCGACGTGTCCAAAGTAGGTTTCAAGCCGGCCCTGCGTTTCCCACTGGCGCGTCTTTGGTGACCATGCTTGCACGTCCACGGAGAGATCGTTGGGCTCCTTTTTCCGGGAAGAAAAGTAGACGGCCAGTTTGTCTCCTCGCTGTTCTACCTGGCGCAAGATCAAAGCCGGATCGTCCAGCGGGCTTTCCGCCGGTTGCCGGCGCGTGTTGGCCGGGAGGTCTACTTTGTGCGTCTTCAGGTCTAAATGGGCCAGGGCGCCGCTGTCGGCGGTGGCGATAAGAAAATAACAGTCTTGGCCGAGGATGATTGGAACGCCCACGGCGGGCAGGTCGGGGAAGAACTCCCACTTGGTGGAGCGCCGATCGTAGAGGGCCACGTATTGTCCGCCGCGGGCGAGTACGATTTGCTCCGGCGTCACCGCAAAATGGGTGCGAAAGGTTTCATACTGCCGGGTTGCAACCAAGGGCGGAGAATCGGCGGGCAGATCGATCACCGTATTCTGCATCGTATCCAGATCGACCGCCACAATTGCGCCGCGGCCGCCCTTGGTTTCGCAGTAGAACCAGGCCTTGTCTTCGGCCCAGAGCCCGCGTTGCTGTTCGGTAAAGTTATCGATGATGCGGCCGTCTGGCGGCCTCCACATTCGGGTCACGGCGAGCATCGGGCGGGCGGCGTCGATGTTCTCGAGTCCGTGCAGCATCATCTGCTTGTAGTAGGCCATCCCCAACTTGAAGTCGCCGATGGACCGAAGCGTCGTTTCGCGGGCGAAATGCGCCTCTAATGCCGCTTTCAGCTCCGACTTTTGAGCGGCGCTCAGGAATTCCCGGCGTGGTGGCATGACCTGGACCGTGTTGAGGAGGGTGTTTCCTTCCCGGCACAAGTACATGTAGCATTTCAAGCGGAAGGCGATGACTTCCGCGGAGAGGTCCTTCCTTTGGGGGCTGCCTGGCACCGTCACGCTCAGCTTTTCCGTCCAGAGTCTGGCCGACGAAATCACGCCTTCGAATCGCCCGGGAGAATCGACATAGGCGCTGCGTCTTTCCCAGATCAGGTCCATCACTTTCAGGGCCGTACCCTCGGATTCGTCGAAATGGCGCTGGCACACCCAGCCCCACAGCACGTCGTCCGGTTCCTTCGATGCCTGCATCTCCCGTATGAGTTGTATCCAGTCGTGTCGCGACCCACCCCTCGGGATATTGTCTCCGCTCTGTCCGGGCGCATTCACGGACGGAAGGCGATCGAAGCCTTGAAACTGCACGGCACTTCGAATCAAACCGCGGACAGACACTTGGTGAGCTTTGGGTTCGAACTGGAGCAAGGCTCGATACGCGGGAACGACTTCGCCGGGTTCGCGCACCAGGAGCGACAGGGCGCTCGCATAGCGCCAGTAGCGCTGGGTATCGGCCGATTCATCCGACTCGAGCTCCTGGGAACTCGCCAACTGGGCATTCGCGACCTTTTTCCAGGCGTCGCGCCATTCCTGGAGACGATCGGCGTATTGTTCCTTGAGTTCCGCCGAGTCGATGAGAAGTGCCGGGGACAGAGCGCTGCGCAGGGCCGCATCCCCCAGCGTCAACCACTCGCGCCTGGCGGTTGTATCCCCGGCAGGGAGATTCTCGGACGAAGCCTGATAAATTTCCAGCAAGTGCATCGCGAGATCCAGGATCTCATCAGGCCCCGGCAATCCTGTGGGCCGGCCTGGATGACGAAAAGGATCGGTGCGCGAGAAGATCAGATTGTCGAAAGGCACGGAGGAGTTCCTCACGGAGCGGTAGCTGGAGTAGATTCTTTCCAACACGCTGGTGGCGCTTTGGACACGCAGGCGCGCGGCTTCGCTGGAATGTTCGCCGAGGGCCCACGCGGTCTCGGCGTCGTGCCAGGCCATCTGCGGGAGCTTGCAGTCGAGCGCCCAGCGCCCTTCGCGCAGGTAGCGCGCGGCTTCTTCGGCGGCGGGGAAGGGCTTGGGGACCGGCGCCGAGGCGGCGAGCGTCTTCATGATTTGCCGGGCGATTTCTTCGCGCAGGGCGATAAGATCGCCGGAGCGGCCGCGAATGGCGAGGGACACTGGTTTGCTCCCATTGGCCGGGCGCAGTTCCAGGTTGGCGGTGAGGGCATCCGATCCACCCAGGTCCAGATCGACCGTGCCATCCAGCAGCCAGGCGGCGGTCCAGAATCCGCCCGATTCGATGGGCTGCTCATGCACGAGCCGGTCGAGATCGGTCCGTTCCATCAAATAAACACCCGGCATTTGCGCCAGCCGCTCGGTGAGCAGCGGCGTGAGGCTGCTTTCGACATTGTGCCCAGTTGCGTTGCCCAAAGACGCCCGCAGATGGAGGATCGAGAGGGCGATGGCTTTGGGAGCCAGCGAGCGTGTGGCAATGTCGCGAACGCGCCCGGCGAGGCTCTCGGCCCAGCCATTCATATCCTCCAACGGTGCGGGCCGAAACGCCGTGTAGAGATTCAGCCCCGGGTTGGTGCGGAGCAACCGGGATTCCACCACGTTCTTTCCGCCGAGTGTGCGTGCGCTGAGGAGCAGCAGCGCGTCCGCCTTCAGCAGGTCGGCCACCTTTTGATAATTCGCCTGGTCCGCGGCGAAGGCCAGCGTGAGCTTTTGTTCGTTGATGACGCGCCGAAGTTCAGAGCGCTCCACCAATTCCACGCCGGGTGTTTTGGACAACTGTGCAAAGACGAGGTCGGCGGCGGAAGCATTCGGCTCATCGGCAATGACGGCGAGGCGCACTTTGGATTTGGATGAGCGCGCGGCCGGAGGACTCGTGGAGAGCAGACGCGCGGGAGCCCCTGTGTCCGCGAGGTCGAGTGTCAACTCCGGGGAGGCCGGCTTCGCGGTGACGGGCAGATGCAGATGGGTCGCGGGGTGATCCGGCCACACCTGGCCGCCGGAACTCTGGAGGAGCTTGAGCACCTCCACCCGGCCATTGGCATTGGCGAGTTGGGTGGCGAGTTGGTCGTCAGCGGCGACATCCGCGCCGGCTGCCAGGAGGAGACGTGCCGACGCCAGGGCACCCGTGCGGCTGGCTTCGCACAATGGCGTGGTTGCCGGTCCGCCGAAATCGCTGCATTTGGCGTGTTGATTCGGATCGGCGCCGTGGGCCAGCAACCATTTCACCGTCTCCGCTTCATCGCCGGCGGCCGCCAGGTGGAGCGCGCCTGCGCCCCGGGTATTCGGCGCGTTCACATCGGCGCCGGCCGCGGCCAGGGCTGCGACTTTCGAGATATTGCCATCGCGCGCAGCCTCAACCATTTCGTCGGCGGGGGTGGCCAGGAGTACGCTCGACAACAAGATGAAGACAGCCGCCCAGATAGTGGGCCTGGCCGGGCCCGCGGGCGTGAGGGGAACTCTGCTCGTATCTCGAAGTGTTTTCATTCGTTCAAGGGGAGTCGGGCCGCAGCATGAATGTGCCCGGCGCCACATTGGGGAAATGCTCCGCGGTATAGGCATCGAATGCCTTTTGCGGGATGAATCCGAAGGCGCCACCGAGGTTGGGTATCACAATTCCGCGAGGACATTGCATGACATAGAATAGCCACCCGATGGACCTGGCGGTGGGGTAGCTGAGCTCCACCTTGACTTTGTATTGGGGACTGTAGATCGCAAACTTTTGGTCAGTTGGCGAGGGGAGTTCGTCCGGTGGTTTGATCGTGCCGAGCGTCGCGACCGGAAAGAAGCCCGGGGCGACGGTGAAGGTGGGATAGATCCGGTGCGCCCTTTTTTCCCACTGCCCCGTGTCCGGTGCCCACAGATACTCCTGGATGGAATGTCCCAGGCCGGTTTGCCGGGGAGCTTCCACTTTCGGTTCCGAGTAAATGACGAGTCTGCCATCGGTGTGTTCCTGAACGCCGAGAATCTTCACGCTGGCCTCGTCGAGCGGGCTCTCGCTGGGCTGCCGGCGGGTATTGGCGATAAGCTCTCCCTTCTTCGCGGCGAAGTCGAAGCGGACGATCGCGGTGCTATCCGAGGTGGAGATGCGAAAATAACATTCCTCCCCGTGCGGCACGGGGAAACCGTCGGCGGGGAAGTCGTTGTAGCATTGCCACTCGGTGGTCTTCCGATCGTAGACCGCGAAGTAGAGACCCTCCCGGGTCATGAGGATTCGCCGAGGAGTAACGACGAAGAAAGTGGACCGGCGAGCGTAATCCTGAGGGCGCGAATGGGGCGGAAGGTCTTGTGGCAAGGGAATCGTCGAATGCTCGAACGTGTCGGGATCGATGATGAAAAGGCCGCGGGTGTCGGATGATGGATGGGAACAAAGCAGCCAGATCCGATTTTCCGCCCAGACCGGCCGGCTGGCATAGCCCCATCCGTCGGGCGGACGCCAGAAACGAGTCACTTCGAGGGGTGGCGGGCCGGCGGGATGCACGAAAGGACCCGCCACGAACCGTCCTATGGTTTCCTGGTATCCCTGGAGATAACGCGGGCCGAGTTTTTCAAATGCCTTTTGGGTCGATGAGCGGGCGTAATGGACTTCGAGCGCCGCACGCAACTCGGCGAGGTCTTCCTCGCTCAACCAGGACCGGTGTGGAATCCAGTTCACGTCCAGCAGTGAGTCGCCCTCGTGGCAAATCCAGATGATGACCTTCTTCTGATAGGCCACCAACTCCGGGTAGTTGCCATGGTCGGCGCCCGGGCCTTTGAGGAATCCCGCGCCCGAGAGATTCGTTGCCTTCAGCCACTCCATCCAGGTCTTCGGATCTTGCGTGAATTCCTTTCGCAATTCCCACATGCCATCGAGGATGCGCCGCATGGTGGCCTCGCTGGAATCCGTGCCCCGCGTCTCCATAGAGAAGGTGCGCTTCCCCCGCTGGAGCATCCATCCGAGCAAGCGGTCATCGGCGGAGCCCGCAGCCTGGAGTTCCTGGGACAAAGCTTTCCATTGGCGCGGGGAAATCTGCTGGAGCAGGTAGTCGTACTGCCTGTCCGGCCAGACGATTTGCCACGTTTCCACCGGACAGGCTTCGTAAATCGCGAGACGAATGCTCAGCCGCGAGGCCACGCGAAAAGTGGGCGGGTCTTCGTGCAAAACTCCGCGATAGAACGCGAGGAGGTTGGCGGGTTTCAAAACCCAGAGCGGAGCGGCCCGAACCTTGATCTGAATTCGCGCGGCATGAAGCGCGGGGGTGACTTCGCTCTTTGCGGATTCCGCCAGCACAGCCTCCATCGTCTCCTTCCACTTCTCCCGCCATGCTTGCAGCCGGTCGGCATGCTCGATCTTGAGTTGCGCGGTGTTGACGAACATACCGGGCGCCATCGTCTCTCTCATGACCCGGTCGCCGAGCAGGAGCCACTCGGCGGATGCCGCCGCATCCCAGGGGGCAAAGTCTTTCAGCGTGGCCTGGTAGATGTCGAGAACGTGGCACGAGAGATCGAGCATCTGTGGAGCGTCCAGCCAGCCCGGTTGCCGCGCGGGATGATGGAAGGGGTCGCCCAGATCCCAGAGATCCGTGCCGCCACAGATCTTCCGATAGGATTTATGATTGGCGGCCAGCAGGGTGACGGCGCTGGTGATGCGCACACGGGCGCATTCGATTGAATGATCTCCCAAGGCCCACGCGGCTTCCGTGGTGCGATAAGCAATTTCCGGAAGGTCGCAATCCAGTGCCCAGCGCGCTTCCCGGAGATAGCGGGCGGCTTCTTCCTGCGCAGGGAACGGGTTGGAAGGCGCCGCCTGGGCCAGCGCCCGCAGAATCTGTTGGGCGAGATTTTCCCGGAGCTCGCCGAGCGCGCCCGTGCTGCCGCGCACGTTCAGGCTGCGCGGAGCGCCCCCTCCAGCAGGCCGCAATTCGAGTTTCACATTTACCGTGCCCGACCCATCCAGCGGGAGGTCGATGGTGCCATCGACGATCCAGGCCGCCGTCCAGAAACCGCGCGATTCCGCGATCGGTTGTTCCCGCACGAGGCGATCCATTTCGGACCGCTCGAGGACGTGCACGCCGGGCGCCTGGATGAGCCGTTGGGAGAGCAGGAGGGTGAGCGTGTCTTCGAGATCGTGGGCCGCCGCCGTCCCGAGCGAGGCGCGCAGATTGACCAACGAGACGGCGATGCCTTTGTCGGCTGCCGTCCGGGTGGCAAGGGTGCGTACGCCTTCCGCCAGGTCTTTCGCCCAAGTGCTTGCGTCCTTGACCGGCGCCGGGCAATAGCGGGTATCGAGAACCACGCCGGGATTGGTTTGCAAGAGCCGCGCCTCGACCAGGTTCTTGTCGCCGAGTTTGCGATGGTTGATCAGCAGGAGAGCGTCTGCCTTCAGGAGCCCGGCGAGTTGGCCGTAGTTGGCCTGACTGGCGGCAAATGCCGGGGAGAGGTTTTGTTCGGTGATGATGCGATGGAGTTCCGCGCGCTCCACGAGTTCCAGGTCCGGCGCGTTGGCCAGTTCGGCAAAGACGAGATCGGCGATGGCGGTGTTGTCGGAATCGGCGATGATCGCCACGCGGGCGCGTGCGCCCGGCCTCCGGGCGAAGGTTGGATTTGAGGGCAGCAGACGGGCCCCCAGATTGGTGTCCGCGACATCCACGACCAAGCCCGTGGGTGGCGCTTTGAGCGTTCGCGAGGCGGACCGATGTGGCACGGGATGGTCCGGCCACACTTTTCCTCCGATCGATTGCAGGTACTGAAATACCTCGATGTTTCCGGAGAGGTTTGCGACCTGGGTGGCTTTGTCGTCGAGGGCGTTGAGGTCGGCGCCAGCTTGCAAAAGCATGCGCACCATTTCCATGGAGCCGACCCGGCTGGCTTCAGCCAGTGGCGTATCCAGGGAATTCACGGGATAGCCGGTATTGCCCATCCGGTTGGGATTCGCCCCGTGAGCGAGCAGCCATTTTACCATCCCTGGTTGGTCTCCGGCGACGGCGGCGTGCAGGGCGCAAGCCCCCGTTTTAGTCCAGGCATTGAGGTCGGCCCCGGCCGCAACCAAGGCCTCGACTTTGATGGTGTCTCCGTCGCGCGCCGCGTCCACCAAGTCATCCAGCGGCGCGGCCAACAGCCAGCCGGGGAGCAGGCTCAAGAGCGCAATCCGGCACGCGATCTTTCCCATTTCCAGATGAGTTCGCCGAGCGGTTCCGCCTGCTGCGCGCCCTTATTCCTTCACCTTCGGAACAAGGCGCGTCGCGAGTTCGCGGGCGGCGTTTTGCAGTGCGCTCTTGGCGGCGACGTGTTCGCCGAGATCCACGCCGCTGCTCACCTGCCGGTCCGCGGATACGACTTCGCCTGTGGCCAGATTGCGCAGTCTCACTTCCACGCGCGCCCGGCAGCTAATGAGATTGCCCTTTTGCATGCCGCGCTCGCTGAAGGCTTCGCCCTCCAGCGCGTAGTCGGAGCGGAGCGCCGATTTTTCATCATTCACCTTGAAGCCGCATTCGCGGAAGATCATCGCCAGTTCCGTTTCCGCCGCCGGGTCGGTGATCGGCCGTCCGAGGTGTTGCTCCGGGATGTGGACCATAATCGTCGGCCGGTGACCCGCGGGCAGGCCCGCTTTGATCTTCGTGATGAGATCGTCGACGCTGTCCGTCCTTCCGAGAATGGCGGCGGCATTCTTCGTCGCTACTTCCGCGATCGAATCGGCGAGTGCCGCGGCCGTGTCGCTGAGCGTCTGCTTCGGCGTGAGCTTGCTCGTCGCGCCAAAGACCCGGCCGGTCTCGGTGCTGATGATCTTGGCGATGATCATCGTTTCATTGTCGGCCTTCATCACGCGGCCGGTGATCAGGACTTGGGCGCCGGTCAACTGGCCGATCTTCGCAGCGCTCCCCGGGGCGATCGTGCCCGAGAGTCCGAGTTCCTGCTCGCCCAGCGCCTTGTCCAGTTCGGCTCGCTCCACGGTGACCACGCGCGCATCGGCCGAGAGAGTGGCATTGAGCAGGGCGGAAACTTTCGGGCCCAAATCACGCACGCCTTCCTCCGTGGATTGAAAGTCAAAGACCGCCATGGTGAGCGGTTGTGCTTCGCCGGCGAACACGGAGATGCAGGGCAGCGCGGTGAGAATCAGCGAGGCAATGAGTCGTTTCATGAAGTGTCGGGGAGATGTTAGGAGGGCCGGAGACCGATTGAGTGATTATACTTAGCCCAATGTTATGGAATGGAAACAGAATCCTTGGGGAAGGGGCATCCATCATTTAGCGCCTGGCTGGGCCGGCGCCACCGGTCCCTGCGGTGCCAATGCGGCGTTGCGATAGTCATCCCACTCCTTTTTGGAAATGAACCAAAAACCACCGCCACCGTCCATGAATGTCAGGATAAGTCCACCGGGATGTTTACGGGACTGCGCAGAGGACGGCCAGCCAAACCAGGCATTTCATGGTGATGGCTTGGGCAACGCCAGTTCGACAGCTTGCAACAGCAGCAGTTGCGCGGCCGCCGAGGTTTCCAAGTCTCCCCATTTCACACCCCGCACGATCACGACCTGCCCATCGCGCAGCATCTCCGGAAGAGGCACGGTGATGGAGAGTGGAAGCAGCACGACGACGCCAACGCCGCGGCCGGCCAGCTTGGTGGCGAGGTCTTTCCATTCCGAGTCCGTCGCTTTCCTGGCGGCGTATGGGCCAACGATCGCCAGGCGTCCCTGGAAGCCCGCCCCGAGATCGCTGAGTTCCAGATCGCTGATGGTGATCCCCGCCTTCGCGAGGGCGGGCTTGAGTTTGCCATCCGGGTCCTGCAACCCGATGCCCATTTCACCGGTATAGTCCTTCATACGCGAGAGAGTATCCGGGGGATAGCCGAGCAGCGGAATGCGTGCGACCACGTGGCCGAGCGATGAGATTTCCAGGCGAAAAGCGGTCATCGCACGGACTTCGGGCAAGGTGACGGGCGCGGTTTCGAGAACGGTCTGGCCGCCCAGAACTTCAATCTTTTTCCATGGCTGGATTTCTCCCACGGGCATCGCGGTCGAGGAACTGAGCTGGACCAGCCGAAGCGAATACTCGCTTTCAGCTCGCTCCGCAGCCGGGTTGCGAATCTTGAGGAACGCGGCGGCTGGCGTCCCGGAGAAGATGATTTGAGGCTCATCCGGGGCAATGATTTCCAACGCGGCACGGGCCGGGAAGATGGCCGAAGCTAACAGGAGTGCCGCCAAACATATCTTCATCGCGTCGCGAGACTAACGACCTACCCGGCGGTTGGCCAGTCTTCCATCGCCATCGTTCGGAATGGTGCAGCGGCGGATTTGGTGCGATGCTACGATTTCGCGTCACGTCTGCGACGTCGCGCCACCAACTTCATGACTGATAACTCCATTCCCGCGGCCACGAATCCTCCCTTCCAGGGAGGAGAGCGGGAAGTCGAGGCCCTGCGGGAGAGTCAGCGGATGTTGTCGAGCCTTCTGCAAAATCTGCCGGGTATCGCGTTTCGCATGCTCGTGGACGAACAATGGACAGTGCGGTTCATCAGCGCGGGCTGCTATCGGCTGACCGGCTACACGCCCGAGGATTTGGTCGGGAACAAGCGCGTCAGTTTCGAAAGCCTCACGCACCTCGAGGATCGGGCGCGAATTCGGGAAAAGATTCTGGCCGCCCTCGCGGCCCGCCGGGCGTATGAGGTTGTGTATCGCTTGATCAATGCGGCGGGAGAGGAGCGGTGGGTCTGGGAGCGCGGGCAGGGAATCACCGCGGACGACGGGAGCGTGAAGTTTCTCGAAGGCTTTATCACCGATATCACCGAGCGCCACGACGCTGAGGAGAAGGTGAAGGCGCAAGCGGCGCTGCTCGACAAGGCGCGCGACGCCATCCTCGTGACCGACCTCGATGGCTATGTGACGTATTGCAACCAAAGCGCCCAGGCTCTCCTGGGATCAGAGGCCGGCAGTTGCTGCCAGACGTCGATCGATAACTATCTGACGGACGAGGCAGCCGGACTGGCGGGCGCCCGCGCCGCGGTGCTGGCGCGAGGCGAGTGGTCGGGTGAATTGGCGGCGCGCAGCGGCGATGGCCGCGGGCTCGTGCTGGAATCGCGCTGGACCCTCGTGCGCGACGACCAGGGCGCGCCCAAGTCGATCCTGATGATCAATACGGACGAGACCGAGCGCAAGGCGCTCGAGGCGCAGTTTCTCCGTGCGCAGCGCATGGAGAGCATCGGCACCCTGGCCGGGGGCATCGCCCATGATTTGAACAATATCCTCTCGCCGATTCTCACTTCGCTGGAATTGATTCGCGCGGCGCTTCCCCGGCCCGAGGACCACGAATTGGTGGACATCGTGGAGGCCAGCGCCAATCGCGGGGCCGAGATGGTGAAGCAGATTCTCCTTTTTGCGCGGGGTGCGGAGGGGCGGCGCTCACGGCTTGCGCTGGGCGTCGTTTTCCGGGGCCTGGAGAAAATCATCCGGGAGACCTTTCCTCGCAATATGTCGGTCGAAGTGCGGCCGGTACGGGATCTCTGGCCGGTGCTGGGGGATGCCACGCAGATCCACCAACTGCTGCTCAACCTCTGCGTCAATGCGCGCGACGCCATGCCCGGCGGCGGCACGCTGACGATTCAGGCGAGCAATGTGGCCGAAGCCGGCGAGGTGTCCGGGCCAGGCGTGCTGCTCGAAGTCACGGACACCGGCTGCGGAATTCCGGAAGAGATTCGCGACAAGGTGTTCGATCCGTTTTTCACCACGAAAAAAGTGGGCGAAGGGACGGGCCTGGGCCTTTCGACCGTCCAGGTGATCGTCAAGAACCACGGCGGCAGCGTGCATTTCGAAAGCGAGTCCGGAAAGGGTTCGACGTTCCGCGTGCTGCTGCCCGCCGCCACCTCCGCCGGCACCGAACGGACGGAGGCGGACAGGAAGGCCCCGCCCAGCGGGCGAGGGGAAATGGTGCTGGTCGTAGACGACGAATCGAGCGTTCGCTCCGTGACCCAGCGGACCCTGGAAAGCTTTGGCTACCGCGTCGTCGTCGCCAAAAACGGAAGCGACGGACTGGCGGCTTTTGCGCGCAACCAGGCGGAGATTACCGCGGTCATCACGGATTTGATGATGCCGGTAATGGATGGCCCGGCCATGATCCGCGAACTGCGTTTGCAGGCGCCGGCCCTGCCGATCATCGCGGTGACGGGACTGGTGGCGGCGGAAAATCTGGACCGGGTGCGCGAAGCCGGCGTGCAGATGATTCTCGCCAAGCCGTACACGGCAGAGACGATCCTGCACGCCCTGGCGGGCTTGCTGGGGCGCGCGTGAGGGTCGTTCACCAGGCCAGCACGGCCAGGTCCCCGTTGTTATTGCGGCAGAAGATGCGGCCGTTCGCGACGGTGGGCTGGACCCAGCAGCGTTTGCCGAGGACTTGCTGGCGAAGCGAGGGCTTGAATCCGTCGGCGGAAGCGTCGCCGACAATCAATTCCCCGAGCTCGCTCAGGAGCACCAGTTTGCCATCCGCAACGACGAGCGCGCCGCCGCGCATTTTTTCGCTCCACTTTACTTTTCCGGTTTCAAGGTCCAGGCAGACCAGGGGCGATTTGGCGCTCGCGTCGCCATCGATTCCGTAAACCGCCCCCTGCCACACGACGGGGCTGTTCACGTGCGAGCGCAAATTTCGATTTTGCCACCGCTCGGCAATGCGGCCGCCTGAGACTTCCAGCAAGGCGCATCCGTGCCCGTAGCCCGAGGAGACAAAAATGCGGTTGCCGGTCACGATGGGCGTGGCGGCGTTCACGTCGTAGCTGGTCTTCCACGGCTGGCGCCAGAGCTCCTGCCCGTTGCTGGCATCGAGGCCGACGAGAGCGGCGGCTTTGAACATGACGATGGTGCGCTTGCCTCCGAGCGTGGCGGCGATCGGCGAGGCGTAGCCGGCGCCGTCATTTCCGGCTTTCCAGACGATGTTGCCGGTCGCTTTATCGAGCGCGATGGTTGATGCCCCCGGCGCACCGGCATCCAGGATGAGCAGATTGCCCTCCACCAGCGGCGAGCCCGCGAAGCCCCACTGGGGCCGCTTGCCGTGGAAGTCCTGCTGATAGTGTTTGTACCAGACTTTTTTGCCCGTGGCGGCATCGAGGCAAAAGAGATCGCCTTGATGGCTCACCGTGTAGACGCGATTGCCATCGACGGTGGGCGTCGCCGCGGGGCCGCCCTCGAAATTTCTCGGGTCGGGGCTGAGCTTGTAATCGTATTTCCAGATTTCATGTCCGGTCGCCGCGTCGAAGCAAAAGATCGAGTCCTGGTCGCCGGCATTGCCCATGGTGAAGGCGTGTCCGCCGCTCACGGTGATGGAGGAGGTGCCGATGCCGACATTGGTTTTCCAGAGCTGGCGCAGGTCGCCCGTGGGCAGGGCGGGAAGCTTTTCGGTGGAGACGCCATTTTGCAGGGGGCCGCGGTAGAAGGTCCAGTCACAGAGTGCGGAATTGGAGATCAGGCCAGCCGCGGCGAGCGCCGCGAGGAGGAGAGGGCGATTCATGAGCGTAGCAGTACGGGCGGGTGGCGTTGGAGTCAAACGGGGCAGATGTTCTTGGTTCTTGGTTCTTCGTTTTCCGGCGCGTACGGTTTTTGAGGCTTCGTACGTTCAATGAGAGTTGGGCGATGCGAATTGGGAGAAGGCTCCGAACGCGTTAAACAAAGAACCAAGAACGAAGAACCAAGAACCTACCCCTATCGCTGACACTGCTGGCACCACCTTGTCGTGCGGCCGCCGATGGTGGCTGTCTTCAGGGGCACGCCGTGCTTTGGGCATACGCCTTTGGCTGACCATCGTTGGTGGAAGAGCCAGTCGTCGGGCGGATCGGAGAAGTCCATGGCGACAGTTTCCAGTGAGATCTTGCAGACCTCGCGTGCTTCGCGCCACACGGCTTCGATCTGTTTCGCGGTGAGCTTGCCGCAGAGCGTGCGTGGGTCGATTTTGGCACGCCACAGGATCTCGTCGGCCATCCAATTGCCGATGCCGGGGAACATGGTTTGGACGAGCAGGGCGGCTTTTACGGCGAGACGCGCCCGGCGCTTCATGAAGTCACGGACTCGATCGAGGGTGAACTCGGGCGAGGTGACGGCGGGTGGCAGGCCGGCCCACCAAGCCGGGGCGTCGCGGCATACGCTGAAGTGCACGCGGCCAAACATGCGGGGATCGCTGAAGACGAGAGCCCGCTCCCTTTGGTAGAGCACGAGGTGGTCGTGTTTGCCGGGTTTGAAATCGGGCGGCTCGATCCGCAAGCGGCCGGTCATCCCGAGATGGATTCCGAGCCAGGCATCCCCGGAAAAATGGAAACACATCAGTTTGGCGCGGGCCTCGGAATCGCGCAACGTGGCGCCGGTCAGGCTCGCGACCAGCCGCTTTTCATGCACGCCGCGGAAGAGCCGTTTGCCGCGGTGGATCGCCACGCGCGTGACTTTCCGCCGGAGCCCGGCGTCCCATTGCTTGCGATAGTATTCGACCTCGGCGAGTTCCGGCATGATACGCGGTCCGCGCGCGGCCTTATTGGATGAGTCGCAACGTGAGCGGATACCGGAAGGCCACGCCTTCGTGCGCCTTGATGGCGGCAATGATCATGCAGATGATGTGATATATGGGCAATATCATCAAAATCGGGATACCGACGACAAGACCGACGATGGTGAAACACACCGCGACGGCGGCGACAGCGTAGATGGTAAAGGAGATTTGAAAATTGAGCGCCTCCTTGGCCTGGTCTTCGACGAAGGGATTGCCGTCGCGTTTGAGCAACCACACCACGAGAGGCCCGATGATATGCCCGACGCCGCTGAAATACATGGCGAAGGCGCTGAGGTGCGCGATCAACGCCCAAGTGCGTTCATCGTTGCTGGGCGTTTGGGTTCCTCCACTCGGGGGCGGAGGATTCGCGCTGGGAATGGGCGGAGCGGGGGAGGGCATTGGTTCTTCCTTGTTGGAATCTTCCATCCCCGCGATCATGTCGGAAAACGACGCCCCAGGCAATGCTGAACTCCGCCAGGAGGACATGCCGATGGCTCAGCGGCTGGCACGACCGGCAGATTCGTGCGCTGGAAAATTCCGCCAGTTCCGCTTAAATTGGGAGGATTCCACTGCTCCAACTGATCACTGATCACTGATTACCGATTACTGCCCCAATGCCCACCTACGTCTACGAAACGACCAATCCGAAAAAGCCGGTGCGCCGCTTTGAAGTGCGCCAGAGCATGAAGGACGTGCCGCTCACCACCGATCCCGAGACCGGCGAGCCGGTGCGGCGGGTGATCAGCGGCGGGCTGGGTTACATGAGCCAGGACAACCTGCCCAAGCATGCCGACATGCAGCGCGAACGGCGCAGTGGTGGCGGCGGGTGTGGCAGTGGGTGCGGTTGCCACTGACCCTCACCTTACAATCCAAAATGGATGAGGGCGCGCTCGAGCGCCTCGGAAAGTTGCGGGTCGGCTGACTTTTCCAGGTTGTGAATTTCGTCAGCCCACGCGGTATTGCCGGTATCGAGGACGGCGAGGGCCCCAAGGAGATGTGCCCTCGTCAACGGATCGCCTGTCTTTGCCAGCGGAATGAGACGCTGGATGGCCTCGGCGGGGCGCGACGGATAGTCGATGCTGATCAGTACAAGGGCAGCGACCTGGCGTTCTGCCGGATTGAAGCGTTCCATCCCCTCGACCATCAAGCCGATGCCTTCGTTGCCATCGGGCTCCTCGCTCCACCATTTGATGCAAGACTCGGTTTGGCGCTTCGCGCACGCCCGTATGTCTTCATCGGCATCCAGAGTCAGCGGGATCAGGAAGTTCATGGTTCGCGCAAAGTCCGCGGGCTGGAAATTCGCGGGCCGGCGCCAAGGGACTTCATACGATGACCAAAGGATCTCGATATGATCGAGGAGCAGCCAGCGCGAGCGGCGGTCGCCATTTCGAATCGTACTGGTGATGGCTGGCCAGGCCGCGTCGCCCACCCTCATGAGAGACTGGGCGGCGACCAGACGGGTGTCATGTTGCGGGCAGCGCACCGCTTTCAACAATGATGGAATCGCGGGCGCTGCATCCGGTCCGATGTCGCCGAGGGCCGCCACCGATTCAAAGCGTAGTCGGGAGAACCTGGTTGCGCCCTCGCCAAACCAATTCTGATGCCAGCCCCAAAGATACTGGATGACTGAATTTTGGGACGATGGCTCTTCGATGTCTTCGATGCCGGATTGACCGGCCATGTAGCCCAGCCACTTCACCGCTGCCGGACCAAGGCTGCGCAACTCCTCCTCCGTGAGCGGTTGGGGGGGTGAGCTTCGCGCCTCTTTTGGCTCTGTGAGCCACCAGGAAAGCTTTCTTCCCTTGAATACCGGTTCGCGCGGTCCGCGCCCCAGCCACCAGGTAGTGGCCATGAGGAGCACCATCACGGCGAGCGCCCACGTCGTTTGTCGGGAAGGGGATTCCCATTTCATTGAGCTGATGAGGCTATTTCAAAACGTGAATCAGGGCGCGGCCGACACTTCCGGCGAGTTCCTTGTTGAGAGAATCCGCCAGTTCGTTGGGCTGGATGTTGGACGAATGCGTGTCATTCGGGGGTGGAGCGATTGTAGACGAAGCGCACAGTGTTCGCCAGCCTGGGCCGCACTTTCCCCTTTTCCTTTCCGGGCATGCGCGTTTCATTTCGCACTCCTGTGTCCACCGATCCCGCCAAACCGCGCTCCCCGCTCGGCATCATTTTCCTGACGGTCTTCATCAGCATGATTGGTTTCGGGATTGTGATCCCGGTGCTGCCGGTGTATGCGAAGAACAATTTCCAGCTCAATCCCACCCAACTCGGGTGGCTCGTGGGCATTTTTTCGCTGGTGCAGCTTTTTTCCTCGCCGCTCATCGGCAAGCTCTCCGACCGCCTCGGGCGCAAGCCGGTGCTGCTGGTCAGTATTCTCGGTACCGCGATCGGCTACTTTATCACCGGCGCGGCGGGGGTGGCGTGGATGCTTTTTCTCGGGCGCATCATCGATGGCGCGAGCGGAGGCAACATTGCGACGGCGCAGGCCTGTATCGCCGATGTGACACCGCGCGAGCAGCGGTCGAAGTCCATGGGTTTTATCGGCATGGCCTTTGGGCTGGGTTTTATCCTCGGTCCGGCGATTGGCGGATTCCTGCTCCGGTGGGGTCACGCGATGCCCTTTTATTTTGCGGGAGCGCTTTCGCTCGTCAATGCGGGGTTCGTGGTCGCGCGTTTGCCGGAGACGCTCTCGGAAGAGCGCCGGTTGCATCCCGCCGAGAAGGCGCCTCTGGCGGAAGTTTTGACCGGCGGCAGGGGCAAATTCATCGGTCTCCTCCTGGGGGCCTCGTTGATGGTGACCACAGGTTTTGCCTTCATTCACGTCCTCTTTGCCCTCTTCTGCGGCGATCACTTTCACTGGGATGGGGCGAAGATCAGTTACGCATTTGCCTACGTGGGTTTCCTCGCAGTGCTTGTCCAGGGCGGACTGCTCCGGCAGTTGCTGAAGCGCGACATCGAGAAAGAACTCGCGATGGCCGGCGCCGCGCTGCTCGCGGTGAGTTTGTGGTTGATGCCGCGGACGACGAGCGTCGGCGGATTTCTCGCGGTTTCCGCGCTCATGGCGGTGGGGAATGGCTTGGTCACGCCCGTGCTCAGCGGCATGGCTTCCCGGCACGTGCACGGCCGCGCGCAGGGCCGGGTGTTGGGCTTGATGGCTGGGGCTGGCAGCCTCGGCCGGTTCCTCGGCCCGGTGCTGGCCGTGCGGTATTTTCCCGCCGATTTTTCGACACTCACGCGCCCGCTGCAAGGTGCCATCCTTGGGATTATCAATTCCGGCTATGTCGCCGCCTTCACTTTGAGCGCGGTCCTTGTGGCGGTGGGCGCGGTGTTCACTCTGCTCCTGCGGGTGCCGCACGAGCCGATTGACGAGACATCCGCGTCCGGCCCCATCCCCGAAGCTTGACGGGTGTCCGCTCGACAAGCGGCATCCGATTTCCTTTCATCCCGCACCTATGGCCATTCCCCTCGAAGATAAATTCAACGACATCGTCGGCAAGGCGATGCGCGGTTTCAAACTGAGCGACAGCGAAGTCGCCGAAAGAGCCGGCGTGAGCGCCGCCGCCGTGCAGGCGCTGCGCGAGGGGCAATGGAACGAAGCCGTGGCCCGGCAGGTCGCGCCGGTGCTGGCGCTCAAGGCCGCGGCCCTCGCCGAATCCGGCAATGAATCGTGGCAGCCGAAGCCGATCAACCTCGACGGATTCGCCCAATTCAATACGCCCTACGAGGACATGACGGTAAACTCCTACCTCGCGTGGGATAAAGCGAGCGGAGTGGCGATCGCCTTCGACACCGGCGCCGATTGCAGTGAAATGCTCGCGTTAATCGCGGAGAAAAAGCTGACGCTGAAGCTGATCCTGCTCACGCACACGCACGGAGACCACATTCTCGAACTCGACCGGTTGAAGGAGAAAACCGGCGCGCCCGCCTTTGTCGGCGACCGCGAGCCGATCGACGGCGCGGAATCCTTTGCCGCCGGGCGCAGCTTCGAAGCCGGCGCGCTGAAGGTGACGAGCGGGCTCACCTGGGGGCACTCGAAAGGCGGCATCACCTTCGTCATCAAGGGCCTCTCGCAACCCGTGGCGGTGGTGGGCGACGCGGTTTTTGCCGGCTCCATGGGTGGCGGCGGCGTGAGCTACGGCGCGGCGCTCGCGACCAACCGGGAGCAGATCCTGTCGCTGTCGGATGACACGGTCATCGCTTCCGGCCACGGCCCGCTCACAACCGTGGGCGAGCAGAAAGTTCACAACCCATTCTTCCCATAGGACATTAAACGCAGAGACGCGGAGACGCAGGGGTTGAAGCTTCCGCCGCGTTTTTTCTCTGCGCTTCTACGTCTCTGCGTTTAAATGATTTCCACTATGCCTGAAAAAATCGCCGTCGTCGGAGTAGGTCGCATGGGTGCAAACATGGCCCGGCGCCTCAAGGATCAAGGGTTCGAAGTCACCGCGGTCTTCGACAGCAACGCCGCGGCTGCGGCCGCCCTGGCCGCGGAAATCGGCTCCGTGGCTCCGGCTACCCTGCCGGAAGTCACCTCAGCCGCGGATATCATCATCACCGTGGTGAGCGATGACGAGGCCATGGATGACATCTTTGGCTCCGTGGGTTGCGGCTGCGATTCGTTGCTCGGCACGGCCAGCGGTGTGACGGTGGCGGAGGGGCGGCTGTTCATCAATTGCGCGACCGTTTCGCCCGGCACGCACGAGCTCGTGGAGAGCCGCGCGGAGGCCGCCGGAGCGCAATCGCTGGAGGCCTGCATGGCGTCCAGCATCACCCAGGCGCGCGAGGGCACGCTCTATCTGATGTGTGGCGGCAAGATTGGGGCGTTCGAGCGGGCGAAGCCGGTGCTGGAAAAGCTGAGCAGTTCGCTGCGCTACATCGGCGGCACGGGCTCGGCGGCCAAGGTGAAGGCGCTGGTCAACATGGTGATGAACATTAACACCGCCGGCCTGGCTGAAGGTCTCGGCCTCGCGGATGCCCTGGGACTCGATCTCTCGATGGTTCGGGAGGTGTTTTCCCAGACGGGTGCGAACTCCCGCGTGCTCGTAACGGACGGCGAAGACATGCAGAACCGGGACCACGCCTGCTATTTCAGCGCCGCCCATGCCGCCAAGGATTCCAGTATCGCCCTGCATCTCGCGCATGCCGCCGGGCTCGACCTGCCGCTCGCGGAGGCGACCAAGCAGCAATATGACAAAATGGTTTTCGAAGGACTTGGCCACCTGGACAAATCGGGGATCGCCGAGCTGACCTTCAAAGGAAGGCACCAGTAAAGTTTCCTTTGCCTTGCCCGGTGACCCGCCTTTAGCTGTCAGTGATATGAAACGGGTTTCCTGCTCATTTGCGCTCTTATTGAGCCTGGGCGTCTTGATTTGCGGATCCCAGCGGGCGCCCGCAGTGCCGAAGAACAACAGCCAGGCCCAGGCGCAACAGTCGCGGGCCGCCGCGGTCGCGCACCAGAACCAGGAGCGGCAGGCCGCCGCCGCGGCCCACCAAAACGCGATCCAGCAGCAAAAGGCGGCGAACCAGGCCCTGGCCCGGCAATCCCAAGCCGCCGCGGCGCGCCAACATCTCTTGCAGGTTGCCGCCGCTGCGGCCGCCCGGCATGCCCTGCTTCAGCAAGCGGTTGCCGCCGCGCATCGCCAATTCGAGCTGGAACAGGCGGCGGCTGCCGCGGCCCGGCATTTTGCCACCCTCCAGGCGGCGGCTGCGGCCCAGCATCATTCCCAGCTTCAGATGGTTGCGGCAGCGGCGGCCGCGGCGCGCTTCCATGAGTTGCAGGTCGCGGCGGCGGCGCACAGCCGCACCCAGATCCAGGCGGCGGTGGCCGCGGCGGCCGCGCGCTTCCATGAACTGCAAGCGGCGGCGGCATCCCATCGCCACTCGCAGTTTCAGGAGGTCGCCGC
>Ga0207705_10000740_pt1 | contig 26919 bp, 25 predicted proteins | sample KBSC13metaG_FD_184314 | JGI IMG/M metagenome (GOLD analysis project Ga0207705, IMG submission 184314) | Corn rhizosphere microbial communities from Kellogg Biological Station, Michigan, USA - KBS C1-3 metaG (SPAdes) (version 2) | ecosystem: Host-associated > Plants > Roots > Rhizosphere > Soil ... | reverse complement strand
GACCCGCCCCGCATTGCCCGCGACCGCCCGCTCCATCGCCTCGACCGCCCGCTGCGCCAGCGTCGCGATCGGCGTGGCCAGCAGCATGGCGAGCGTGCCGTCGAGCAGGGCGCCACGGGTCAGCGGTGTGAGTTCGTTGCAGATGCACACCAGCCGCGCCGCCGCGCCGGTGTCGCGCACCGCCCGCACCAGCCCGGCGGCCCCGCCGCCCGCCACATAGATGCCGACGAGGTCGGGGGTCGCCGCGATCAGCTCGCCCACCGCCCGGTAGGCGATGCCCTCGTCCTCGAGGTTGATCAGCGGCTCGAGCACGGTAAAGGCCGGCGCCAGCTCGCGGACATAGCTGCGCAGGCTGATTTCGGAGAGCTCCTGGCTGAGATACCGGTGGCTGCCGATCAGGATGCCGATCTTGCCCGGCCGCGGCGCCAGCCGCGAGATGGCCCACGCCGCCGTTCGCCCCGCCTTGCGCCGATCGACGGCCAGCGTGCCGGCCCGCCCCGGTGCCGCGAGGTCGCTGAGCAGCGTAAAGACTGGCGTGCCGGCGCGCGCCGCCGCATCGACGGCCTCGTTGACCGCCGGGTGGTCGACTGCCACTACCGCCAGCGCATCGACGCGCGGGGCGAGGTCGCGCAGCCGCCCGGCGACGACCGCCGGGGCGATGTCGTCGCAGAACTCGATGACGGCGCGGCCGTCGATCTCGCCGGCCTGCCGCACCGCCTCGCCCAGCGCCTGCGCCAGCCCCTGATAGAAGGAATCGTGCCGCTTCTGCAGCAGGAAGCCGAAGGTGCGGCGTGGCGCTTCGGCCAGCCGTCGCCGGATCAGCCCGGCGCCGTGATAGCCGATGGCTTCGGCCGCCGCCATGACGCGCGCCGCCGTGGCGCCGCTCACCGGCAGCCGCCGGTTGATGACGCGGTCGACCGTCGCCATGCTCACCTCGGCCGCGCGTGCCAGGTCGGCGATGGTTGCCCGCTTTGCCACGCTGCCTCGATGATAGTTTTTGATAGGTTTTGATGGATTACATCAGCAATGATCTTGCTGTCCAGCCGTCGCGTCGCTAGCTTTGATCCAATCCATCGTCGCGCCAGCAGAGGAGCTTCCGCCGATGACCGCTGTTGCCGCCCCGATCCCCGCCACGCCGCGCGACTACAGCCTGGTCGGTCGCGATGCCGCCTGGGCGGTGGAGAGTGGCCTTGCCACGGCCGAATGGTACCACACCGAGATTCCGCGCAAGCAGATGAAGGCGCTGATGCAGCGCGAGGATGGCCCGGCCATTCGCGACACCATCATCTGGCTCGGCGCCTTCGTGGTCTTCGCCGCCGGCGGCATCTGGTTCTGGGGCAGTTGGTGGGCGGTGCCGTTCTTCATCTGCTACGGCGTGCTCTACGGCGGTTCGACGGATTCGCGCTGGCACGAATGCGGCCACGGCACCGCCTTCAAGACCCGCTGGATGAACAACGCACTATACCAGCTCGCCTGCTTCATGATCATGCGCGAGCCGACCATCTGGCGCTGGAGCCACGCCCGCCACCATACCGACACCATCATCGTCGGCCGCGACCCCGAGATCGCCTTCATGCGCCCGCCGAAAATGCTCATGGTGGCACTGAACTACTTCGCCTTCCCCACCGTGCCGAAGGTCATCGCGCGCGTGGCTTACCACGCCACCGGCCGCATGACGGACGAGGAAAAGACCTTCGTGCCGGAAACGGAATGGCCAAAGGTCTATGCGGTGGCGCGCATCTGGACGATGCTCCACCTCATCCCGATCGCGCTGGCGCTTTATCTCCAGTCGTGGATTCCAGTGCTGCTGGTCGGCCCGCTGCCCACCATGTACGGTGCCTGGCTCGAAACCATCTTCGGCACCACCCAGCATGCGGGCCTCGCCGACAACGTCCTCGACCACCGGCTCAACGCCCGCACCGTCTACATGAATCCGCTGTTCCGCTTCATCTACTGGAACATGAATTACCACGTCGAGCACCACATGTTCCCGATGGTGCCGTATCACCGGCTGCGCGAGCTGCACGAGATCATGCAGCCGGATCTGCCCAAGCCGTGCTCGTCGCTGTTCGACGCCTATCGCGAGATCATTCCGGCCCTGTGGCGGCAGCGCCGGGAGCCCGACTACTACATCCGCCGCGAACTGCCCCCCACCGCGCGACCCTACCGGCCCGACCTGCACGGGCAGGAATCGGCCGCGGCCACTGCGCCATAAGTCCCCTTCTTCGAGACCGGTGACCCATGCCCTGGACCAGAGCCTGCGCGGCCGACGACGTCGATGCCGAGGACGTCATCCGCTTCGACCACGCCGGCCAGGTCTTTGCCATCTATCGCAGCCCCGACGACGAATTCTTCGCCACCCAGGGTCTCTGCACGCACGAAGCGGCCTGCCTCGCCGACGGGCTGGTGATGGACGACATCATCGAGTGCCCGAAGCACAATGGCCGCTTCAACTACAAGACCGGCCAGGCCAAGGGGGCGCCGGTTACCGTCCCCCTCCGGACCTTCCCCATCAAGGTCGAGGACGGCGCGGTTTTCGTCGATATCGGCTGATGGCCGGCATCGTCATCGTCGGGGCCGGGGAGTGCGGCACCCGCGCCGCCTTCGCCCTGCGCGAGGCCGGCCATGACGGCCCGATCACCCTCATCGGCGACGAGCCGCATCTGCCTTATGAACGGCCGCCGCTCTCCAAGGCTGCCCTCGGCGGCGACACGGTCGTGCCAAAACTCATCGCCGACGAAGCCCGCTTGCAGGAGTCCGGCATCGAGCACCGCCGCGGCGTGCGCGTCACCGGCATCGACCGCACGGAAAGGCGGCTCTCGACCGACAGCGGGGCGCTCTCCTACGACAAGCTGCTGCTCGCCACCGGCTCGACCCCCCGTCGGCTCACCCAGGATGGCGCCGAGCTGCTGCACATCGCCTATCTCCGCACCCTCGCCGACGCCGCGGCGCTGCAGCCAAGGCTGCGCCCCGGCGCCCGCATCGTCATCATCGGCGCCGGTTTCATTGGCCTCGAACTCGCCGCCGCCGCCAGCGGACGCGGTTGCCGCGTGACGGTGATCGAGATGCTGCCGCGCATCCTCGCCCGCCTGGTGCCGGCAGAGATCGCCGCGGTCATCGCCGCGCGCCACGCCGTCGCCGGCGTCGAGATCCTCACCGGCGTCGCCATCGCCCGGCTCGAAACCGGCCCCGCCGCCGCCCGAATCACGCTGGGCGACGGCCGGCAACTCGACGCCGATCTGCTCGTCGCCGGCATCGGCGCCCTGCCGGCGACCGGCCTCGCCGTCGCCGCCGGGCTTGCCATCGACAACGGCATCGCCGTCGATGCGGAACTCCGCACGGCCGATGCGCATATCTTGGCCGCCGGCGATTGCTGTTCGTTTCCGCTGGCGCTCTATGGCGGTCGCCGGGTACGGCTCGAAGCCTGGCGCAGCGCGCAGGAACTCGGCAACCTTGCCGCCCGCAATCTGCTGGGCGGGGCCGAGCCGCACGCCGCCGTACCCTGGTTCTGGTCGGACCAATACGACCTCGGCCTGCAGATTGCCGGCCTGCCCGACGAAGGCCGCGAAACGGTGCGCCGTAATCTCGGCGACGGCGCGTTCCTGATCTTCCACCTCGCCAACGGCCGGCTGGTCGCCGCCAGCGGCATCGGCCCCGGCACGACCATAGGCCGCGACATCCGCCTCGCCGAACTGCTGGTCGCCCGCCATGTCCACCCCGACCCGGCCCAACTGGCAGCGCCCGGGGTGAAGCTGAAGTCCCTCCTCGCTGCGTAGGCCTTTCTCCCGCCCCCTTGTGAGGAGGGTGGCCCCGAAGGGGTCGGGTGGGGGTGGCGGCAGACTCAGTGCCAGTGGTGCGACCCCCACCCCAGCCCTCCCCTCAAGGGGGAGGGAGACGAAGGAGCCGTGCGGCTAGTTTCCCCTCCCCCTTGCGGGGAGGGTGGCGGCAGCCGGGAGGGGGTCGGGCGGCAGGCACAGAGTTGGCGGAGGGCTCCATCGTCCCACCCGAAGCCGCCAAGGGGCTGATTTGCCCCATCCGCCCTTGCCGACTCCCCCTCGCCCGCGCCAAATGCGGCCGATGTCCGAATCGCTTGCCCACGCCCCGCCGCCCGGCGCCCGAGACCCCGCCGACGTGCTGCGCGAGACGTTCGGGCACGCGGCCTTTCGCGGCCAGCAGGAAGCGGTGGTGCGCCACCTGACCGAGGGCGGCGATGCGGTGGTGCTGTTCCCGACCGGCGCCGGCAAGTCGGTGTGCTACCAGGTGCCGGCACTCTGCCGTCCCGGCGTCGGCATCGTCGTTTCGCCGCTGATCGCCTTGATGCGCGATCAGGTCGAGGCCTTGCGGCAGGCCGGGGTCAGCGCCGCGACGCTCAATTCCTCGCTGACTTCGGCCGAATCCGCCGAGGTCCGGCGAGCCCTGGCGCGCGGCGAGCTCGATCTGCTCTATGTCGCCCCGGAGCGGCTGACCACACCTGGCTTCCGCCACACGCTCGAGGGCATCGAGATTGCCCTCTTCGCCATCGACGAGGCGCACTGCGTCAGCCAGTGGGGCCATGATTTCCGCCCCGAATATCGCGAGCTGGCCCAGATCACCGCGCTGTTTCCCGGCGTGCCGCGCATCGCCCTGACCGCCACCGCCGATCCCACCACCCGCGCCGACCTGATCGAACGGCTTGGCCTCGCCGATGCCCGGGTGTTCGAGTCGAGCTTCGACCGGCCCAACATCAGCTATGCCATCGTCGAGCGCGACAAGCCGCGCCAGCAATTGCTCGGCTTTCTTAGCCGCCACAAGAACGAGAGCGGCATCGTCTACTGCCTGTCGCGCGCCAAGGTCGACGCCATCGCCGAATGGCTGAACGGGCAGGGGGTACGGGCGCTGCCCTATCACGCCGGCATGCCGGGCGAGCGGCGCAGCGCCCATCAGGATGCCTTCTTGCGCGAGGAGGGGCTCTGCCTCGTCGCCACCGTCGCTTTCGGCATGGGCATCGACAAGCCGGACGTACGCTATGTGGCGCACATGGATATGCCGGCCTCGGTTGAGGCCTATTATCAGGAGACCGGCCGCGCCGGGCGCGACGGCCTGCCCGCCGAAGCGTGGATGAGCTACGGCATGGCCGATGTCGTGCAACGCCGCCGCATGATCGAGGAGGGCAATGCCCCCGACGAGGTCAAGCGGGTCGAACACCAGAAGCTCGAGGCCCTGCTCGCCATCTGCGAAACCACCGGCTGCCGGCGGCAGGCGATCCTCGCCCATTTCGGCGAACGTCATCCCGGGGCCTGCGGCAATTGTGATACCTGCCTGTCGCCGGTCGCCACCTGGGACGGCACCGAAGCGGCGATCAAGGCGATGGCCGCCATCTACCGCACCGGCCAGCGCTTTGGCGCCGGTCACGTCATCGACGTGCTGGTCGGCAAGTCGACCGAAAAGGCGCTGCGCTTCGGCCACGAGAAGCAAAAGGTGTTCGGCGCCGGCAAGGATATCGATCCGAAAAGCTGGCAATCGGTGCTGCGTCAGCTCGCCGCCTCCGGGCTGGTGCTGGTCGACCAGGGGGCGCACGGCGCGCTGAAGCTTGGCGAGGAGGCGCGCGCCGTGTTCCGCGGCGAACGCCAGGTGATGCTGCGCCGCGACCGGCCGCGCAAGGCTGCCGAGGTGCGCCAGTCGCTGGCCCGCGCCACCGCCCTGCCGCCCCAGGAGGCGAGCCTGTTCGAAGCGCTGCGCGCCGAGCGCACGCGGTTGGCCAAGCAGCAGGGCGTGCCGCCCTACGTCATCTTCCACGACGCGACCCTGATGCAGATGACGCTCGCCCGCCCGCGCACCCTCGCCGACCTGCTCGACCTGCCCGGCGTCGGCAAAGCCAAGCTCGACCGCTACGGCGCGGTGTTTCTGCAGGTACTGGCCGAGCACAAGGGCTGATCACTCCGCTTGGGAGCTCGCGGCTCCAGCGTCTCCCTCCCCCTTGCGGGCCGTCTCGAAGTCGCTCCGGTGGAGCGACTTAGGCGAGAAGGCCACGACAGTGGCCGGGGATGGGGTGGGGGTCCTGCCACTGGCACAGTGCGTGCCGATCCCCCCTCACCCGGCGCTACCGCGCCACCCTCTCCCGCAGGCGGGAGAGAGGAGCGCACGACCGTGCCCGAATCGTCCCCTCTCCCGCGGGTGGGAGAGGGTGCCGGCGGGCGGGTGAGGGCCAACGCCCCCTCACTCCGCCGCCAGTCTGGTCCCGCCCAGCCGGATCTTGAACACCGCCCCGCCGCCGATCGCGTCTTCGATCCAGATGCGGCCGCCGTGCTGGGTGACGATGCGGTGCGAGATGGCGAGGCCAAGGCCCACCCCCTGCGGCTTGTCGGTCATCGGATCGCCGAGCTGGCGGAAGCGTTCGAACACGATCTCGCGGTCGGCGGCGCGAATGCCGGGGCCGTTGTCGGCCACCGAGAGTTCGAGCTCGTCGCCCACCCGCCGCAGCCTGAGCTCGGCCTCGCCTCGCCCCGGCGGCGAGAACTTCACGGCATTGCCGAGCAGGTTGATCACCACCTGCACCAGCCGGTCATGGTCGCCGACGATCTCCGCCGGCTCTGCCTCGATGCTGAGCTTCAGTCCCACCTGGCTGCCGGCGAACACCTGCTGCATGGCGGCCGTCGATTCGCGGATCACCGCCGCGAGGTCGACTGGCTGGCGCTCGGCCGGGAACGAGCCGCTGGCCTCGATCTTGGAAAGGTCGAGCAGCTGGTTGATCAGCCGCGTCAGCCGCTCCGATTCCGCCACCACGACGCGCAAGAACTCCAGCCGCTCGTCGTCCGAAAGTTCCGGGTGATCGCGCAGGATTTCGGAAAATGCCCGGATCGAGGCGAGCGGCGTCCGGAGTTCGTGATTGACTGTGGCGATGAAATCGTCCTTCAGCCGGTCCAGTTCCTGCAGCCGCGCATTGACCCCGGTGAGCTCGGCCGTCGCCGCCTCGAGGGCGCGCGACTTCTCCTCGAGCTGGCGATTCGCCTCGATGATGCGCGACGTCTCGTCGAGGATGCGCATCACCTCGTCCACCCCCAGCGGCTCCTCCTCGACGATAGCCCCGACCAGCACCCGCGCCGAGGCCGCCCCGATCACCCCGGCCAGCAACCGTTCGTAGAACAGCACCGTCTCGGTATCCGCCGTGACCGCCGTCGCCGGATCGACGCCGCGCGAGCCGGCCCAGTCGGCAAACGCCGCCTCCGCCCGTTCGCGCCCGAGGAACCGCGCCGTGAGCGACATCAGGTCCGGCACGAGCGCCGTGCGCCGCCAGATCTGCGCCGCATCGCCGGGGTGGTCGGCATCGACGAACATGGCGGCGCGGGCGTGTTCGACCGGCGTTTGCCGGCCAGCCAGCGACACCGCGATGAACCCCCCGGCATTGACCAGCAGCGACCAGAACGCCGCGTGCGTCACCGGATCGAGCCCTTCGAACCCGAACAGCGCATAGGGTTTCAGCAGCGCGATGCCGAACGGCCCGTCGGCGATGAACTCCATGCCGAGCGCGCCCGAGCGGGCGAACGAGGGCAGCAGCAGCGTATAGCACCAGATGAGAAAGCCGCTGGTGATGCCGGTGAACGCGCCGGCCTTCGTCGCGCCGCCCCAGAACAGGCCACCGAGCATGGCGGGCGCGAATTGCGCCACCGCCACGAACGACATCAGCCCGATGGAAACCAGCGCGAACTGCGCGCTGTCGTGGCGCATATAGAGATAGCCGAGCGCCATCACCGCCGCCATGACGCCGCGCCTGACCCAGAGCAGCAGCCGCGTCAGGTCGGACCGGCTGGCGAGGTCGAGCGATTTCACCCTGAGCAGCGCCGGCATCACCACGTCGTTGCACACCATGATACTGAGCGCGGTGGTTTCGACCACCACCATGCTCGCCGCCGCCGACACGCCGCCAAGGAAGGCGATGAGCGCGATCAGGGGCTGGCCGGCGGCGAGCGGCACCGCCAGCACCAGATTGTCCGGATCGGTGTCGGCCGGCAGCATCAGCCGGCCGGCGATGGCGATCGGCAGCACGAACAGGTTGATGGCGAGCAGATAGAGGGGAAACTGCCAGCGCGCCTTGTCGAGGTGCTGTTCCACCACATTCTCGACGAACATCACCTGGAATTGCCGTGGCAGGCAGAAGATGGCGAGCCCGGCGAGCACCGTCATCGAGATCCAGCTATAGCCGTACCGATGCGGCGAATACTCGTAGATCGTGCTGATCTCCGGGATCGCCGCGGCCTGCGTGAACAGGTCGCCAAAGCCGTGGAACGCGCCGTAGCCGACGAACAGCCCGATCGCCGTCAGGCTGACCAGCTTGAGGATCGATTCGAGCGCCACCGCCACCACCATCCCCGGATGGTGCTCGCCGGGGCGAATGCTGCGGCTGCCGAACAGCATGGCGAACACCGTGAGCACCACGGCCGCCCACAGCGCTTCATCCATCAGCACCGGCCTTGTGGCCGACGCGCCCCCAAACCCCCCCGCGCTGAGCGCCGCAAAGCCGCTCGCGATCGATTTGAGCTGCAGCGCGATATAGGGGATGAGCCCGACCACGGCGATCACCGTCACCAGCGCGGCAAGGCCCCCGCTCTTGCCGAAGCGCGCCCCGATCAGGTCGGCGATCGAGGTGATGCGGTTGGCTTTGCTGATCCTCAGGATGCGCCGGATGAGGATAGGCCCGAGGATGAAGACCAGCGTCGGGCCGAGATAGATCGGCAGGAAGTCGAGTCCCGACTGGGCGGCGCGCCCCACCCCGCCGTTGAACGTCCACGAGCTGCAATAGACGGCAAGCGACAGGGTGTAGACGACGCTGGAGCCGGTGAGCCGCGACAGCCAGCCGGAGCTGTGCTCGACCATCCAGGCCACCAGAAACAGCAGCAGCAGGTAGGCCAGCGCCACCGCGACGATCAGTTGCTGGCTCATCGCCCGGTCTTCCGCCCACCGTCGATCGGCGGCGCCGTGCCGCGTCCCCCGAGCCACGCCGCCCCGGCGATCAGCAGCCCCCACACCCCGAAGAGATAGAGGTACAGGCTCGGCCAGCCGAACAGCGTGCCGCCGACGAGGTTGAGGATCGGGGGGTCGAGCAGCAGTACGCCGAGCCCGAACAGCCCCAGCAGCCGGTCCCGCCGCCGCGACCGGCGCAGCATGTCAGCGGACCTCGGTGGGGCGCGGCTGCGCCAGAACCCGCCGCACGCAATTGACCACGTCGTCGATGGCGAAGGGCTTGGTCACATAGGCATCGGCGCCGAGCGCCAGCCCCTCGCGCTGGTCAGCGTCCTGGCCCCGCGCCGTCAGCATGATGATCCGCACCCCGTCATGGGCGCGATCGGCCCGCAGCGCCCGGCACACTTCGTGGCCGTTGCCCTGCGGCATCATCAGGTCGAGCAGCAGCAAATCGGGCGCCGCCGCGGCCACCATGGCCAGCGCTTGCCGGCCGCCGCTGGCCGTCCGTACGTCGTGACCTTCCCGGCGCATCAGGAAGCTCAGGGCGCGCAGGATGTTGGGGTCGTCGTCGGCGATCAGGATGGAGGCCGAAATGATTGTTCCCCCGCGGGCAGGAGACGCCGCCCGTGCAGAAAATCTAGCCCTCTTGTATTTGCCGGACAAGCCTCACACAATCATTGCCTGGCGGAGGCGAGGCATGAACGCTGGCGACTCCATGATGTCGCGCTCGGACGGCGATGAGGCGCCGCGGCTCGCCGCCGCGATCCGGATCCTTGTTGTCGACGACGATCCCGACATTTCGGCGCTGCTCGGCCGCGAATTGCGGGCCCTCGGCCATACCATCGACGTCGTCGCCCTGGCCGGCGATGCGCTGCTCGCCGCTCGCGGTACCGACTACGCGCTGCTGATCGTCGACCGCGGCCTGCCCGATGGCGACGGCCTCGATCTGGTACGCGACCTGCGCCGTCGGTCCATCGCCGCGCCGGTGCTGATGCTGACCGCCCGCCGCAAGGTCGAGGAACGGGTCATCGGCTTGTCCAGCGGAGCCGACGACTATCTGGTCAAGCCGTTCGCCATCGCCGAATTCCGTGCCCGCGTCACCGCGCTGCTGCGCCGGCCGGCGCGGCTCAGGGAAAGCCGCTTTTCGGCCGGCAACCTCGAGCTCGACTGCCAGGCGCTGGAAGCCGCCGTCGACGGCCTCGTACTCCCCTTGGCGCTGAAGCAGTTCCAGTTGCTGGAGCTGCTGGTCCGCCGCCGCAACCACATGACCCCCAAGCACATGATCGAAGAAGCCCTGTACGGCTTTGACGACGAAGTGTCGGCCAACGCCATCGAGGCCCACGTCTACAAGCTCCGTCAGGTCTTGCGCGGCGCCGGCGCGACGGCCCGCATCGAAACCCGTCGTGGCATCGGCTATCGGCTGGTCGGGCTCGACCATGCCTGAACCGGATCGTGCGGATCTCGACCTGCTCGACCCCGACGGCACCTTTCCCGCCCGCCTGGCGAGCGATCGGGACACACTCCAGCGGCTGGCCGATGGCCTGTGGCGTATCCCGCCGCTCGCCCGGCAGCAGCGCTTCGCGCGGATCGAGAATATCGCCCACGGCCTTGCGGGCGCCGCCGGCACCTTCGGCTTTGCCGCGGTCGGCGAGGCGGCGCTGGCGCTCGAAGACCTGCTCCTCGAACAGCGCGAAGGCCTGCTGGCGGCCGAGGCGGAGGCCATCGACGCCCGCCTCGCTGCCCTGCTCTCCACGCTGCAGTAACGGTTTGCACCCGTCGGAAGCGTCCGACGGATGCTCTCCCGATTCAGTTCCCGGGCGCCGGGAGCATGCGGCCAAGGATCCGGTCGCGCAGCATGAAGTGGTGCCACAGTGCCGCGACCGCGTGCGCTCCCGCCACATAGACAATCGTCCAGCCTACGAAATTGTGCAGGTCCTCGAAGGTGTGGGCCATCGCCCGGTTGCTGGCGATGAGGCTTGGAACGGTGAAGAGGCCGAAGAACGAAAAATCCTCGCCCTGAAGCCAGCGCAGCGCAAACCCCAGCACGACCTGCAAGCCGACCAGCAGGTAAAGCATGGCATGCACCGTCTGCAACAACAGGTCGACGACGCTGCTGGAGCCGACCTGCGGCAGGCGCCGGCCGCGTGCCAGTCGCCAGACCATTCGCCCGATGACGACCACGGCGAACAGGATGCCGATGGAGATATGGAACGCCTCGAGCGGCTTGCCGTAGTGCAGGTCGCGCGGCAGGAAACCTTTGAGCAGGGCGCTGCCGAACAGCGCGAGCACCAGCGCTGCGGTGAGCCAGTGGAAGAAGATCGTCATGCGATCATAGGGGCGATCGATCGGCTCACCGGGGGCGGCAGTAGAGGGCGTCGCGGTCATTTCTGGTCCTGAGCGTTGGAAACGGTGACCGGACAAGTGGCGACCCGGCGGGCATTCCACAAATTACAATGCCGGCATCGATGATTAATTCGAGGCAAGGTCGATTTTGCGAACCGGCACGTCTGCCGTTGCGAAGGCCCGTACCAGCCGTTCGCCGACCCTGTGCCGGCCTTCCGCCGACCCGTACCGGCCTTCCGCCGACCAACGCAATTCAGTTTCGCGTCAGCTTCGGGTCAGGCTGACGCCAGCTTTGGCGTGTCTAAGTCTCACTGGGATATTGGCGGAGAGCGAACGGCAAGTTCGCCCCGTCGAGGAGATTTGGCGGTCAACGGCACGACGTGCCGAACCGCAACATGGGAGGAAGACGATGTCTAACGCAACTAACGGCCGCGGCTGGAGCCGCCGTCGCACCTTGCAGGCCGGTCTCGGCCTGGCTGGCGCCGCGGCGCTGCCCTGGGCGTTTCCAAAGCTGGCCTTTGCGGCCGACCAGCCGCCGATCGGCACTTTTCCGGCCGGCGTCGCCGGGGACACCGTCTATATCGGCGTCGCGGTGCCGCGCACCGGCACCTATGCGGTGCAGGGCGAGGATGAGCTCAAGGGCTGGCAGCTCGCCGTCGAGCACATCAATTCCGGCGACGACTTGATCAAGCAGTTCTCGCCCAAGACCACCAAGGGCCTGCTGGGCAAGAAGCTGGAGCTGGTCGTGGCCGACTCGGCCGCCAAGCCGAACGACGCCGTGCAGGCCGAGCAGCGCTTCATCGCCGACAACAAGGTGATGCTGATGACCGGCTCGACCTCGTCGGCCGTGGCGGTGGCCCTCAACAAGCTCGCCCAGCGCGAGCACGTGCTCTACCTCGCCGGCATTTCCGGCTCCAACGACACCACCGGCAAGGATTGCGTGCGCTACGGCTTCCGCCAGAACTTCTTTGGCCAGACCGCTGCCGCCGCCATTGCCCCGGTGCTCATCAAGGAGTTCGGCAAGGGCAAGAAGGTTGCCTACATGACGCCGGACTACACCTATGGCCACACCGTGACCAAGTCGATGCAGGATCACACTGCCGACGCCGGCTGGACCACGGTGACCGACCAGGTGTCGCCGCTCGGCGCGCCGGACTTTTCCTCCTACCTGCTCAACATCGCCAATTCCGGCGCCGAGATCCTGGTCAACGTCAACTGGGGCCATGACGCGGTGCTGTCGATCCAGCAGGCCAAGCAGTTCGGCGTGCTCGACAAGATGAAGCTGGTGGTGCCCTACCAGGTGCCGTTCCTGGCTCGCGAGACTGGCGGGCTGATGCAGGGCGTCTATGCGGCCACCGATTACTGGTGGACGCTGGAGGACAAGTTCCCCCTCGCCAAGGCCTTCAACGCCGCCTTCAACGCGAAATTCGGCTACCAGCCGGAATGGGGCGCGGAAAACGCCTATGTCAGCTTCGCCCAGTGGGCCCGCATGGTCGAGGAGACCGGCAGCTTCTATCCCCCCGACGTCATCAAGACCTACGAGAAGGGCGAGACCATTCCCTCGCTGCTCGGCGATGTGCACTACCGGCCGGAAGACCACCAGTGCGTGCGGCCCGTCGTCATCGTCAAGGGCAAGATGGAAGCCGACATGAAGAACAAGGAAGACTACTACGACGTAGTCGAAATTGTTCCCGGCGAAGGCCTCATGCAGGCGCCCGACGCGTTTGGCTGCAAACTCGGCGATTACACCTGATTTCCCCGCCGGGCATGACAACCACCACGCGCGGGGGAACCGGTGTTCAACTGGGTTAATCTTGCATCGCAGACCTTCAACGGGCTGGTGCTCGGCGCACTTCTGGCGCTGATCTCCTCCGGCCTGACGATCATCTACGGCACCCTCGGTGTCCTCAACCTGGCGCATGGCGCGATGTTCATGCTCGGCGGCTACGCCGGGTATGTCACCTACACCTACACCGGCTCGTTCGTGCTGGCGGTGCTCGGCGGCTCGCTCTTCGTCATGCTGGTTGGCGTGCTGATGGAGCGGGTCGTCATCCGCCACTTCTACAACCGGCCGGACGAGGACCAGCTGCTCGTCACCTTCGGGCTCGCCATCGTCTTCGTCGAGCTGGTCCGCTTCAGCTTCGGCAGCCTGTCGTTCATCGTGCCGCCGCCCTCCTGGGCGGCGGGCATCACCTCGCTCGGCTTCATGTTCTATCCCACCTACCGGCTGGTGCTGGTCGGGATCATCGCGGCGGCGCTGCTGCTGCTGTTCCTGCTGCTCTACCGCACCCGGCTCGGCATGATCGTGCGGGCCGGCATCGAGGATTCGACCATGGTCGGGGCCCTCGGCATCAACGTCCACCAGGTCTTTACCGTGGTCTTCGGCATCGGCGCCATGGCCGCCGGGTTCGCCGGCATCGTCAATGCGCCGGTGGTGTCGCTGACCCCCGACATGGGGGAATCTATCCTGGTGCAGACCTTCGTCGTCATCGTCATCGGCGGCGTCGGCTCGTTCCCCGGCGCCGTGATCGGCGGCCTCATCGCCGGCGAGATCATCAGCCTCACCTCGATGATCAACCCCGCCTATTCCTACGTCATGCTGTTCGCCGTGATGACGCTGGTGCTGGTCTTGCGCCCGCACGGCCTGCTCGGCACCGCCTCGCGCAATTAGGACAGCACGATGATCAACCAGCGCCCCTTCCTGGTCGAGATCCTCACGGCTCTCGGCCTCATCGTCGCCCCCTTCGTGCTGCCCTATCTCGGCTTCGCGCCGGATACGGTGAACCGCATCCTGATCTGGGGCCTGTTCGGCATCGGCTTCGACATCCTGTTCGGCTTCACCGGGCTGCTGTCGTTCGGCCAGTCCGCCCTCTACGGCACCGGCGGATTCGTCGCCGCCTACCTGCTGACCCGGCTAGGCTACCCCGAAGTGATTTCGGCGCTGTTCATCGGCATGGCCGCCGCCGCCGTCGTCGGCTATCTCGTCGGTCTCGTGGCGTTGCGCCGGACCGGCATCTACTTCGCCATGATCACCGTCGCCATCGCGGAAATGTTCTACTTCGTCGAGTTCAACCCGCTGTCGGAGTGGACGGGAGGCGAAAACGGCCTGCCGGGCGTGCCGAGCCCGGTGCTGAACCTCGGCTTCGCCTCGTTCAACTTCTCCAGCGGCTGGTCGCTCTATGTCTTCCTCGCCTTCTGGTATTTCGTCGGCATCGTCGTCGCGCTGCGCATCATCCGCTCGCCCGTCGGGGCGATCCTGCGCGCCATCCGGGACAATCCGCTGCGCGCTTCCGCCGTCGGCCACGACATCCACGCCTACAAGCTGACCGCCTTCGTCATCGCCGCCGCCTATGCCGGGTTTGCCGGCGGCCTGCTCGGCGTGATGCAGGCCTTCATGCCGCCCGACGCCTTCATGTTCCAGACCTCGGCGCAGCTCATCATGCAGACCGCCATCGGCGGCACCGGCATGCTGTTCGGGCCGCTGCTCGGCGCCGCGGTGTGGCTGTTCCTGCAGGATTTCCTGCAATCGGCCCTCGGCATCGGCGCCGCCTGGAAACTCGTGCTCGGCCTCGTCTTCGTGCTGCTCGTCTTCTTCCTGCGCCGCGGCATCATCGGGGGTCTCGTCGACCTCGCGAAATGGGGCTGGGGGCGGTTCGCCCCGTCGGCCGCCTCGCCGGCGCCCGCCGCCGCGATCCCGGTCGCCTCGGCCGCCGCCGACCTGCCACCGCAGCCGCGCCCCGTGCCCGCTGCCGCGCTGGCATCCAGGCCGACCGTCGCCGGCGCCACCGGCCACATCCTCAGCACCGAGGGGCTGACGAAGCGCTATGGCGGCATCATCTCCAACAACAATATCGACTTCATCGTCAAACGCGGCGAACTGCGCGGCATCATCGGCCCGAACGGCGCCGGCAAGACCACCTTCTTCCGCATGCTGACCTGCGAGGTGGCGCCGAGCGCCGGGCGCATCGTCTTCGAGGGCCAGGACATCGCCGGCATGACCGTCACCGATGTCTGCCAGCGCGGCCTGACCAAGAGCTACCAGGTCAACCAGCTGTTCACCCGGCTGACGGTGCGCGAGAACATCACCATCGCCGCCCTTGCCGCGCTGCGCGGCAAGTTCCGGCTCGACCTGCTGCGCCAGCCCCGCCGGGTGCCGGGGCTGCAGGAGCGGCTCGAGCATACGGCCGAACTGGTTCACCTCACCGATCGCCTCGATATCCCGGTTTCCGCCCTCGCCTACGGCGAAAAGCGCCGCCTCGAGATCGGGCTGGCACTGACTTCCATGCCGAGCCTGCTGCTGCTCGATGAGCCGCTCGCCGGCATGAGCCCGTCCGAGCGGGTCGAAACCGTGCAACTGCTCAAATCCATCCGACAGGACCGCACGATGATCATCGTCGACCACGACATGGAGGCCATGTTCGAACTGGCCGAGCGGGTGACCGTGCTCAACGAGGGGGTGGTGCTGGCCGAGGGCACGCCGGCGGAAATCCAGGCGAGCGATGCGGTGCAGGAAGCCTATCTCGGCGGGGTGCACGCCTGATGAGCTATTTCGAGGTCAACGGCATCAACAGTTTCTACGGCGACTCGCACGTCCTGTTCGATGTCTCCATGCGGCTTGAACAGGGCGAGGTCATCGCTCTGCTCGGGCGCAATGGCGCCGGCAAGAGCACCACGCTCAAATCCCTCAGCGGGCTGGTCGAGACGAAATCGGGCAGCATCACGCTGGAAGGCCGCGAACTGCGCGGCGCCGCTCCGCACCGCGCCGCCAATGCCGGCATCCAGCTGGTACCCGAGGATCGGCGCATCTTTGGCGCCCTCAGCGTCGAGGAAAACATCCTGCTCGCCGGCCTGACGGCAAAGCCATCCTGGCCGCTGCAGCAGGTCTACGAGATGTTTCCCCGCCTTCAGGAGCGCCGCGCCAGCCGCGGCACCGACCTGTCGGGCGGCGAACAGCAGATGCTGGCCATCGCCCGTGCCCTGACCCGCAATCCGAAACTGCTGCTGCTCGACGAGCCGTTCGAAGGCCTCGCCCCGATCATCGTCCGCGACCTGCTGGCGGTCTGCAAGGGGCTGGCCGAGGCCGGCCAGACCATCATCATCGTCGAACAGAACCTCGCCGCCGCGCTCTCCATCGCCAGCCGCGCCTATATCCTCAATAACGGCCACGTGGTGTTCGACGGCACCAGCGCCGAGCTCAAGGAATCGCCGCAGATCCTCAGCCGCTATATCGGCGTGTAGGCTCTGTCACGAAAGCTGGCGCCGCTCAGCCGGCCGCCGGCGTGCCGGCGTTGATCGCCAGTTGCGCCGCGAAGGCCCGCTGGTAGGCGGGCCGCGTTTCGCCGCGCCCCACATAGGCGAACAGGTTCGGGTATTCGTCCAGCAGGCCCGAGGCGCGCAACCGCGCCAGCACGTGCACCATCATCAGATCACCGGCGCTGAAGGCGCCGTCGAGCCAGTCGGCCTCGCCCAGGCGACGGGCAAGCTGGCCCAGCCGCTCGCGGATGCGCGCCTCGACCAGCGGCATGCGCTGCGCCCGCCAGGGCTTGTCGCCCTCGTAAACCCTGGCGGTCACGAGCTCGAGAATTGGCGGCTCCACCGTGCTGACCGCCGCGAACATCCAGGCGATGGCGCGGGCCCGGGCATTGGCCTCGTCGGGCAGCAGGCCCGCATGGTGCGTCGCGAGATGGAACACGATCGCGCCCGTCTCGAACAGCACGAGATCGCCTTCCTCGTAGGTCGGGATCTGCCCGAAGGGATGGCGCGCCAGATGGGCGGCCTGCTTCATCGCCCCAAACGACACCAGGCGAACCTCGTAGGGCTGCCCGACCTCTTCCAGCGCCCAGCGAACGCGCGTGTCGCGCGCCAGTCCCTTACCGCCATCGGGGGATCGTTCAAAGGCGGTAATGGTGGGGATCATCTCAACGCTCCGGACAATTTCCGGCCACCGTCGCACGGGACGGCATGATCGCGAAGGGGGCGCTCACCTCGCCGAAGATGACAGCGCTGACACCGCCCGTCGCGGCGGGCCGACCGTGGCCGGATGCCGCGGGGCGAAATGCTAACATGTTAGCGGATTGACCAGCCAATACCATTATGTCACCGTCAAAACACGAACCGCCATCGCCAGGTCGATGGACAGGGGCGAACCTCAGGGAGGATTGCAGAAATGAAGAAAGTTCTCGTACTCGGCGCGCTCGTCGCCGCCCTCGGCGCAAGCACGGCTTATGCCGACACGTCCGCCGCGCGCATCGCCTTCTCGAACAATTACGCCGGCAATTCGTGGCGCCAGGCCATGCTCAAGAGCTATGACCTCGTCACCAAGAAGGCCGTTGCCGACAAGATCGTCGCGGCCGCCGACGTATTCACCACCGCCGATCAGGAAGTGCCGACCCAGGCCGCCCAGATCCAGAACCTGATCCTGCAGGGCTACAACGCCATCGTCATCGACGCCGGTTCGCCCGACGCCCTCAACGGCGCCATCAAGCAGGCCTGCGATGCCGGCATCATCGTCGTTTCCTTCGACGGCATCGTTACCGAGCCCTGCGCCTACCGCGTCGTCATCGACTACGAGGGCATGGGCAAGGAACAGATCGAGCAGATGGCCAAGTTCCAGCCCAAGGGCGGCAATCTCCTCGAGATCCGCGGCCTCGCCGGTACCTCGATCGATGACGCCATCCACAAGGGCATCGTCGAAGGCGTCGCCGCCCATCCCGAGTTCAAGATCGCCAATTCGGTGACCGGCAACTGGGATGAAACCACTGCCCAGAAGGCCGTGGCGACGGTACTGCCCTCGCTGCCCGACATCATCGGCGTGGTCGACCAGGGTGGCGACGGCTATGGCGCTGCGCAGGCCTTCGCCGCGGCCGGCAAGGCGCGGCCCACCATCATCATGGGTAACCGCCAGGACGAACTGGCCTGGTGGAAGCAGCAGAAGGACAAGGACGGCTATCAGACCTGGTCGGCGTCCGTTGCGCCGGGCCTGTCGACCCTCGCCTTCTGGGTCGCCCAGCAGGTGCTCGATGGCCGCAAGGACATTCCGCACGACCTGACGGTGCCCTATCTCGCCTTCGACCAGTCCAATTTCGAAGCCGAGTTGCCGAAGATTCCGGAAGGCGGCGTCGCCAGCACCGAATATTCGCAGGCCGACGCCATCGCGGCCATCAAGTCGAACATCAAGTAGGTCCGGCCGGGCGCGCCTCATCCGGCGCGCCCGCCACCCTCCACAACCACCGACGGCCGCCGCCAGCGTGCTCGCCAAAGACACACACCTCTCGGGCGTCAGGACTGGGCTTGACCCGGCCACCCAGCAGGCGATGCCAAATCAGCAGGCGCGGCAAGGGGTTGCTCGCCCGCACCACCGGTTTGGCGGAGCGTCCGGCTGGATGGCCGGGTCAGGCCCGGCCATGACGATGGAGAACAAGGCGATTCCATCCGAAGGCCAATTGTTCTAGGCGTGGTCCGGGAGAAGCTCCCGCTTCGCGCCCGCCACCAACCGATACTCCAGCCGCCCGAGTCTCCACTATGCCGGCAGCCGACACCATCATCGAACTGCAGGACGTCGCCAAGCATTATGGCGCGGTGCGCGCGCTTGACGGCGTGACTTTCACGGTCAGCGCCGGCGAATGCATCGGCCTTGTCGGCCATAACGGCGCCGGCAAGTCGACCCTGATGCATGTCCTTGCCGGCACCGGCATCCCGGACCAGGGCAGCATCACCATCAACGGGACGCTGCAGAGCGGCTATTCGGTGCAGACGGCGCACCGGTTGGGCGTGCGCTGCGTGTTCCAGGAATTGTCGCTCTGCCCCAACCTCACGGTGGCCGAGAACACCCGCATCAGCCATGCCGAGCTCAAGGGCTGGGGCTGGAGCCGCCGCGCCGCCGCCCTGATCATGGGCAAGCTCGACGAAATCTTTCCCGGACACGGCATCGACGCCAACGACGTGGTCGGCGATCTCGCCATCGGCAAGCGGCAGATGGTCGAGGTGGCGCGCGCCTTCACCCTGACCGATGCACCGCTGCAACTGGTGATCCTCGACGAGCCGACCTCCTCGCTCGATGCCCACACGGCCGCCCAGCTCCTCGCTTATGTCCGCCGGAGCGTCGCCGGCGGCCTGAGCTGCATCCTCATTTCGCACCTGTTGGGCGAGATCCTCGAGACCGCCAACCGCATCGTGGTGATGCGCGACGGCAAGGTGGTGGCGAGCGAGGCGGTGTCCGCCTTCGATCGCGCCCGGCTGGTCGCCACCATGGGCGGCGCGGCGGCGCGCGAGCGGGCCGCTCCCGCCGCTCTGGCCGGCGACCAGCAGTCGGCCCCCGTGATGGTCAGTGCCCGGGCGGCGGATGGCGACGGTGCCGCCGAGCTCGTCGCCCATGCGGGCGAGATCATCGGCCTTGCCGGCCTCGCCGGCCACGGCCAGACCCGGCTGCTGCTCGAAATCTTCGAGACGCCCCCCGGCCGCGGCGGCAATCTCAGCGTCGCGGCGCCCGTGGCGCTGGTCGCCGGCGACCGCCAGACCGACGGCATTTTCCCCCTCTGGTCGATCGCCGACAATATTGGCATCCGCTCGCTTGCGAGACTCCGCCGCGGCCTGTTGCTGTCGCGCGAGCTCGAAACCGGCATGGCCGCGGATTGGCAAAAGCGCATCGGCATCCGCACTCCCGACCTCGACAACAACATCCTGTCGCTCTCGGGCGGCAACCAGCAAAAGGCGCTCTTCGCCCGCGCCCTCGGCTCGGATGCGAAAATCATCCTGATGGACGATCCGATGCGCGGCGTCGACATCGGCACCAAGCTCGAAGTCTACGAACTGATCCGCGAGGAGGCCCGGCGCGGCCGCACCTTCCTCTGGTACACCACGGAAACCGAAGAGCTCGGCAATTGCGACCGCGCCTACGTCTTCCGCAACGGCCGCATCGTCGCGGCCCTCGACCGCAGCGAACTGACCGAGGAGAAGATCATCCAGTCCTCCTTCGCGGAGGCGGCATCGTGACCGCCGCCTCGCTGCCCCGCGCCGCCGCACCGGTTCGCCTGATGAACCTCAAGCGCCTGCTGCGTACCGTGCTGCCGGCGCTGTCGCTGATCCTCATCCTGCTCGCCATCGCCTGGCTCAATCCGCGCGCCATCTCCTATTTCGGCTTCAACCTGATGCTGAACCTCGCCATCCCGATCGCGCTCGCGACGCTGGCGCAGATGTTCGTCATCACCATCAACGAGCTCGACCTGTCGATCGGCACCTTCGTCGGCTTCGTCGGCTGCGTCACCGCCACCTGGCTGCGCGAAGAGCCGCTGCTCGGCATCGCCGTGCTGGCGGGCGGCATTGCCGTCTATGCCGGCCTCGGGGCGCTGATCCATTTGCGGAACCTGCCTTCCATCGTGGTGACGCTCGGCATGAGCTTCGTCTGGCAGGGCCTCGCCATCCTGACGCTGCCCAAGCCGGGCGGCAAGGCGCCGGACTGGCTGCTCACCATGATGGGCCTGAAGCCGCCCTTCGTGCCGTTCCCGATCATCGCCGCCGTGCTGATCGCCGTCGTCGTGCATTTCGGCCTGATGCGCAGTTCCTACGGCGCGGTGTTGCGCGGTGCCGGCGGCAACGGGCAGGCCATCGGGCGGGCCGGCTGGTCGCTGCTCAAAACCAAGATCATCATGTTCGGCCTCGCCGGTGTGTTCGGTGTGCTGTCGGGCATGGCGCTGATCGGCATCACCACCTCGGCCGACGCGAATATCGGCAATGGCTATACCCTGCTCTCCATCGCCGGGGTGATCCTCGGTGGCGGCGAATTCGTCGGCGGCCGCGTCTCGCCCATCGGCGCGGTGATCGGCGCCCTGACGCTGGCCCTCGCCGCCTCGCCGCTCCTCACCTTCATGCACATACCGCCCGACTGGCAGGTTGGTGCCAACGGTATCATCCTCATCGTCGTCTTGGCCGCGCGCGCTCTGCTCGGTCGCCGGGGGGCTTGAGCATGGATCGCGTGAAGAAGCTCCTCGCCACCCCCTGGATCTGGTCGTTCGTCGGGGCGCTGCTGGTGTGGGTCGCCGCCATCGTCTTCACCCGCGGCTATGGCGCGGGCGGCATGCTGACCGCCGGGCTGTCGCTCGCCGTGTTCATGGTTATCGTCGGCATCGGGCAGATGTTCGTCATCACGCTGGGGCCGGGCAATGTCGATCTGTCGCTGCCGGCCAATATCGGCCTCGCCAGCGCCGTCGCCATGAAGGTGATGGGCGGCAATGACTCGATGATCGCCGTCGGTCTCGTCGCGGCACTGGCCAGCGGCATCGCCATCGGGGTGGCCAATTACGGCCTGATCCGGCTGCTGCGCATTCCCCCCATCATCGCCACCCTGTCGTCGAGCTTCATCATCCTCTCCATCGACATCAGCTACGGCCGCGGCCTGCAGATCAAGCCGCCGCCGGGCTTTGCCAGTTTCACCAACATCCAGATCTTCGGCCTGCCGATCCTCGCCATTCTCGGCGTGATCTTCGCCCTCATTTGCGGCATCGTGCTGCAGCGCATGATCTATGGCCGCTCGGTCCTCGCCATCGGGCAGAACATGCGCGCCGCCCGCCTCGCCGGCATTCCGGTGGAGCGGGTCAGGCTCATCACCTACGCCCTGTCGGGTGCCCTCGGCGGTGTCGACGGCGCACTGCTCGCCGGCTATTTCCGCGGCGCCAGCGTCGACATCGGCAACGAATACCTGCTGAGCTCGATCGCCGTCGTGGTCATCGGCGGCACCTCAGTCGCCGGCGGCAAGGCGAACGTGCCGGGCATCTGGGGCGCCTCGCTGTTCCTCGTGCTGCTGCTCACCATGCTGAATACCTTCGGCGTCAGCGCCGGCGTCCGCCTGCTGCTGACCGGGCTCATCATCGTCGGCGTCATCACCGCCGCCGGCGGACAACAAGTCACGCGTTGAGCGTGAAATTTCATGGAGGATTCACATGCCGTTCGTGAACATCAGACTGGTGCGCGAGGTCATCGCCGACGATCCCGCCGGCAAGAAGCAGAAGATCGCCAATGGCGTCGTCAAGTCGATCACCGAGACCACCGGCCTCAGCCATGACGACGTCTGGGTGGTGTTCGAGGAGGTCGCCGCCAAGGACTGGTACGTCGGGGAAACCAACGTCGAGGCGCGTCGCAAGGCCGCCGGCAAGTGAGCGCCGAAATCCGTGACCCCCGCTTCGGCGCGGTGGTCGGTACCACGATCGAGCTGCAGCAGCTCGGCACCGGTTACGGGTTCACCGAAGGTCCGGTCTGGCACCCCTATGAGCGCCACCTAATTTTCTCGGACATGCCCGGCAATGTGATGCGCCGCTGGACCGCTGGCGGCGGCGTGGTGACCTTCCGCCAGCCCTCCGACATGGCCAACGGCAATACCTACGACGCCGAGGGCCGGCTGCTGACCTGCGAACACGCGACCAGCCGGGTCACCCGTACCGGGCTCGACGGCGCGATAGAAGTGCTCGCCACCCACTACGACGGCCATGAGCTCAACAGTCCGAACGACATCGTGGTGAAGTCCGACGGCAGCATCTATTTCACCGACCCCGGTTTCGGCCGCATGCCATATTACGGCATCGAACGCCCGCAGGAACTGGGCTTCCAGGGCGTCTATCGCCTCGCGCGGGACGGCGGTGACCCGAGATTGCTCGTCGACGATTTCGGCCAGCCCAACGGCCTCTGCTTCTCGCTCGACGAGCGGCAATTATTCATCAACGATACCGCACACGGCCATATCCGCGTCTTCGACGTGACAGAGGACGGCGGCCTCGCCAATGGCCGCCTGTGGGCGAGCCTGCACGGGACAGGGGAGGGCGGTGCCGACGGCATGAAGCTCGACGTCGCCGGCAATCTCTATTGCTGCGGCCCCGGGGGCGTGCACGTCTACGGCCCCGATGCCTGCTCGCTCGGCGTCATCCGCACGCCCGAGCCGGTGGCCAATTTCACCTGGGGGGAAGATGACCTCAAGAGCCTGTTCGTCACGGCCTCGAGCTCGCTCTACCGCTTGCGCACCAACACGCCCGGCCGCAAACTGTTCTGACCGGAAAGCCGGTCCCGACCTGTCGGAGGCACGATGATCCCATGGGTGCGGCTTGATGTCGCGGCCGTACCGGGTGGCGGCGAACTGCGCCTGATGCGGCGCGGCGACGAATTTTCGATCATGCTGGGCACGAACCCGCTGATGAACAGCCGCATGAGCGGTTCCGAGCAGGCCCTTGCCAACCTCACCTGTGCGCGGCTGGCCGGGCGACCGCGGCCGCATTTGCTGATCGGCGGGCTCGGCATGGGCTTCACCCTGCGCGCCGCACTGGCCGCATTGCCCGCCGCGGCGACAGTGGTCGTCGCCGAACTTGTGCCCGCCGTCATCGCCTGGGCCCATGGGCCGATGGCGGACCTGTTCGGCACCAGCCTCGCCGATCCGCGCGTGACGCTGCGCGAGGCTGACGTGGCAGCGCTCATCGCGAAGCCCGATACAGCCTACGACGCCATCCTGCTGGATGTCGACAATGGGCCGGACGGGCTGACGCAGCGCGGCAACGACCGGCTCTACAGCGCCGCTGGCCTCGCCGCGGCGCGCGCGGCACTCCGGCCGGGCGGCGTGCTGGCGGTGTGGTCGGTGGCGCCCGATGCGCCCTTCGCCCAGCGCCTGTCACAGGCCGGCTTTGCCGTCGAGGAGACACGGGTGCACGCCCATGGCAGGACCGGCCCGCGCCATACCATCTGGCTGGCGACCCGGCGCTGAGCCGGACCGGAAAGAACTCAGCGCTTGCGCTGCTTGCGCGCCGCGTAGCGGCGGTCGCGCTCCGCCTTCTGCGCCGCCTGCAGCGCGATGAGGCGATCCGCCTCGGCAGCTTCCGCGGCGGCCTTCTCCGCGGCTTCGGCTTCGGCGCGCGCCGCGGCTTCCACCTTTTCGCGTTCCGCCTTTTCACGCCTCTCGCGCTCGCGTTCGGCTCGCCGGGCCTCGCGCGCCGCGCCAAGTGCGGCTCGCTCCGCCCGCTTGGCCTGCGCCTCGGGCGTATCGGCCTTGATCGCCGGTTCGAGCTTCTTGAGGAGTTTGAGTTTAGCCTCGGTCGACGCTTTGCGGCGCTCCGCGAAGCCCATATCGATCGGCTGCTTCATGAGATTCGGCCCTTTTGGCGCGTCCTACCATCGCAGGCGCCGCAAAGTCCATCGCTTTGCGCAGATGCGTGGCCGGAAAATGCCTGATCGCCGCCTTGCCCGTGCCGCCCGCGGCGCCGGAATCGCCCCGGCGGCAAGTCGCCGGCCCCACGGCGACCGGCAGCCATCGCCGCCGCCTGCCTCACGCCCCCGAGAGCGCTGACATTAATGAACATTTCGTTGACTCTGCAAAGCGCTCATCGCTACCCTGAAGCGACCCGCCGATGCACCGGTTCTGCTGAACTCGTCGGCGCGCACGTCAGGGAGAGACATTGCAATGGCCTACCTTAAAAAGATTGTCACTATTGCCGCACTGGCCGGCATCGGCGCCTTCGCCTCCGTCTCGATCGCGGCGGCTCAATCCGCAGATACTTCGGGGCTGACCGTCGATAACCTCACTTCGGGCGGTCCGGCCGCCATCCTCGGCCAGCTCGAAAAGCTCAAGGCGGCAGCTACTGCCGGCAAGGGCAAGATCGCCGTGCTGCTGCCCGACACCCGCTCCAGCGCGCGCTGGGCGACCGTCGACGCCCCCGGGTTCGACGCGGCGTTCAAGGCCATGGGCCTGACCGCCGACGACTATATCATCGACAACGCCCAGGGCTCGCCGGCCACCCAGCAGACGCAGGCCGAGCAGGCGATCACCAATGGCGCCAGCGTCCTGCTGATCGTCAACCTGGACTCCGGCAGTGCCGCCGCCATCCAGGCCAAGGCCAAGGCGCAGGGCATTCCCTCGATCGACTACGATCGACTGACGCTGGGTGGTTCCGCCTCCTACTACGTCAGCTTCGATGGCGAGGCCGTCGGCAAGCTGCAGGGCACCGCGCTCCTCCAGGCCATCAAGGACATGAAGGTCGACAAGCCGCAGATCTTCGAGCTCGGCGGCTCGCCGACCGACAACAACGCCACGCTGTTCGAGAACGGCTACGACTCGGTACTGAACCCGGCCTATGACGCCAAGCAGGCCACTCTCGTCAGCCGCATCCGCGTGCCGAACTGGGACAACCAGGTCGGCCAGACGATGTTCGAGCAGGCCATGCAGGCCCATCCCGAAATCAACGCCGTGCTGGCCGCCAATGACGGCCTCGCGCAGTCGGCGATCTCGGTGCTGAAGAATGCCAAGGTGCCGGCCAACACGGTCCCGGTAACGGGCCAGGACGCCACCCTGCAGGGGGCGCAGAACATCCTCGCCGGCTACCAGTACATGACCGTCTACAAGCCGATCTATGAGGAAGTGGCCGCCGCGGCCGCCATCGCCGTGATCGTCCGGGCCGGGCAGACTCCTGCCGCGGCCCTGCTGAATGGCGAAGTCGATGCCCAGGGCCACAAGGTTCCCTCGGTTCTGCTGACGCCGCAGTCGGTGACCAAGGCCAACATGGCCTCGACCGTCATCGCCGATAAGTTCATCGACGCCAAGGAACTGTGCAGCGGCGATTTCGCTGCCGCCTGCACCGAAGCCGGCATCAAGTAAGATCCCAAATTTGCGCGCCCGGCCCCTGCGAGGGCCGGGCGCGTCTTTTAGTTTCTTCAGCGTCGTGCCGTCCTTGCGAAGGCGCGTCGATTTATTGTTTGATCGCGCCATCGGAACGACGGGACTTAGCGTCCGTGTCGATGACCCGGTGGGGGAAATGCGAGGTTGCCATGGCCGATAGCCTGCTGCTCGAACTGCGGGACGTGCAGAAGCATTTCGCTGCCATCCAGGTGCTCCGGGGCGTCAGCATGAAGGTGCGGGCGGGTGCCGTGACGGCGCTGGTCGGCGACAACGGCGCCGGCAAGTCCACCCTGATCAAGTGCCTCGCCGGCATCTACCAGTTCGACGGCGGCTCGATCGTCTGGGAGGGCAAGGAAGTGACGATCCAGAGCCCCAAGGCGGCGGCCGAGATCGGCATCGAGTTCGTCTACCAGGACCTGGCCCTCTGCAACAATCTCGACATCGTGCAGAACATGTTTCTCGGGCGCGAGCGCAAGCGCGGCCTGTTCCTCGACGACGAGTCGATGGAAGAGAGCGCGCGCGACACGCTGGCCGGTCTGTCGGTCACTACCGTCAGTTCGGTGCGCCAGAAGGTCGCCGGGCTGTCCGGCGGGCAACGCCAGTCGGTGGCGGTGGCCAAGGCCGTCATGTGGAATTCCAAGCTCGTCGTGCTCGACGAACCGACGGCCGCCCTGGGCGTCGCGCAGACCGCGCAGGTGCTGGCCCTGGTGCGCCGCCTCGCCGATCGCGGCCTCGGTGTGCTGCTGATCTCGCACAATCTCGAGGACGTGATGAAGGTTGCCGACAGCATCGCGGTGCTGCGCCTGGGGGTGTTGATCGCTCAGCCCGACAAGACCGACGTCAACAGCCAGGAACTGGTGGAGCTGATCACCACCGGTCGCTCCGGCACAAGATTTCCGGGCGCCGCGCCGGTACCGGCGCACGCTTAGGGTTGCCGCATGTTCGAACCAGGAAGGCACGCCGGCCTCTCTTGAACATGCGCTTGGTAGGGAGCCGGC
>Ga0207705_10000738_pt1 | contig 27004 bp, 26 predicted proteins | sample KBSC13metaG_FD_184314 | JGI IMG/M metagenome (GOLD analysis project Ga0207705, IMG submission 184314) | Corn rhizosphere microbial communities from Kellogg Biological Station, Michigan, USA - KBS C1-3 metaG (SPAdes) (version 2) | ecosystem: Host-associated > Plants > Roots > Rhizosphere > Soil ... | reverse complement strand
GCATCGCGCGCCAGCCGCTGCTCATTCCCGAAGTGGTGGAACTCGATCCCGCCGAGGTGGACCGCATCGCCTCGCGCGCGGGTGAGTTGGCCGAATTGGGCCTTATCATCGAACCCTTCGGCCCTGATGCCGTGATGGTGCGCGAAGTGCCCGCGATGCTCGGCAAAGCCGATCTCAAAGGCCTTGTGCGCGATCTCGCCGATGACATCGCCGAAACCGGCAATGCGCTTTCGCTGAAAGAGCGGCTTGAAGAAGTCTCCGGCACGCTCGCCTGCCACATGTCGGTGCGCGCGGGCCGCCGCCTCAACGCCGAAGAGATGAACGCCCTCCTGCGCGAAATGGAAGCCACACCGCATAGCGGCCAGTGCAATCACGGGCGGCCGACGTATGTGGAATTGAAGTTGTCCGATATCGAGCGGTTGTTTGGAAGAAGATAGTAATGGCAAAAGATAACGTAACGAAGTTCCCCGTTACTTACTCTCAGCGGTGGAAGAACCGGCATGGCAAAGGCGCTGTCGAGTGCTGGATTTCGAGCAGATGGCTAAAATTTTCCGACGCTGGATCGGAAGTGCAAGATAGTCGATTGGTTTGGCTCTCAGTCATGACAACTTCCGAAGACGGGAAAGACAGAAAGCTTTGTCGACTTGGCGGTTTCTAAAGAAGAAGTTGAAAAGGCGCTTGCCGCTATCGTCTAGTTAGATATTCCGTGCAAACCGGCGGACGCCGGGGATGCCGAGTGCCGCTTCGAAATCCGCGGCGTGTTTTTCTTCCGCGAATTTGAAATGCGACTTGGTGTAGTTCCGCTCCGCCGCGGTGTTGCCCACGAAGAAGCTGATCTGCGCGCGTTTGAATCCCTTGGAGCGGGCGACGCCCAACTCGACCTGAAGCAGGGCATAGGTGAGGCCGGTGCCGCGGAATTGCGGCTTGGTGGCCACATTCTCGATGGTCCATGCGCCCTCTTCACTGGTGGACGGCGAGATGATGAATTTGCCGCGCGGCCAGAATTGCGCCTGCTCGGATTTGGGGATGCCCATCTTGTCGCCGGCCTCGGCCATCGCCGCATGGGATTCCCGATAAACGCTGTCGTCGCCAAAGCCGCACATGGCGCTGGCCAGGACGCCATCCACTTCCGCGACGTGAAACAGCGTCCAGTGCCACCATGACACCGCCTTGGCGAGCGTCAGATAGGTGGCGAACTGGATACAGAACGCCTCGTCGCGCTGGAGCACGATCTCGAACCAGCCGCGGTCCAGCTGGCTGCGCGCCGCCTCGAAACAGGCCCAGCCGAGGAACGGTGCGTCATTCGGCGTGGCGGGGCGGATGGTGATGGGCATGGGGCAGGTCCGGGGAGTTGGTGTAGTGAATAGACCATGGCCTTCTTCCGCAACACCGCCGTCAACCTGCTGAACCTGCATTACGGCCTCTTCGCGCTCGTGATGAACGGGGCAGGGGTGTTCGTTTGCGTCTATCTTCTCAAGGCCGGCGTGCCGTTGCCCGGCGTGCTGGTGGCGATGGCCGCCATCCTGCTGGCGCGCTTCGTCATCCGTCCCGCCATCGTACCGCTGGCTGTGCGCTACGGACTTCAGCGCATGCTGATCGTGGGCACGGTGCTGATGTCCTTGCAGTATCCGATCATCGCGATGGTGCATGGCGTGAATTTCGCGCTCTATCTGATGATCCTCGTCGCGGCGATCGGCGATACGGTCTATTGGTCCTGCTATCACGCTTACATGGCCGCGCTGGGCGATCAGGAACATCGCGGCCATCAGGTCAGCATGCGCGAGGCCATCGCGGCGATGGCGGGGATTGTGTCGCCCATCCTGACGGGTTGGCTGCTGATCACATTCGGGCCTTTCGCTGCATTCGGTGTGGCGAGCGCAATCAACCTGACGGCGATGGTGCCGCTGTTCTGGACGCCCAATGTCGCGGTGGCCAGGCAGGTTCCCGGCGCGTTCCGTGCCGCGTTACCGGGCGTGCTGTTCTTCGCGGCGGATGGCTGGATCGGATCGGGCATCGTGTTCGTGTGGCAGATCGCGCTGTTCGTTTCGCTGGGCGGAAGCTTTCTGAATTTCGGCGGCGCGATGGCGATTTCCGCGCTGGTCGGCGCGGTCGCAGGATTGTTTCTGGGCCGCCATATCGATGCGGGGCATGGCGACCGCGCGGTGTTTCTCGCGCTCGGGCCGCTGGTGGCGATGGTGCTGTTGCGCGCGTTCTCCGTGGGCCATCCGGTGTTTGCCGTTGCCGCGAACGCGCTCGCCTATGCCGGATCGTGCCTCTATGTGCCCACGCTGATGACGGCGGTTTACAACATCGCCAAGCGCTCGCCCTGTCCGCTGCGCTTCCATGTGGCGACGGAAGGTGGATGGGATATGGGCGGCGCCAGCGGAAGCCTTGCCGCCGCGTTGCTGCTCTGGCTGGGCGCACCGCTGTCGATTGCGCTGTTGCTACCGCTGATCGGTGTCGCTGCCGCGTTCGTCATGCTGCGCCGCTATTATGCGACGCAAGGCCATGTTCAGCTCGCTGTCGAGGAGATCGGCGGCAGCCAGACAGCCGGCCATTAAGCCTGCGCGAGAAACTCCACGCGCGTGTCGCCATAGACGCGGCTGTCGAGTTGGCGAAAGCCCGGTGCGGCGATGGCCGGTTCGTCTTCCGCCGTTTCCGCGATGATGAGCGCATTGGGCGCCAGCCATCCACCATTGAGGAGCGATGCCAAAGCCGGGACCATCAGGTGCTTGCGATAGGGCGGATCGAGAAACACAAGATCGAACGGCCCGCCGCTGCCGGTGTTGATGGGACCAAGATCCGTCGCGTCGCGCCGCCAGATCTTGCTCGCGCCGGTGAGACCGAACGCTTCGACATTCTCGCGGATCAGGCCACGGCTCTCCGCGCTGTCGTCCACGAACAGGCAGAAGGATGCGCCATGGCTGATCGCTTCGATGCCAAGCGCACCCGTTCCGGCATAGATGTCCGCCACGCGCGCGCCATCCAGCGTGAAGCCGATGCCGAAATCATTGTGCATCAGGATATTGAACATCGCCTGCCGCACCTTGTCGGAGGTCGGCCGCACCCGCTCGTCCTTCGGCGTGACGAGGTTGCGTCCACGCAAAGTGCCGCCCGTGATCCTCACAGCGCCTTCCACATCACGATGCGCTGGTGTCCGCCGGGGAAGGGCACTTCACCGACAACCTTGTAGCCGAGCTTTTCGTAGAACGGCCGCGCCTGGAAGCTCATGGTGTAGAGCCAGCTATCCTGCGCGCCGCGCCTTTTGCCTTCTTCCTCGACCATCTGAATCATCTTGCGGCCATGACCTTTGCCGCGAATGGCATCGCCGTTCCACACGACCTCCAGATACATCGAGCCAGCGCCCAAGATCGCGGCCACACCGCCGACCACCGTGCCGCCGTCATCGCGCACCGCCACATTGAACTTCTGCGGCGGCGGCGCATCGACGAAGCGTTTGTTGAAGCCCTTGATCCCTTCGATGATGGCTTCAACCGTCTTTGGGTCTTCATCAATCGAGAAATTGATCGCCATTCACGGCTCTTCCGACATCTGCAGCAGGAGTTTTCCGGTGTTGCCGCCGACGAAAAGCAGGTTCAGCGCAAACAGCGCCTGGTCGATGCCTTTCACGACATGCACATCGTATTTGATCTTGCCTTCGGCCACCCATGGCGCCATGTCGCGATAGAATTCGTGCAGGCGCGGGAAGTAGTCGATGATGATGAAGCCTTCCACGCGGGCGCGCTTCATCAGGATGTTGGCGAAGTTGCGCGGGCCGGGGATTGGGCCTTCGGCATTGTAGCCGCTGATCATGCCGCACAGCACAATGCGCGCCTTCATGTTCAGATTGTCCATCACGGCTTCCATGATGGTGCCGCCCGCATTCTCGAAATCCACATCGATGCCGTTCGGGCATTCGCGCTTCAGCGCCTTGGCGACATCTTCCTTCTTGTAGTTGATGCAGGCGTCGAAGCCGAAATCCTTCACGACATGGCGGCATTTCTCGTCCGATCCCGCGATGCCGACAACGCGGCAGCCTTTCAGCTTGGCGATCTGACCGACGATGGAGCCGACCGCGCCCGCGGCGGCGGACACCACGACCGTCTCGCCCGCCACGGGCTTGCCGATATCGAGCAAGCCGAAATAGGCGGTGGCGCCCGTCATGCCGAGCACGCTCATATAAGCGGTGAGCGGCGCACCGTCGCGCGCGAGTTTCTGCCCGCCATCGAGCACGGCATATTCCTGCCAGCCGACAACACCCGACACGATATCGCCTTTCTGGAAACCGGGATTGTTGGATTCCTCCACGACCGACAACGTGCCGCCGCGCATCACATCGCCGATCTGCACCGGCGGCATGTATTGCTCCATGTCGCTCATCCAGATGCGGTTCGTGGGATCGAGCGAGAGATACACCGTACGCGCGAGGAATTGGCCCGGGCCCGGTTTGGGAATCGGCTGCTCGACCAGTTCCAGATCGCCCGCCTTGATGTCGCCCACGGGGCGGCGCTTCAGGATCCACTGCCTGTTCGTTTTTGTCATGTTTTCCTCCGGTAGTTTCCTGCCCCGCAGCCTATCGGGCCATTCACGGGGATGCGAGTGGCGACGGGCCGTTGTTCCCGGTATAGCGGGCGGCCATGAAACGGTTCCTCCTCGCCTTCGCGATTCTGATCGCGGCTTCAGCTTCCGCAACGGCACAGATCAACACCGGTCCGAAGGTGCAGGCACGCCTCGTCGCGGAGCAGGGCGAGATCGCGCCCGGCGGCAGCCTCACCGTGGCGATGGAAGAGGTCATCAAGCCGGGCTGGCACACCTACTGGTCCAATCCGGGCGAGGCGGGGCTGCCAAGCGAAATTAAATGGACGTTACCCGCCGGTTGGAAAGCGAGCGCGATCGTTTGGCCCTATCCCAAGCGCCTGCCGGTCGGGCCGCTGATGAATTATGGCTATGAAAACAATGTCTGGCTGCTGACAACGATCACCGCGCCGGCCGATGCGAAGCCCGGCGACATCGTGACCCTGAAAGCCGCCGCTGACTGGCTGGTGTGCAAGGAAGTCTGCGTCCCCGAAGACACGACGCTGTCTCTGCCGCTGACGGTGAACGCCCATCCTGCGGCGCCTTACGCCACGGTGAAGGAACAGTTCGACGCCGCGCGCGCGAAAATTCCGATGCCGTCGCCATGGCCGGTGACATTCCGCGCGGGCGACAATCTCGATCTCTTCGTCGCGTCGCCATCGCTCGCAAAGTCGCAGTTGAAGGACGCGGTGTTCTTCCCGGCGGCAGAAGGCATCGTCGATGGCATGGCGGCGCAACTGCGCGGCGCGGCGGATGATGGCCTGGTGCTGCGTCTCGCCAAGGCGAAGAACGGCAAGACGCCGAAGACATTGTCCGGCGTGCTGGTGCTCACCTCCGCCGACGGGTCGGTGCAGGCATTGAGCGTGAATGCGCAGCCGGGTGCGGTACCGCATGTCGATTTCGGGAACGCCGCAGACAGCGGCCTGCTCATCGCGCTTCTGTTCGCGCTCATCGGGGGCTTGATCCTCAATCTGATGCCCTGCGTGTTGCCGATCCTGGCAATGAAGGCGCTTGCCATCGCAGGGCAGGCGCATGGCGACAGGCGCGAGGTGCGGCGCGAAGGTTTTGCCTACGGGGCCGGCGCGATTCTGACCTTTGCGGCGATCGGCCTGCTGCTCGTTTTGCTGCGCGCAGGCGGGCAGGCGATCGGTTGGGGCTTCCAGTTGCAGGAGCCCGCGGCGGTCGCATTCTTTGCGCTGCTGGTGTTCGCGGTGGGACTTAATCTTTCCGGTGTGTTCGAGGTCGGCAATGTCACGGCTGGCGATACGCTTGCACGGCGCGGCGGCTGGATCGGCTCATTCTTCACGGGGGTGCTGGCGGTGGCTGTCGCCGCGCCATGCACCGCGCCGTTCATGGCGGCGGCGCTTGGTTATGCGCTGACACAAAGCGCTGCTACCGCGCTTCTTATCTTCGTCGCGCTCGGTATCGGTTTCGCGCTGCCTTTCGTGTCGATCGGATTGGTGCCCGCATTACTGCGCGTATTGCCGAAGCCCGGCGCATGGATGCTGACCTTCAAGCAATTGCTCGCCTTCCCGATGTATGGCGCGGCGGCCTGGCTGCTCTGGGTGCTCAGCCAGGAAACGGCCGATGCAGGATTGGTCGCGGGTTTCGCAGGGTTCGTCATGCTCGCATTCGCGGCCTGGGCGTGGAACGCGAGCCGCAACGCTTCGTCGGGCTGGCGCGCGGTGGGCGCGGTTTTCGCGCTGCTGGGTTTACTCGGCACGATCGTGTCCTTGATCTTCATTCACGATACCGCCGTTCCACCTGTCGCCGCGTCAGCCGCACAAGAAGTGGCGGGAATCCCATCCGAATCCTATTCAGCGTCGAAGCTCGCGGAATTGCGCGCGGCCAAACGGCCGGTGTTCGTGGACGCCACCGCATCGTGGTGCATCACCTGTCTGGTGAATGAGAAGGTCGCGCTCTCGGGCGACGCCGTGCACAAGGCATTTGCGTCTAATCACATTGCCTATCTCGTCGCCGACTGGACGAACCGCAATCCTCAGATCACCGCGCTGCTGGCCGCGCATGGCCGTTCCGGCGTGCCGCTCTACCTCTATTACGCGCCGGGCGCTGCGGATGCCGTAATCCTGCCGCAGGTTTTAACCGAATCCTCTGTGCTGGAGACGATTGGCGCGAAATAGCACGTTGCCAACTTTTGTTGCGTCAGATCGCGCTGCAGGACATTCCGTTGCGGCTGTCCTGCGCAAATAACAACGCAATTACGACGCGTGGCGTATATGGTCCGGGCCTTCAAAGCAGCCTCCGGAGTGATCATGAGCGCGTTTGAGTCCCCCGATTTCGACCATCACGAAACCGTCGCCTTCTTCGACGACAAGGCCAGCGGGCTCAAGGCCATTATTGCCATTCACTCCACGGCCCTCGGCGCGGCCTGCGGCGGCACGCGCGTTTATCCTTACGCCAATGGCGATGCGGCGCTGACCGATGTGCTGCGCCTGTCGCGCGGCATGAGCTACAAGAACGCCATCGCGAACCTGCCGCTGGGCGGCGGCAAGGCCGTCATCATTGGTGATCCCGCGAAGGACAAGACCGAAGCGCGTCTGTTGGCCTATGGCCGCGCCGTGAACGAACTCGGCGGCCGTTACATCACGGCGATGGACGTGGGCATCACGCCCGCTGACATGCCGGTGATCGCGCGCGCCACGAAACATGCCGCCGGCTTCGACATGCCGGGCAAACCGTCCGGCGATTCCGGTCCGCCGACCGCGCTTGGCGTGTTTGTCGGGTTGAAGGCCGCCATCAAGCATCGCCTTGGCGCGGACAGCGCGAAAGGCCTGACCGTGGCCATTCAGGGCCTCGGCAAGGTCGGCACCAATCTCGCCAAGCGCCTGCACGATGAAGGCGCCAAGCTGATCGTGTCCGATGTGAATGCCGACGCGGTGAAGAAGGCGGTCGGCGCTTTCGGCGCGAAGCCGGTTTCGGCCGACGAGATCGTCACAGCCGAGTGCGATGTGTTCTCGCCGAACGCGCTGGGGGCGATCCTGAACGACAAGACCGTGGACAAAATCCACGCGAAGGTCGTCGCCGGGGCGGCCAACAACCAACTCGCGCGCGACGAACACGGCGAAGCGCTGAAGGCGCGGGGCATCCTTTACGCGCCGGACTACGTCATCAATGGCGGCGGCATTATCCGGGTGGCCGGCCAGATCTTCGAATGGAGCGATGCCGAGGTGGAGCGCCGCGTGCTCGCGATCGCCGGCACACTGACGCAGATATTCAAGCGCGCGGATTCCGACAACAAGCCGACCAACATCATCGCCGACCGCATGGCGGAAGAGCGCATGGCGGCGGGCGGAAAATCGGCCGCCCGTGCCGCGGAGTAGTTACCGGAAAAGATGCGGCCACAGGCCGATGACGCCGATCATGATCAGATAGATCGCGATCAGGTAGTTCAGCAGCCGTGGCACGAACAGGATGAGGATGCCGAAGATCAGGGCGATCAGCGGCGACAGGACCAGTATGTCGATTCCAAAAATGGGGTGCATGAGGCGGGTCTTTCGCTAGCGCGCAGGATCAACGCGACTTTCTCTTTTTGGTTGCGCGCTTTTTCTTTTTCGCAGCCGGCTTCTTTCGGGCGATGGCCTTCTTTTTGGGAGTTTTGGCCTTCTTTGCCGGTTTGCGACGGCTTCCCGCGGTGGCCCGCCGCTTCTTTGGCGATTTGCGCCGGGGCGGGGCGCCAAGGACTTCACCGCCCATGAAAGAAGGCGGATCGCTGGCCGGGAAGGTCTCTTCGATCTGCTCGTCGATCACGCTGTTTTTCTTCTTGCCTGGCATGATTCTCGTCCCCGAGTTGCGCCGTAACGCTAACAGCTATGCATCTATCCCGTCACGCGAGTTTGATCCTTCACCCAAACGTCATGCGTGCTAGCGTTTGCCGCTTTCGCGATGGGGACAGATATGGCGAAGATTTCCCGCAGAGAATTGCTGGCGGCAGCCGCGGCGCTAGGGGCGAGTGCCGCTTGGGCAAAGGCTCCCGCTCCTTCCCGTGCGGCCTGGCACGAACGCCGCGAATTCTTTCCAGAGGGCGTCGCCTCCGGCGATCCCGACAGCACCAGCGTTCTGTTGTGGAGCCGCAGGCCATATGTTCGGGGAAGCAAGCGCGCGCGCCTGATTGCCGAAGTCGCCACCGATCGGGAGTTTCAAAAGGTCGTGGCCACGGCGAATGTCCATGCGCTGGAAGAGTCCGACTGGACCATGCGGGTGCTGGTGGGCGGTCTGCAACCCGCAACGGAATATTGGTATCGCTTCACCGATGGCGACGGGAACGGCAGCCGCATCGGCCGCACGATCACCGCGCCGGCCGATGACGATCCGCGCCGCGTGAACTTTGCCTTTGTGTCCTGCCAGAACGCGAACTATGGCGCGCAGAACGCTTATCGTCGGATGATCTACGAGGATCAACGCGCCGCGCCGGAAGACAAGCTCGCCTTCGTCTTCCACATGGGCGATTTCATCTACGAACTGGTCTGGTATCCGGAAGACCGCCCGAAGGGCATGTATGACCGCAAAATACGCGACATCGTGCGCTACGAAGATGGCGAGAAGCACGAAGATTTCCACGTCCCAACAACCGTTGCCGGTTACCGCGCCGTCTACAAAGCCTATCTGCACGATCCCGACATTCAGGACGCGCGCGCTTATCTGCCTTTCGTCACCATGTGGGACAATCACGAGTTCTCCTGGCAGGGCTGGCAGTCGCTGCAGAATTTCGGCAAAGGCGACATCCCATCGCAAACCCGCAAGGTTGCGGCGATGCAGGCGTGGTGGGAAATCCATCCGTCACGGGTGGCGAAGAAAGATCCGTCGCTGGAGAGGTTCGACCCGCCATCCGTCGCGAACAAGCCGGTGACGGTGTTCGACGATCACGGACTCGGCACGGAGCCGAACAATATTGCCGCAGTGAACAGCCTGATCGGCTATCGCGCGCTGCGCTTCGGCAGGCACATCGATCTCATCATCACCGACCAGCGCTCCTTTCGTTCCGAAGAGCCGACCGGCCGCGACGAGGCGGCGCCATTGCAGTCGAAAGACTTCCGTGAGTTCTTTCCGGAAGACCTGCAGATCGTTCTGGATGCGGGGCGCGTAGCCAATGGCGGCAAACCGCCGGAGAAGATCAAATTCGGTGACGCCGAGATCGCGAATTACCGCAAGGACGAGCCGCCGCAAACAATGTTGGGCGCCGTTCAAAAAGCCTGGTTTCTGGACCGACTGAAATCGTCACAGGCGACGTGGAAGGTCTGGGGCAACACGCAGGCTACGCTCGACATGCGCGCCGATCCGCAGAACCTGCCGGATGGCGTGGGTAAAAAATGGCCGGCTGAAGGTTATGCGGGGTTCGGCGGCGGCGAACCGTGCACGGCCTATGTCGAGCGTGACGAGATTTACGATACGGTTGCGCGCGAAGGCATCACCGGCTTTGCCGCTGTCGCAGGCGACCGCCACAGCTTCTGGGCGGGCGTCGCGTCGAAATCGCTGCCGCCGCGCGGCTTTGAGCCGGTTGGCATCGCGTTCGTCGTCGGCTCGATCTCCGCGCCGGGCATGGCGGAGGCGCAGGAGCACAAATACCCGAAAGACGATCCGCTGCGTCCGCTGTTCCTCGCCGATCGTCCCGGCGGAAAGTTCGAGACCACGGTGAACCTCACGCTGCATCACGGCGTGCGCACCGCGCTGGAATATGCAAAGAGCGGCGACATCGCCAAGGCGCACGCGCTGCGCAATCCCGATAATGCGCCGCATGTGTCCTTCGTCGATATGGGCGGCCATGGTTACGGCATCGTGCGCGCGAGCGCCGACCGGATGGACACCGAATTCGTTTGCATCCCGCGCCCGGTGGAGCGCAGCGCGACGGAAGATGGCGGACCGCTACGCTATCGCGTGGTTCATTCCGCGAAATTGTGGCGGAAGGGGGAGCGCCCGGTGCTGGAGCAGAAGGTTATCGAGGGAGACGCGAGTTTGTCGGTTTAGCAAGCCGCTAATCCGCCGACGGTGTCCATTCGACGGCGGCGTAGTAGGAAAACTCGTTTGTCGTTTTCCGGTCCTGAAGCCCGGTGCCGATCGAACCCACCAGATGCCAGCGGTCTGTCAGGTCGTATATCGCTCCGATGTTCATGCCGGTGCTATCTTCGCCGCCGACAGAATCATTGCTTTGATGAAAGGCTTCGATGCCCAGTGAGAAGTCCGGCGTGATCTGCCGCTGCACGGCCCAGCCGGCGAACCAATAGTTTTTGTCGCCCTTGCCGGGATTGATCCAATAGCCCCCGCCGCCGAATGTGGTCCATGGGCCAAAGCTTTTCTGCGTCCATAGGGGAAGAAAAAAGCGCGTGTGCCCTCCGCCGATACCGGCGGGCCGGTCGCTATCGCCAATCGGGATTTCTGCGGAGGGATAAAAGCTCACCTGCGGCTGCCATCCCGTTTCGTCTTCCTCAATGAAGCGATATTTGACGCCGATCTCCGTCGCGCCATAGCTCATGCGCGCGCCATGATTTTCGCCCCTGTCATATGCCAGTGGTATCGCAATGCTCACTTGCAGGTTGGGCGCCGCGCCGTAATTGATCTCAATGCCCGGCAGCGTACCCGTGGTGTTGCCGGCCGAATGGGTGCCTTCCGAATAAAGATAAATTTCGAATTGCTTGTAATCTGTCGGTTGCGGATCGTCCGTCGTGAATGGCGGGCCAGCCAGCGCGCCGGTCGCGGCGAACACCAGTGTTGCGGACGTTGCCATGAGCCATCCCGCACGGCCCACGCGACACTCAGCCATTGGCGTCTCCAAGAGGAAATTCCACCCGGACCTTCAGGCCCGGTCTGTTGTCGAGCACGGCGACGGTCGCGCGATGAAGACTGGCAACAGCGGCAACCAGATTCAACCCCAATCCGGTGCCGGGTGTCGTGCGGCTGGCTTCGCCGCGGTAGAACCGGGTGAAGATGCGTTCGCGTTCGTCTGCCGGAACGCCGCCACCATTGTCGGCGACTTCGAGCATGGCCACACCGTCGCGTGACGACAACGCCATCGAAATGCGCGAGCCTTTGGGCGTGTGCCGGATCGCATTGTCGATCAGGTTCGCACCGAGTTGGGTGATAAGTTCGCGGTCGCCGACGATCTCGACATCCGGGGCCACGTCGATGGTGAGCGCATCACCTTGCTCTTCGGCCGTGGGCGCGAAGCTGTGCGCAACGTTCAAGACGATTGCGCTCAAGTCGATCGGTTTGAAACCTTCGCGCCGGCTGCCGGATTCGATCTGTGAGATGCGCAAGATTGCGGCGAAGGTTTCCAGAATGGAATCGGTCTTGGTGATCGCAATTTCGATTGCCGCCCGATATTCTTCCGGATCATGCACCCGCTCGCGCATGTCATCGAGCACTTGCCGCAGGTGCCCCAGCGGCGTGCGCAGATCGTGTGCGATGTCCGTGGAGACATGGCGCAACGTATCCATCAATGCGCCGATGCGATCCAGCATCCGGTTCAGGGTCGCCGCGAGGCGATCGAGGTCGTCGCCCGATCCGTTGAGCGCGATGCGCTGGCCGATATCGCCTTCGATGATCGCTTCGGCAGTTCGCGAGATAGAGTCGATTCGCTGCACGAACGCCCGACTGACGAAGATTCCACCCGCCGCCGCAAATGCCAGCGTGAGAAGAAGGCCGAAACCGAAGATGCGCAGGAAGCCGTTGTCCAAAGCGTGCAGCCTGCCGATGTCGTCACCGACAACCAGCCACAAGTCCGGCGAAAGCTGCAGGCGATAGACCAGAAGCCGTTCCAGCTCGCCCGGCGCTTCGTCGCCATCCGGCGGGCCAAACAGATGCTTCCAGCCCGGCGTAAGCGGCAGCCGCGGGATATCTCCCAGGATTCGCTCGCCGTTGGATTTGAACAGCGTGTAGTTCAGTCTGCCCGCGATCTTGTTGGCCTGGCGCCCATGAATGGCATCCATCATGTCGCCCATGCCGCCGCTGTCGAATTCCTGCTTCAGCGCGAAAGCGTCGGCTTCGATGCGCGTCCGTTCTTGCAGGTTGAGCGTTGCCTTGACGTTGATATAGACGAACGCGCCGACCGCGACGGCCGAAACGCCGAAGATGAGCGCGAACAGTGCCGCAAGCTTGAAACTCGTGGTGCTAAAGAGTCTTGGCAGGCGCACGAAGACAATATCCGGAGCCGCGAATGGTGTGGATCAGTTCAGGATCGCCGCCCCGATTGATCTTGGAGCGCAGCCGGCTGATATGCGTTTCCACGATATTGGTGCGCGGGTCGAAGTGGAAATCCCACACGCCCTCCAGCAGCATCGTGCGCGTGACCACCTGTTCGGCGTGACGCAGCAGATATTCCAGAAGCTGAAATTCGCGCGGCTGCAGATCGATGGGATCGCCGTTGCGGGTGACCGAGCGCCGAAGCAGATTCATCTCCAGATCGGCGACTTTCAGAATGGTAAGCTGGTCGCTGACATGCGGGCGCCGCGCCAGGGCGTTCACGCGCGCGTTCAGCTCCGAAAAAGCGTAAGGCTTGACAAGGTAGTCATCGCCGCCGGCTTCGAGTCCCTCGACGCGGTCATCGATGCCGCTCATCGTCGTCAGGAACAAAACCGGCGTGAAGATTTTCGCGCCACGCAGGGATTTGACGAGCGTTAGCCCATCCATTTTGGGAAGCATGCGATCCACAATGAGGACATCGTAGTCGGTACCCGTCGCCAGATGGAGGCCTTCACGGCCGTCGGCGGCGTGATCGACCGTGTGGCCATGTTCCTGAAAGCCGCGCTTCGCGAACGAGGCAGTTTCGGCATCGTCTTCGATCAGTAGCAATCTCATGGGTCATCCGGCGCTTCGTTGGCGCGCTCCCCCGCGAAAGCCGTCAACGATACAATCGAACTATACAGCCTCGTATAAAAAGCAATACTTTGCGGCAATTTCCGACGAATTATCAATCCGGCCAGCACGGCCTGCCAATGAGGACTTCTGCATCCTGCGCGCCATATCCCGGTGTTTTCCGCCCCGGGGACGCTGGAGCGGCTGCAGATGGTTTCACAGCGAGTTTTGCCCCGTCCGCCGTTCCTCGCGGCGCAGCGGCCGTTGGAATTGTCTGTCATCGTTCCGACTTACAACGAGGCGGGCAACCTCACCTCGTTGATCGAGAAGCTTTCGCAAGTGCTTTCGGGAATTTCCTGGGAAGTCATTTTCGCGGATGACAATTCGCCCGACGGAACGCATCGGTTGGCGAAAGAGATTGCTTTCGCCGATCCGCGCGTGCGCTGTCTGCGCCGCGTGGGGCGGCGTGGCCTTGCGGGCGCCTGCATCGACGGCATTCTGTCTTCCAGCGCCCCTTATGTGGCGGTGATGGATGGCGATTTGCAGCATGATGAAGCAATCCTGCTGCGCATGTTGCATACGCTTGAGGAGGGCGATGCCGACATCGTCGTCGGCACACGCTATCGCGACGGCGGGTCTGCGCTCGGCCTGGCAGGCCATCGCAGCATCATCAGCAGATTCGCAACGGCGCTCACCAGGTCGCTATTGTCCGTCCCCGTTAGCGATCCGATGAGCGGCTTCTTTATGGTTCGCCGCGATCGCTTCGAGAAAGTCGCTCAGCAGCTTTCGCACGATGGCTTCAAGATTCTGCTCGATCTTCTGGCCACCGCCCGGAATCTGCGGGTTGCAGAAGAGCCCTATCTTTTCCGTGCGCGAGAGCAGGGCGAGAGCAAGTTTGATCTGCGCGTGTCGCTGGAATTTTTGGGCCTTCTCGCCGCAAAAGCGACGGGCGATGTTATCGAACCCCGCTTCGTGCCTTACGCCTTTGTGGGCGCGCTCGGTCTTGTCGTGCATTTCCTCGTTCTCAAAAGCGCGCTACAGGCTGCGGGGTTGAGCTTCGAAGCGGCGCAATCGGTGGCCACATTGTTTGCGATGGTCGCAAACTTCTTCGCCAACAACGTGCTCACCTACAAGGATCTGCGGATTCGCGGCTGGCGTATCCTCAAAGGCATGACGATCTTCTGTGCCATCGGAGCAACGGGCTTCGTCGCAAATATTGGCGTCGCGCATTGGCTGTATGGCGGCAATCATGTGTGGTGGATGGCCGGTGCGGCGGGCGCGCTGATCGGGGCGGTCTGGAATTATGCGATGTCCAGCCGGTTGGTCTGGCGTCTGCGTTGAGAAATCCAGCGGCGTGAGAATCATGGCGAGACCGGCAATGCCGTCGATGGGTGATCTCCGCGCGTGCCATCTGGCGCTGGCTGTCACGGCGGCGTTTTTGCTGCTCAAATTGGCGATCTGTCCGTTCATCGGACTTGGCACCAACGAGGCCTACGCCGTCGCGAGCGGCAGGGTGTTCAGCCTCTCCTATTTCGATCATCCGCCGCTGCATTTCTGGCTGGCGCAGCTTGGGGCGATGGCGTTCGGCGACACATGCTGGGCGCGGTTGCCCTTCATCGCGCTCGGAGCCGGATCATCATGGCTCATCTTCGCGCTTACGCGCAGCTTGTTTGGCGCGCGCGCAGGCGTCTGGGCCATGCTGGCGTTCAACCTGTCGATATTTTTCTGCCTGGTGGCGGGCAACTGGATGCTTCCGGATGGACCGCTCAATTTCTTCCTGCTCGCGGCGGCGTTGACGCTCGCGCCGCTCGCGAAAGGCGGGCAGTTGTCCATGATGCGGTGGGCAGCGGCGGGCGTTCTTGCCGGTCTCGCGGCGCTTTCGAAATATCACGGCCTCGTTTTCGTGGCGGGCGTTTTTGCTTTCCTTGTTTCATCGGGCTGGGGACGGCGCGTGCTTGGCACAGCGGGGCCATGGCTCGCGGCTCTTGTGACTGTCGCCGTTTTCTCGCCGGTGCTCATCTGGAATGCGCGGCATGGCTGGATCTCGTTCGGCTTCCAGACGGCGCGCGCGGGGACCGGTCATCATTTCGGCGGCGGCCTCTTTCTTTCGCTCCTTGTTGCGCAAGTGGCTTTGATCTCTCCCTGGGTTGCATGGCCATTGGCGCGCGGATTGGCGCGCGCCAGGCCGTCCTCCGATGAAGGCACGCGGTTCCTGCTCTGGCTCGGCCTGCCTATCGCGATCTTCTTCACCGTGGCGCCGCTTTGGAGCGATGACGGCATGGTGCAGTGGGCGATGCCCGGCTGGCTGCTCCTTCTGCCCTTGGCGGGAAAATATCTGGCGGACGAAGCCTCGCTCCACCACTGGCCGCGTGCAGGGCTGGCCGTCTCGGCCACTCTGTTCTTGCTGTTCGTCTTGGGGTTCGTCATGGAGACACAGAGCGGCTGGCTCGGCTCCAGGTTCCCGCACATCTTCCGGCGTGGGGATCCCACGGCAGACAATGTGGAATGGCGGCCGCTGGGGTCGATCATCAACCGCGTGAACCTGTCGGACGATGATCGCATGTTCGTGCTGACATCCGGCTGGCGCGATGCGGCGAAGATCGATCAGGGATTGGCGGGTGATTACCGGGTGGCCGCCGTCTCGAACGATCCGCGCAATTTCGCGATCGGCATCGATGCCAAAGCCTGGGCTGGCCGTGACGGTTGGATCGTTTTGGAAAATGCCGGTTTGCCCGCGCAGATCTCCGCGCTGGAGTCCTGCTTTGCTTCGGTCGGGGTGCCGTCAACGCTCGCGATACAGCGCGGGGCGAGGGCTGACGCCAAACTTACCATCTGGCGCGGTGACGGCTTCACGCCCGAGGGTTGCAGGCTGCTTTCGCTGCGAAATATGCGATGACCGGCTTGCCAAGGCGAAGCTCGCGGCAACCGGCTCGTCTTCGCCCTTCGGGCTACGCCGCGGCAGCCTTCTCTCGCTTCGCGAGCGAAGACTGGTGCCGGAGGAGAGAATCGAACTCTCGACCTACCCCTTACCAAGGGGTTGCGCTACCACTACGCTACTCCGGCATCCGGGGCCCAAAAGGTAGGGTTTGGGCCGAAAGGTGCGCTGCTATACCCAAGCCACGGCCAAAGGGAAAGGCCGAAAATCCACCCATGTCTCCCAAAGATTCCGCCGCGCAAGAGCGCCTTGCCAAGGCCCTTCGCGAGAACCTGAAGCGGCGCAAAGCGGCACAGCGGGCACGCACGGCCGGCAAACCGGCGCCCGGCGTTACGCCCGCGGAACCTCGCCCGAATACGGCCAAGAAGCCGGAATAGACGGGACGCATCGCGCGCCTGTTCGCTGGGCATTCCGCGCGCTACAAGCAGAGTGAAGCGGCGATTTTCCGCCGCGCGAGGGTAAATGGACCGGATCAGGATTCGGGGCGGAAACCGTCTCAAGGGTGAAATCCCCATCAGCGGCGCGAAGAACTCCGCGCTCAAATTGATGGCCGCGTCGCTGCTCACGGATGAGCCGATGACGCTGACGAACATGCCGCGCCTGGCGGATATCGGCGCGATGACCGATCTGCTCATGCAGTTCGGCGTGAACATGAATGTGCGCCGCGGCGCCGGGCTGGGGCAGAGCGACACGATGCGCCTGCATGCCGCCCGCATCGAATCCGCCTTCGCGCCATACGACATCGTGCGCAAGATGCGCGCGAGCTTTCAGGTGCTGGGCCCGCTGCTCGCGCGCCATGGCGAAGCGAAGGTTTCATTGCCCGGCGGCTGCGCCATCGGTGCGCGTCCGGTGGATTTCCATCTCAAGGGTTTCGAGGCAATGGGCGCGACCATCGAACTCGCCGATGGCTATGTGCTGGCGACGGCGAAGGGCGGCCTCAAAGGAACGACGTTCGAATTTCCGTTTGCTTCCGTCGGCGCGACGGAAAACCTGATGACGGGCGCCGTGCTTGCCAGGGGGCGCACGGTGCTGAAGAACTGCGCGCGCGAACCGGAGACGCAAGACCTTGGCCATTGCCTGATCGCGATGGGCGCGAAGATCGAAGGCCTCGGCACGTCCGAGATCATCATCGACGGCGTGGACCGTTTGTCGGGTGTCGAATATCCGGTGATGCCGGACCGTATCGAAACCGGCACCTACATCATCGCAACCGCCATTGCCGGCGGGGATGTGGAATTGATCGGCGCGCAGGCATCGTCCAACGGCGCATTGATCGGGCTGCTGGAGAAGATCGGCACCGAGGTAAAGCAAACCAATCGCGGCCTCTCGGTTCATCGCAATGGCGTGCGTCCGACCGCGATGGACGTGAAGACGGATGTCTTCCCGGCATTTCCCACCGATCTGCAGGCGCAATATATGGCGCTGATGTGCGTCGCCAACGGCACCTCGCATATCCGCGAAACCGTGTTCGAGAACCGCTTCATGCATGTGCCGGAACTTGCACGCATGGGCGCGAACATCCATGTCGATGGCGATGTCGCGACCGTGACGGGGGTGCAAACGTTGAAGGGCGCCCCTGTGATGGCGACCGATCTGCGCGCGAGCGTCAGCCTCGTGCTCGCGGGCCTGGTAGCGGAGGGTGAAACTATCGTGAACCGCGTCTATCATCTGGATCGCGGATTCGAGCGTCTGGAAGAGAAGCTTTCGGGCGTCGGCGCGGAGATCGAACGGCAGCAGGCATGAAACGCGAGACGTTGGCCGCGGAAGACGCGGAAGACCTTCAGATCATTTCGGCGAAATTGCAGGACGCGGTGGCCCGTGTCGGCGATCTGGTTTGGCTGCCTAAGGCGCGCCGTTTCGCGGCGCTGTTCAACCGCTTCAAGTGGGAGAACAAGCGCAAGACCGACAATCTGCGTGTCCGCAGCGGGCTCTATTTCAATGGTGTCCTGTCCGCCAAGTCCCACAAGATCATGCGCGGCGATGCCGATGCGGTGTTGTCGCTCCTTGCCATCACGTTCACGTCGAAGGGCGCGGAAGATCCGGGCGGCATGGTGGAATTGATTTTCGCCGGCGGCGGCACGATCAAGCTTGACGTCGAAGCCATCGATGCGGGCCTCAGCGATGTCAGCGGCGAATGGGCCGCGCTCGGCCGTCCCGAACACGAAACGGATTCCTGACATGGCGCGCCGTCTCGACGCGCGCGCCCCGGATTTCGCGGCGCAGTTCAGCGCATTGATTTCGGCCAAGCGCGAGACGGAAGAGGATGTTGCGGCCTCCGTGCGCGCCATCGTCGCGGACGTTCGGGAGCGCGGCGACGCGGCACTGGTCGAACTCACCAATAAATTCGACAAGGCCGCATTGACGGCGCAGACGTTGCGCCTGAACCAGGCCGAGATCGATGCGGCAGAAAGCCTATGCAGCAAGGATGCGCTTGCCGCGCTGGATATCGCGGCGAAACGCATCGAGGTCTATCACCGCCGCCAACTGCCCAAGGACGACAGTTTCACCGACGATACCGGCGCGACCTTGGGCTGGCGCTGGACGTCGCTCGACAGCGTCGGGCTCTACGTTCCGGGCGGTACCGCGAGCTATCCGAGTTCCGTTCTGATGAACGCGGTGCCCGCGCGCGTGGCCGGTGTCGCCCGCGTCGCGATGGTGACACCCGCAAGCGGCGGCAAGATCAATCCGCTGGTGCTGGCCGCTGCGAAGCGCGCAGGGGTGACGGAAATCTATCGCGTCGGCGGCGCGCAGGCCGTAGCCGCGCTCGCCTACGGCACACAGACGATTGCCGCGGTGGACAAGATCGTCGGTCCCGGCAACGCTTATGTCGCCGCCGCCAAGCGCGAAGTGTTCGGCACAGTCGGGATCGACTCCGTGGCCGGTCCATCGGAAATCCTCGTCGTCGCGGACAACAAGAACAATCCGGACTGGATCGCCGCCGATCTGCTCAGTCAGGCGGAGCACGACGCCTCTTCCCAAAGCATCCTCATCACCGACGATGCCGATTTGGCCGCCAAGGTCGAAGCCGCGGTCGAGCGCGCGCTGGCGTTGCTGCCGCGCAAGGAGATTGCGGGCGCCAGTTGGAAGAACAATGGTGGCGTGATCGTCGTCGCGAAGTTGAACGATGCCGCGCCGCTCGTGGATTGCATTGCGCCGGAGCATCTGGAAATCGCGACGGAAAATCCGAACGAGCTTCTGAAGCTGGTCAAACATGCCGGCGCGATCTTCCTCGGCCGCAACACGCCCGAAGCGATGGGCGACTACATCGCCGGCCCCAACCATGTGCTGCCGACGGCGCGCACGGCGCGGTTCTCGTCCGGCCTCTCGGTGCTCGACTTCATGAAGCGCACGACGCTGTTGTCCTGCGATGCCAAAACGATCAACGCCATCGGTCCCGCCGCCATCACGCTGGCGGAAGCGGAGGGGCTGGACGCCCATGCGCGCTCCATCGCCGCGAGGCTGAACGTCAAGCCATGAGCAATTTCCGCATCGCTTCCATCGAACTGGACGAACGCACCGTCGTGCGCCGCACGCGCGAGATCGAACAGGAGCGCGAGATCGCGATCTACGATCTGCTTGAGGCCAATGTCTTCCGGCCGTTGGATTCCAGGAGCGGCCCCTACAGGCTGATCCTCTCCGTCGAGGACAACCGGCTCATATTCGACATCCATCAGGAAGACGGCGCCGAAGATGGCAGGGTGCAACTTTCGCTGTCGCCTTTCCGCGCGGTCATCAAGGACTACTTCCTGATCTGCGAAAGCTATTTCAAAGCGATCCGCAACGCGCCGCCATCACAGATCGAAACTCTCGATATGAGCCGTCGCGGCGTTCACAATGAAGGCTCCGAAATCCTGAAAGAACGGCTTGCCGACAAGATCGAAGTCGATTTCGACACAGCGCGCCGCCTGTTCACCCTTCTCTGCGTGTTGCACCTGAAAGGCTGAGGCGATGCGCGGCCCCAATGGCGAGGAGCTGCCGCAGGCCATCCTCTTTGCCTGCACGCAGAATGCGGTGCGCAGCCCGATGGCCGCGGCGATCATGCGCTATCTCTATGGCAAGTTCTGCTACATCGACTCCGTCGGCGCGCGGGCGGGCGAGAACGATCCCTTCATCGTGGAAATCCTGGATGAGATCGGCATCGAGCTGAAGAAGCACCGGCCCAAGAATTTCGAGGCGCTGGAAGACGCGTCCTTCGACCTCATCATCACGCTATCCCCCGAAGCCCATCACGGCGCGATGGAGCTGACCCGCACCATGGCGGTGGATGTCGAATACTGGCCGATGCACGATCCCACGGCCATCGAAGGCTCCCGCGAGCAGAAGCTGGACGCCTATCGCGCCGTCCGGGATGAACTGATGCGCCGAATCCGGGGGCGTTTCGCTGTGGACAGGGCCGGAGACGCCTGAAAACAGGCCATTTCCCTTGATTTTGGCCCGCTTCGGTGTCATGTCCCGGCCCTCAGAACCCCGCCAGAGGCATAATGGCAAAAGAAGAACTGCTTGAGTTTGAAGGTACCGTCAGCGAGTTGCTGCCCAACGCGACGTTTCGCGTGGCGCTCCAGAACGGGCATGAGATCATCGCCCACACCGCGGGCAAGATGCGCAAGAACCGCATCCGCGTGCTGACCGGCGACAAGGTCATGGTGGAAATGACGCCGTATGACCTTACCAAGGGACGCATCACCTATCGTTTCAAATAAGCCCGCGCGCCTCGCGCTGGTGCTGGCGAGCGAAAGCCCGCGGCGGCTTTCTTTGCTCGCGCAGGTGGGCATCGCGCCCGATGCGGTCCAGCCTGCATCCATCGACGAGACGCCGCTGAAGGCCGAACAGCCGCGTCTCTATGCGCTGCGGCTCGCGCGGGAGAAGGCGCGTGCCGCTGGTGAAAACTGGCGCGGCGCATCCGCGCTCATTCTTGCAGCAGATACCGTTGTCGCCTGCGGACGCCGCATCCTGCCGAAAGCAGAGAGCGAGAAGGATGTGAGTGATTGTTTGTCACTTCTCTCCGGACGCCGCCATCAAGTGCTGACTGCCGTTGCGGTAAGAAAGCCGGACGGTTCGGTGAAGACCGCCGTGTCGCTCACGCGCGTCGCGTTCAAATCGCTGTCGGCGCAGGAAATCCGGTCTTATGTGCAGTGCGGCGAAGGTCTGGGCAAAGCGGGTGGTTACGCCATTCAGGGCCGCGCCGAAGCATTCGTTCGGCAGATCAACGGTTCCTATTCCAATGTTGTCGGCCTGCCGCTTCTGGTGACGGTCGGGCTACTTAAGGGCTGCGGCTTCACCGTTCTGTGATAGTCTGCGCCCGCTGCTATTTCGATTGCTGAAGATGAACAAGGAAGTCCTGATCAATTGCGGGGCGGGGGAAATCCGTGTCGCTATTGTCGAGGAAGGAAAGCTCCAGGAGCTTTTCCTCGAACGCACGATCGGCCTCGATGACGGCGCGCTGAAGAAAAAGGGCGGCCGCGGCGGACACAGCCTCATCGGCAACATCATTCTTGGCCGCGTGCAGCGCGTTCTGCCCGGCATGCAGGCGGCGTTCATCGATATCGGTCTGGATCGCTCCGGATTTCTTGGCGCACGCGAAGCTCGCTGTCTCGCGGACTTGCCCGGCTTCAACGATGACGAGCGCGCGCCCAAGATCACCGATTGCGTGCGCGAAGGCGAAGAGATCGTCGTGCAGGTGGTGAAGGATCCCATCGGCGAAAAGGGCGCGCGGCTTTCCGCGAATGTCACCATCGCGGGGCGTCTGCTGGTGATGGTGCCCAACCAGCCGGGGATCGCGCTGTCGCGCCGCATCGAAGACGAAGGTGAGCGCGCGCGCCTGATCGCGATGGGCGAGCAGATGATCGCCGAAGACAAGGGCAAGCTCGTTCCCGGCGCCGGATACATCGTGCGCAGCGCGGGCATCGGCGCGACGGTGCAGGATTTCCGCGAAGATGCGGAACGTCTCGCCGAAGCGTGGCGGCCCGTCATGGCCAAACGCCAGAGCGCCAAGGTGCCGTCCACCATCTTTCAGGATCTCGACCCCATCGAACGCACCATGCGCGACGAGGTGGATGCACAGACAAGTCGCGTGTTGATCGACGACGTTCATTCTTATGACGCGGCGGTCGCCTATTGCCGCCGCGCCATGCCGGAAGCCGAAGACCGGATCGAATTGTTCAACGGCCCGGACATGCTCTTCGACATGTATGATCTGGAAGAGGAAATCGAGCGGCTGATGTCGCCGCGCGTGCCGCTGCCCGGCGGCGGCTGGATCACCATCGAGGGCACCGAAGCGCTCACCGCCATTGACGTGAACTCCGGCAGTTTCACCGCTTCGACGGGCCTCGAAGAGACAAGTCTCAACGTCAACCGCGAAGCTGCGGACGAGATCGGCCGCCAACTGCGCCTGCGCGGCATCGGCGGTTTGATCGTGATAGACTTCATCCATCTGTCAGAACCGGCGAATATTGAAACCGTTTTGGCCGTCCTGAACGAAAGCCTGTCGCGCGACCGCACGCCCACGCAGATTTCCGGCATGTCCGAATTCGGTCTGGTCGAGATCACGCGCAAGCGCATCCGCGATCCGCTGGTGAAACTGATGACGGAGTGCTGCCGTCCCTGCGAAGGTCACGGCCGCAAACGCACGCGCGACGCGGTGGCGCTGGAAGTGATCCGCCGCGTCGAGCGCCAAGCCGCGGCCGCGCCGGGCAAACAGGTCGTCGTGCGCGCGTCGCCGGAGATCGTGGCGTGGCTGGAAACGCATGGCGACGAAGTGCGCCCCGCTTTGGCGCGCCGCGGCGCCTCGCGCGTTGTGTTCGAAGCAAGAGATGAGTTTGCGCGCGAAGGCTTCGATGTCGGAACGGCAGCCTGAAAATCCACAACGCAAATGCGCTCTTTGCGGCAAGCCGCAAGATGCGGCGTTTCGCCCATTCTGTTCCAAGCGTTGCGCCGACATCGACCTTGGAAAGTGGCTGTCCGGCACATACGTGCTTCCTGGTGACGAGCTGCCGGATCCTGAGGGGCAAGGGATCGATTCCGGCGACGAAGAGAACTGACCCGCTCGCCGCGCGTTGATCGTCAACGCGTCAGTGTGCGAGCGCATCATGCGTAAAATTGTTCCCTTTCTCCCCATTCTTCTCCTCGCCCAGGGTGTGGGTATCTCAGCGGCGGATGCCGCGGCTTTCGAACTTCGCGAATTCAGCGCCACGGCGATGGGCACCTCCTATGCGGGCGCCGGCGTCAATGTGAACGATCCGGCATCTCTCTTTTACAATCCGGCCACGTTGAGCGGCGTGAACGACTGGGACATCTCCGTGAATGGCGCGGGGTTGTTGTTGAATTCCAGCGGCAATTTCACCGGCACAACCCAAGCCGGAACACCGACGGGCGGCAAAACCAATCCACACGAATTCATCAGTGATGCATTCCTGCCGGCGATCGCGCTGCGCTATCGCCTGAACGACCGATGGGCTATCGGCCTCACCGCCACCGTGCCGTTCGGCGAGTCGACGCATTATCCCGCAAGCTGGACAGGTCGTTACTACGCGCAGACCAGCGTCGTCACCGATTACAATTTCACGCCGATGATTTCCTGGCAGGCAACGCCGGAGCTGACGCTCGCGGGCGGCATGCAAATCGACTATGTGCATGCCTATCTCAGCCAGGCGATCGACTTCGGCACCATCGGCGCGGGCGCGGGAATTCCCGGTGCCGTTCCGGGCGCGATGGACGGCCGCGCCAAGGTGAAGGGTAATGACTGGCAGACAGGCTTTGTGCTTGGCGCGCTGTGGAAGCCCGACCCCGCATGGTCGTTCGGTCTCTCCTACAAATCGGAAATGCGCCAGAACCTCTCCGGCCATGAAACCTTCCAATACGATACCGCCGGCATCGGCCAGACGATCAACGCACTTACCGGCGCTTTCGCGGACAGTCGCGGAAGTGCACGTCTGCCTTTGCCGTGGCAAGCCGATGCGAGCGCGCGTTACGACGTGAACAATCAATGGTCGCTGCTGGCCGGTCTCGAATATACGGGCTGGAGCGGCTTTCACTATCTCGCCGTGACGTCCGCAAATCCCGCGAACCCCGCATCGCTCACGGTCACCGATTGGCGCAACACATGGTTCGGATCGCTGGGCGCCGAATATCGGCCGAATGATCGCTGGACGCTGCGCGTCGGCACCGCTTACGACGAAGCCGCTGTGCCGAAGGCGCATCTCGAGCCGCGCATTCCGGATGCCGATCGCTACTGGCTATCGGCGGGCGTCGGTTACAAGTGGAACGAGCACACCGAGATCAATCTGGCTTACGATCATCTCTTCACACCGCACAGCACCGTGCGCCAGAGCTTGGCCGATCCCGCCAATGCAGCGACGGTGCGCGGCGGACTGGAGGGCACGACCAACACCGATGCCAATCTGGTTGGCCTGCAGGTCACGTATCGCGATTGAGGCTTGCTCAATCGTCGAGCGGCAGAGCTTTATCGCGGCGGCGCGGGACGAGAATGGCAATCGCGAGGGCCGCGAGAAACGGGGAGAGGGCGATGGCGGTACCGTCTTCCTCTTCCTCAAACTTCCAGACGGCGGCGAGGGCGGTAATGCCCAGAATGGCCCACACTAGCTTGCGCATGATTTCTCTCCCGACACGCAAGCCGAACGCTTGGGCTGAGAGTGGGGTTCCGGCAGGCGTGAAGGATGGTGCCCAGGGGCGGAATCGAACCACCGACACGTGGATTTTCAATCCACTGCTCTACCGACTGAGCTACCTGGGCAAACCGTCGGAAAATCCGGGGCTTGGCCCGGAAGGACGGGCTTTTTAGGCGAGGGGCCGCGGCCTGTCCAGCGGCCTTATGGGCCGCCTTTGCCGCGGCATTTTCGGGCTATTTCTGTGCGAAGTGCCGGTCGTCCTCGGTGGGGCCCGCCGAGATGACGACGTTGCCCAAGGTGATCTTCGGCATGGAGTGCATCCACCAGCCATGCTCGTTCAGCGAATAGATCGGCACATACTGAACAGCCACATCCATCGGAACGACGTGCTGCAGCTGGTTGTCGAGCAGCCACACATTGTTATCCGAACGCACGGCGAGCACGGCGTGAAAGACGTTCAGGTTGCTGTCGTCCACGATCACGATGCGCAAATCGTCGGCGGAGAAGCCAAGACGCACGAGGCTGTAATATTTGGTGATCGCATAATCTTCGCAATCGCCGCCATGGGCGAGGAATTGCCCCGGCGTCGCCCAGTAGTCGGAGACGTGGTAGTTCTGGATGTCTTCGACATAAGGACGCGTGTTCGCCCACGCGTTCACCGCGTTCAGTTGTTCGCGGCGCGGCAGTTTGCGGATGCCGTCGAGGAACGATGCCCAGGCGGCCGGTATGCAAAGCCGTTCATTGGCGCATCTTTGTGGGTGCGCGGCGTCAGGATGCGCGGCAACCGCTTCGGGATGGGCGATCGCCATGTCGGAAATCACCTGCTGCCAGAACGGGAAGAGCACGAAATTGCGGCCGTTCGCCGTCCCCGATTGGAAGACAGAACTCGCCTGGGCGCTGACCGGCGCAAAAAGAAATAGCGCCAGAATCACCTTTTGGAAAAACGATACCGACCGCATGGGGGCGCCGCTTGATGTTTGCTCGCGCCACTCTGCGTCGGGTGCTATGAAATCGCGGTTCAAATGGGCCGGCGATTCCGAGCGATTTTCTTCGCCCTTTCTTAAGATTTGGGACAAAATTTATGGGCAACTTCGCCTTCGGTACCCACCGGCGCGGCATCGGGCTTGGCGTGGGTGTGTTCGTAGCGGTGATGGCGCTCGTCGTTGCCGCGTTCCGAATCGCCCATAACGAGCGCACTTTTGAGCTCGATCGTTGGGAAGCGCGGCTTCGCGCGGACAGCGTCCAGCCGCTCGACACGGTCAACGGGTGGTTAAAGGCGAGCCACGATGCGCTCCGCGCGGTGGCTGTGAACCCCACGGTTCAGATTTATCTTTCGCAAGCCGCTACCTCCGCGCCGGCGACGCCGGAGAGCGAGGCGCAATCGGTGTTCCTGGAAAGCTACATCGCCAGTCTTGGCAGCCGCGGCCCCTTCGCATCGTCGGCGGCGGCGAGTGGCATTCCGGCACCGTCCGATACGGGCCTTGCGGTGCTGGATGCACAGCGTCATGTCGTGGCATCGACCATTGGATACCGGCCTTCGCCGCAACGCATCACGGCGCTGATCGCCAGCATGCGTGGCGGCAGTGCGGGGCCGCTGGCGTCCGGCGCGAAAGCGGGCGGCCCAATCGGTTTTCTCGCCGCCATTCGTCCGATACAGGGTGCAGCCGCGGCGCCGCCGGTTGGATATGTCATCGGCGAGCGCAAACTGGATGCCGCGTTCTGGGCATCGGACGGATCCGTCCTGGCGACCGATCATGGGCATGAGAGTCTGATCGCGCGGGGGCTGGGCGGGGCAGCATTCCTTGTCGGTTCATCGCTGGCCAAGCCCTCGGTGTCCGCGGAACGCGGGGAATTCCTGGCCGCACGTTCACCGCAACGCCTGCAACGGGCGGACGATCTGGCAGGCGCGGATGCGCTGCATCTGGGCGTGCCGGTAACCGGCGCGAACTGGGTGCTGGTCGAGAGCGTGCCGGCATCTTCGGCGCTTGCGGGCGTGGATGCGCGAATCCGCAATCTTCTCACCATCCTGCTGCTGTCGCTGCTGGCTATCATCTTGGGAATTCTG
>Ga0207705_10000736_pt1 | contig 27020 bp, 17 predicted proteins | sample KBSC13metaG_FD_184314 | JGI IMG/M metagenome (GOLD analysis project Ga0207705, IMG submission 184314) | Corn rhizosphere microbial communities from Kellogg Biological Station, Michigan, USA - KBS C1-3 metaG (SPAdes) (version 2) | ecosystem: Host-associated > Plants > Roots > Rhizosphere > Soil ... | reverse complement strand
GCCGGCAATGGCACGCGCCAACAGTGTCTTACCAGTGCCCGGCGGGCCGACGAGCAGCACGCCGCGTGGAATGCGCCCGCCCAGCTTCTGGAATTTTTGCGGATCGCGCAGGAAGTCGACGAGTTCGGAGACCTCCTCCTTCGCTTCGTCGCACCCGGCGACGTCGGTGAAGTTGATCGCGTTGTTGTTCTCGTCGATGAGGCGTGCGCGCGACTTGCCGAAGGAGAAAGCGCCGCCTTTGCCGCCCCCCTGCATTTGCCTCATCATGTAGAACCAGAAACCGATGATGAGTATCGTCGGCCCGAGGTAGTACAGGGCGGAGACGAACGCATTCGGCTCGTCATCGGCTTTGCCGCTTACCTGAACGCCATATTTCATCAGATCGCCGACCATCCAAATGTCGCCCGGCGACACGATCTGGTACTTTTGACCGTCTGCAGGAGTGACCGTCAGATTACGTCCCTGAACGATGACGCTCTTGACTTTGCCGCTCTTGGCGTCATCCATGAATTGCGAATACGAGACGCCTTCCTGAACGCGGGGCTTGTCGAACTGCTTGAACACGGTAAACAGCACCAGTGCGATCACCAGCCACACTGCTGCCTTCGAAAACATATTGTTGTTCAAAGCCCACTCCTTCCTCATAGACGGGTGCCTACATTTAGCTTGCGGCACCACAAAAGCATTCTAATCCAGTCGGCTAGCCCCCGCCATAACGTTTCGCTACCACGAAAATAGCGTTTTATGACAGGCCGACGGCGTTTTAACGCCGCGACACGGGCCAGATCGCCAACATTCGCCGCCCGCTCACGCGGGCCGCTTGAGAACCTTGCCCAAAATAAACGTTTCGGCCGACTTGTCGCGCGACGCCTTGGGCTTGCGGGCAGCGACCGTTTTGAACTGGCGCTTGAACTTCTCCACGATCTGGCTGTAGCCGCTGCCGTGAAAGCATTTCACGAGCAAGGCGCCTTCCGGCGTCAGATGCGCCTGTGAGAATTCGAGCGCGAGATCGCACATATGTTCGATCCGCGCCGCGTCGGCGACGGCCACGCCAGAAAGATTGGGCGCCATGTCGGAAATTACAAGGTCCACGCGCCGCTCGCCGACGACTTCTTCCAACTGCGCCAGCACGCTGTCTTCCCGGAAATCACCCTGGATGAAGTGGACGTCGGCAATCGGTTCCATCGGAAGAATGTCGAGCGCGATGATCGTACCGTCGATCCCGCCCTCACGGGTAGCGTCTCGCCGCGCGCCTTGCGCAAGCTTGTTGCGCACGTACTGGCTCCAGCTGCCCGGGACGGAGCCCAGGTCCACGATGAGTTGGCCGGGGCGGATGAGCTTGTCCTGCTCGTCGATTTCCTTGAGCTTGTACGCGGCGCGCGCACGGTACCCCTCGCGTTGCGCGAGCTTCACGTAGGGGTCGTTGATGTGATCGTGCAACCACGATTGGTTAAAGCGGTTTTTTGCCATCGAAAGGTGAGCTATTACTACGTCTACCCGCACTTTTGGCGGACTTTTGGCGGATAATACGCGTTTTGCCGGCGCGCCGTCCGGTCCCGCCGGGCAAAAGCTCGGCCAGCCGAATCGGTTCCGCGCACCGTTGCGCAGCCGCCCCCATTTTAGTCGAGTCGTTCATCGCCCTATGCCCGCCCTCAAACTCTCCCCCGCCCAACGCGCCGATTTGCGCTCTAAAGCCCATGCGCTGAAACCGGTCGTGCTGATCGGGGCCGAAGGGTTGACCGACGCCGTGCTGGCCGAGATCAAAGTCCACCTGGCCGCGCACGAGCTCATCAAAATTCGCGTGTTCGGCGACGAACGCGATGCGCGCGTCGCCATCTACGAGCACATTTGCGACGCGTTGAACGCCGCGCCGATCCAGCATATCGGCAAGTTGCTCGTCATCTGGAAGCCGCAGGCGGCTCCGGTGACCCAGGCCGCCGGCACCAAGTCCAAGAAGGGCGCCATGCCGACTGCGCGCGAAGCGGCGGCCGATACAGGCAAGCGCGGCGCGGCCCCGCGCGTGGTCAAAGTGGTCAAGCTGTCGCAATCGGATACCGTGCGCCGGCCGAAGCCGCAGAAGGTTGTCGTGCGCGGCAATGAGCGTGTCACGGCAGGCGGGACCGTCAAGCGCGCGAAAAAGCGCCAGACGAGCGCGAAGCGCCAACATCAAACGGCGAAATAAACCGCCAATGGCCTTGCGCCCCTCACGGGCGCCGCGCGTGAGCCCGATGACGGGAAGCCCCCGCGGGTCAGGCTGCCGGGGCCGTCGACGCTAGGCCTCGCCCATACTGCCCCGTGGGCAGCATCCAAACAAGCGCCACGCCCAGCAGCGTCTCGACGAGATAAAACAGCGTTGCGACAGCATGCAGCAAACCGAAACGCGCGGCATAAGGCGAATGGGCGAGATCGAGCCCTTCCCCCTTGGCCGTTACGCGCAGCGCGTCCATGAACGGCTGCAGGCCAAAATACCCGACCAACACACACAGCAGCATGCCGGCAACGAGCCAACGCAGCCGACGATAGTCGGATATGCCTCGCCGTACGAGCATATTGGCGAGCGCGAGCGACAAAACGCCGCACGTCACGCCGACAAATGCCTCGATTCTGAAAAGGCGCGCAGCAACATCGCCGGCCACCGAACGCTCGAGCATTGCAAAGAGCGTGGGCGCGACGACATAGCCGATCGTCAGCGCGCTGCCCACCCAAATCAAGAGAAGCAGCCGAAACACGCGATGCGGAGCGGAAGGCACGGAAAGCACTCGCCTACCGATTAGACGTAGCGCACGGAGATGATTTCGTACTCGCGCACGCCGCCGGGTGCCTGCACCGCGGCCACGTCGCCCTCGAATTTGCCGATGAGGGCGCGGGCGATCGGCGAGCTGACCGAAATGAGGCCGTGATCGATGTCGGCTTCGTCGTCGCCGACGATTTGGTACGTGACCTTCTTGCCGGAATCGAGATCTTCCAAATCGACCGTGGCGGCAAAGACGATGCGGCCGTCCGCGTCGAGCGCAGCCGGATCGATCACCTGTGCGGCAGCCAGCTTCGATTCGATATCGGCGATACGCCCTTCGACGAAGCTTTGCTTTTCCTTCGCGGCCTCGTACTCGGCGTTTTCGGACAAATCGCCCTGGGCGCGCGCTTCGGAAATGGAGTTGATGACGGAGGGACGCTCGACCGATTTCAAACGCTGCAGCTCGTCGCGCAGTTGGTCGGCGCCGCGCTTCGTTAAGGGAATCGTGCTCATAGACAGATCTGTAATCAAAAAACGGCGTTCAAAAAAGCGCCGCGGTTAAGTGCATCCCACCCGAGACACCGATTTCGGCGGGACGCCGCTTAACCGCGGCATGTGGGGCGTGATGCGACCCCAGCTTGAACTGAGTAATCGAAGGGTTAGTTTAGGCGACGATGTAGGCCTTGTAAATCATAGACTTCCAAGTTCTTCAGGTAACGCAGCCCCTCGACGGCGGCGCGCGCACCCGACATCGTCGTGTAGTAGGTCACCTTATTCGCTTGGGCGCTCATGCGGATCGAGCGCGAATCGGCGATCGCGGCACGCGTCTCGTCCACCGTCGTGAACACGAGCGCGATCTCACCGTTCTTGATCATGTCGACGATATGCGGACGGCCGTCCTTCACCTTATTCACGACCTTGACCGGCACACCGGCGTTGGCGATCGCCGCCGCCGTGCCCTTCGTCGCGACCAGCGGATAACCGAGTTCATGCAGCATCGCCGCCACTTCGACGGCCTTCTGCTTGTCGGCATCCATCACCGTCAACAGCACGGTGCCCGACTCAGGCAGGCGCGAGCCAGCCGCAAGCTGCGACTTGAACAGCGCCTCGCCGAACGTCTGGCCAACCCCCATCACTTCGCCTGTCGAGCGCATCTCGGGCCCGAGCACCGGATCCACACTCGGGAATTTGACGAACGGGAATACGGCCTCTTTGACGCTGAAATAAGGCGGCTCGATTTCCTTCGTCACCTTCTGCTGCTCGAGCGACTGGCCGACCATGGCCCGTGCAGCGATTTTCGCGAGCGGCAAGCTGGTGGCTTTCGAGACGTAGGGCACCGTGCGGGACGCGCGCGGATTCACTTCGAGCACGTAGATGATGTCGTCGACTTTGCCGCTTGCATCGCGCACCTGCTGGATCGCGAATTGGACGTTCATGAGGCCGACGACGTTGAGCGCCTTGGCCATCGCTGCCGTCTGGCGCTTGAGCTCGGCCACCGTCGCCTTCGTCAGCGAATACGGCGGCAACGAGCAAGCCGAATCGCCTGAATGGACCCCCGCCTGCTCGATATGCTCCATCACGCCGCCGATGAATACGGCCGCACCGTCGGAAATGCAATCGACGTCGCACTCGATGGCGTCGTTCAGGAAGCGGTCGAGCAGCACGGGCGAATCGTTCGACACCTTCACGGCCTCGCGCATATAGCGTTCGAGGTCGCGCGGCTCGTGCACGATCTCCATCGCGCGGCCGCCGAGAACGTACGACGGACGCACCACGAGCGGATAGCCGATTTCGTCGGCCAGCGTCAGCGCTTCGCTTTCGGTACGCGCCGTGCGGTTCGGCGGCTGGCGCAGCCCCAGCGTTTGCAGGAGCTTCTGGAAGCGCTCGCGATCCTCGGCCGCGTCGATCATGTCGGGCGACGTGCCGATGATCGGTACGCCGTTCGCTTCGAGATCGAGCGCAAGCTTGAGCGGCGTCTGGCCGCCGTACTGCACGATCACGCCGAGCGGCTTTTCCTTGTCGACGATCTCGAGCACATCTTCGAGCGTTAGCGGCTCGAAGTAGAGACGATCGGACGTGTCGTAGTCGGTCGATACGGTTTCGGGATTGCAGTTGACCATGATCGTTTCATAGCCATCCTCGCGCATCGCGAGTGCCGCATGGACGCAGCAGTAGTCGAACTCGATGCCTTGACCGATTCGGTTCGGGCCGCCGCCCAGCACCATGATTTTCTTGTTCGACGTGGGCTGCGCTTCGCACTCTTCCTCATAGGTCGAGTACATGTAGGCGGTCTTGGTCGCGAATTCCGCGGCGCAGGTGTCGACGCGCTTATAGACGGGGCGCACGTTCAATTCGATGCGGCGGCGGCGGACCTCGGCGGCGTTCGCCTTGAGCAGCTTGGCCAGACGCCGGTCGGAGAAACCGCCGCGCTTCAGATACAGCAGCTCGTCCTTCGACAGGCTTTCCAGCGTGCGGCCATTCAATGCTTTCTCGGTCTGCACGATCGCGTCGATCTGCGCGAGGAACCACGGATCGATCGCCGTTTCCTCGAACACTTCCTCGAGCGTCATGCCGAGACGGAACGCATCGCCGACGTACCAAATGCGCTCGGGGCCGGGATCGCCGATCTCGCGTACGATTTCGTCGCGGTCGGTCGTCTTTTCGTCGAGACCGTCCACGCCGACTTCGAGGCCGCGCAGTGCCTTCTGGAACGACTCTTGGAACGTGCGGCCGATCGCCATGACTTCACCCACCGACTTCATTTGCGTCGTCAGGCGCGAATCGGCCTCGCGGAATTTTTCGAATGCGAAGCGCGGAATCTTGGTGACGACGTAGTCGATCGTCGGCTCGAACGAGGCCGGCGTCTGTCCGCCGGTGATCTCGTTCTTAAGCTCGTCGAGCGTATAGCCGACGGCCAGCTTGGCCGCGACCTTCGCGATCGGAAAGCCCGTCGCCTTCGAGGCCAGCGCCGACGAACGCGAGACGCGCGGGTTCATCTCGATGACGATGACACGGCCGTCCTTCGGATCGATGGCGAACTGCACGTTCGAGCCGCCGGTGTCCACGCCGATCTCGCGCAGCACGGCGAGCGACGCGTTACGCAGCAGTTGGTATTCTTTATCGGTGAGCGTTTGGGCAGGCGCGACCGTGATCGAATCACCCGTGTGGATACCCATCGGGTCCAGATTCTCGATCGAGCAGACGATGATGCAATTGTCGGCGCGGTCGCGCACGACTTCCATCTCGTACTCCTTCCAGCCGAGCAGCGACTCTTCGATCAAAAGCTCGCGCGTGGGCGATAAATCGAGCCCGCGGCGGCAGATCTCCTCGAACTCCTGCCGGTTGTAGGCGATGCCCCCACCCGAGCCGCCGAGCGTGAACGACGGACGGATGACGACCGGGTAGCCCGAGCCGCCCGTTAGCGCCATGATCTCCGCCTGGACTTTCAACGCCTCTTCCATCGAGTGCGCGGTGCCCGACTTGGCCGAGCCGAGCCCGATCTTCGTCATCGCGTCCTTGAACTTCTGGCGATCCTCGGCTTTGTCGATCGCCTCGGGCGACGCGCCGATCAGCTCGACGCCGTACTTGGCGAGCACACCGTGATGATGCAGATCGAGGGCGCAGTTGAGCGCGGTCTGACCGCCCATCGTCGGCAGGATCGCGTCGGGGCGCTCCTTGTCGATGATGCGCTCGACGACTTCCCATGTGATCGGCTCGATATAGGTGACGTCGGCCGTATTCGGGTCCGTCATGATCGTCGCCGGATTGCTATTGACGAGGATGACCTTGTAGCCCTCTTCGCGCAGCGCCTTGCAAGCCTGGGCGCCCGAGTAATCGAACTCGCACGCCTGGCCGATGATGATCGGCCCCGCGCCGATGATGAGGATGCTTTTGATGTCTGTCCGCTTGGGCATAACGCTCTCGCTAATGTCTTTCTGATGTCTTCGATGGTTGGCGGCGCGCACGACACCACGCGCCGCGAATTCACGCGGCGGCGTTGCCGCGCTTGGCGTCCATCAACGCGGTGAAACGGTCGAACAGGTAGCCGATGTCGTGCGGCCCCGGCGACGCCTCGGGATGGCCCTGGAAGCAGAACGCCGGCTTATCGGTGAGCTCGAAGCCTTGCAGCGTGCCGTCGAAAAGCGAGATGTGCGTGACGCGCGCGTTGGCCGGCAACGTGCTGGCATCGACGGCGAACCCATGGTTCTGCGACGTGATGACAACGCGGCCGTCGGCTAAGTCCTTCACCGGGTGGTTCGCACCATGGTGACCGGTCTTCATCTTGACGGTCTTGCCGCCGACGGCCAGCCCCATGATCTGGTGCCCGAGGCAGATACCAAACGTCGGAACCCCGCGCTCGATGAATGCCTTCGTCGCGGCGATCGCGTAGTCGCACGGTTCGGGATCCCCGGGACCGTTCGAGAGGAAGATGCCGTCGGGATTGAGTGCCAACGCGTCGGCCGCGCTCGCTTGAGCAGGCAGCACCATCACATGGCAACCGCGCTCCGCGAGCATGCGCAAGATGTTGTGCTTAACGCCGTAGTCGAACGCAACGACACGGTATTTCGGCGCGCGTTGTGCGCCGAAGCCCGAGCCCAAACGCCATTCGGTCTGGGTCCACTCGTACGGCTTGGCGGTGCTGACGACCTTTGCGAGATCCATGCCGGCGAGGCCGGGGAACGAGCGAGCGAGTTCGACCGCCTTCGCTTCGTCCGCGCTACCCGCGAGAATGCAGCCGTTTTGCGCACCCTTGTCGCGCAAGATGCGCGTGAGGCGACGCGTATCGATGCCGGCGATCGCGACAACGCCTTCGGCCTCTAGGTATTCGCCGAGCGTGCGCTCCATGCGGAAGTTCGACGCTCGCGCAGGCAGATCGCGCACGATCAAGCCGGCGGCATGGACTTTTGTCGATTCGACATCCTCGGCGTTCACGCCGACGTTGCCGATATGCGGATAGGTGAGCGTCACGATCTGACGTGCGTAGCTCGGATCGGTCAGGATCTCTTGATAGCCGGTGATGGCCGTGTTGAACACGACCTCGCCGATCGTATGACCAGCCGCACCAATGGCATAGCCGCGAAAGATCGTGCCGTCGGCGAGTGCAAGCAGAGCGGGAGGAAAAGACGGCAACACGGGAAGCTCCTTCAGGAACACCCTGTGCCGACCTGTTTATCCGGCCATGCGAACTGTCGCGGCGTTTTGCCATGCCCACGATCGCATGAGCGATCGGTGGGCGGCGTAGCGCAAGCTCGCACGCTGCGGCGTCGAATCGGTCATTCGGTCGGTGCTCGAGGCTTCGTTCCGCTTCGATGGATGGACCAAAGGGGCGGACGGGCTCGGCGGCACGGCTCGCGATGACGGCGCGCGGCGGATGAACGGGATGAATGAGGTAGGCGCTAGGGTGCGGGTTGGATAGTGCAAACTTTTCGATTATAGCCGGAAATGCCTCTTCCCTACAATCCGAACTCATCCCGGCCTGGGCGCGGCGCGTCCCTAAGCGGTTCGCACGATGCCGCCAGCGACGATCCTACGCCTGTTGGTAGGCGTCGCAACCTCGGTCTTTGAACAACCCTGCCCCGCGGAGCAGGGCGCACCTCGCCACAGGGCGCTTAATTTTGCTTGGACTTGCGCGTGCCGGCCTCGGCAATCTGACGGCTCGCGGCCTTGGACGTTTTTGCGGCCGACTTCGATGGACGAGTACTCGATCGCGCCGACTTTCCCGCGTGCGCTACGGCCTTCACCACGGCCGTTCGACCATGACCCTTGGCCGCGTGACGCGATGTCGGTTTGGCATCCGCCTCGCTCGCATCGATTTTCTGCGCACGCGTGCCTTCCGGGATAGCGGTCGCGATCCTCTGCGGACCCGGCTCGGTGGGCATGGCCTTGCCGACCGGCACATGCAGCACGATGACCTGCCCCGGCATGGCCGTCGAGCGGTGCGTCCTGTTCCAAGCATGAAGCTGGCCCAGCGATACGCCATAGCGTGCGGCGATCGCCGACATGGCTTGCTTGCGGCGCACGCGGATCAGCATCTTTCGCGTATCGGGGACATCGGGCTCCATGGCAAGCACGGCGCCTTCGGCAACATCGGCACTGATGTCTTCATCGTCGTCGTCGCCGCGCGGCACGACGAGCGTGGAGCCCGGCTTGAGCCGCATGCCAACGGGGATCTTGTTGACCGACATCAGCGTCTGCGCGTCTACCCCGATTTTTTCAGCTAGTGCCTGCGGACGCGTGCGCTCGGTGACCGTGTAGGTGGTCCAGGACGACAGTTGGCCGTTATAGGCCTTCAGGTTGTGCTCGAATGCGCTTGCGTTGTCGAACGGCAGCAGGATCTGCGGCTGCGTCGCACCGAGAATCACGGGCTTCTTGAACGACGGGTTGAGCGCGCGAAATTCGTCCGTCGTCATATTCGCGAGCTTGGCGGCCACGTCGACGTCGATATCGTGCGAGGTCGTGACCGTCACGAAATACGGGTGATTCGGAATCGAAGGCAGTGCGAGCCCGTACGCTTGCGGGTTCAGCACGATGTTCTTGACGGCCTGCAGCTTCGGCACGTAGTTGCGCGTCTCGTTGGGCATGCGCAGGCTTTCGTAGTCGGTCGGCAGACCCGCTGCCTGATTGCGCGCGATCGCCCGCTGGACATTGCCCTCGCCCCAGTTGTAAGCCGCGAGCGCGAGATACCAGTCGCCGAACATGTCATGCAGCCGCGAGAGGTAATCGAGCGCGGCCCCCGTCGAAGCCAGCACGTCGCGGCGCTCGTCCTGCCACATGTTCTGCTTGAGGTTGTAGGTGCGGCCCGTGCCGGGGACGAACTGCCACATGCCGGCCGCCTTGGCAACGGACAACGCCTGCGGGTTATAGGCGGATTCGATGAACGGCAGCAGCGCGAGCTCCGTCGGCATATGCCGCGATTCAAGTTCCTCGACGATGTAGTACAGGTACTTCTCGGAGCGCTCGGTCATGCGCTGAACGTAATCGGGACGCTGCGCATACCAATTGGCCTGCATGTCCACGAGATCGTTGTTCAGATCGGGAATTTGAAAACCGCGCCGAATACGCCCCCACAGATCCGCATCCGCACTCGTCAACTGGCTGACCGAACTCTTGTCGACGTCGATGGGCTCCTTGGCGGCGGTGATGCGGACGGTATTGTCGACCGAATTCGGACTGGAAGCGTCGGAAGATGACGGGGTGGCCGTCGGTCCTTGGCTTGCGCAGGCGGCAAGCGCCAGGACCAATAGCGCGCTGAAAATAAATCGCATGAACGTCTCTGCTTCCAAGCTTGGAAATTGCAGGGGATAGTACGAAACGGAATCGTCCGCGTCAACTGGAAAAGAGGGGAAAAAACCTGTCAAATCCAAGACTTGCCGCATTTTCCAAAAGCATCGGGCTAAAATTGCGCCGCATGCAACGCTTAAGACAAACGGTTGGAGGCGCTTAACGGAAGCGGTTTTTCCATTCGCGCATCAATGTAAACGCCGTTAGCCGGTCGGGCACCGTTTCCTGCAATTGTTCGGCAAGCACGCGTTGGACCGCCGGATTTTCCACGCGCAAGAACGGATTGACCTCGCGCTCGTGCGCGATCGTGGTGGGCAGCGTAGGCAGGTCGCGCGCCCGAAGCCCCTGCGCTTGATCGCGCCATGCCTGCAAACGCGGGTTCTCGGGATCGCAGGCGAGTGCGAAGCGAATATTCGAGAGGGTATATTCGTGTGCGCAATGCACTTGTGTCTCGCCGGGTAGCGCGGCCAGCGCGTCCAGCGACGCGAGCATCTGCGCGGGGGTGCCCTCGAATAAACGCCCGCAGCCGCACGCGAACAGCGTGTCGCCGCAAAAGACATGGGGCGAGGCACCCGCCTGCCCTGCCTGGAAATAGGCAATGTGGCCGCGGGTATGCCCGGGAACCTCGAGGACGTCTAATTCAAGATGCGGCGCCGGGACACGGACGCGATCGCCGCCCGACAGCGGCTGCGTGACGACGCCGATTCCTTCCGCGGCGGGGCCGTAAACGGGAATAGGGGTATCGCCTATGAGTTCGGCGACGCCGCCGACGTGGTCGGCGTGATGGTGCGTGAGTAAAATAGCGCTGAGTCGCCGTCCCCGCTCAGCGAGATACGCCCTGACGGGGGCTGCCTCGCCCGGGTCGACGGCGACCGCATCGTGCCCATCCGATACGAGCCAAATGTAATTGTCCGCAAACGCCGGCACCGGCACGTATTCGAGCGTATTCATAGGCGACTTACTCACCACGATGTCTGACCGACCGATTATAGACTGGCCCGCCTGGACCGAATCGCCGGCCGGCCGCTACATGCTGGACTGGGAGCAAGCGCAGCTCGACAGCGTCGTGTCGAATGTGTTCGGCTATCACGCCCTGCAGCTCGGGCTGCCGCAGCTTGACGCGCTGCGCGAAAATCGCATGCCGTGCCGTGCGCTGGTGCTCGATGCCGCGAGCGGCGCCAGCGCGCCGTTCGTCTATCCGCCCCGCTCGTCTGAACCGGCCGCACAGGGGCCTTCGGGCCTGCCCGGGCTTGACGGCCGCTACGCGCCTGCCGCGCGCACGACGCTCTGGTGCGATTTACTCGATCTGCCGTTCGAGGCGCAAAGTGTCGATCTGCTCGTGATGCCGCACACGCTCGAATTCACCAGCGATCCTCACCGCCTGCTGCGCGAAGCGGAGCGCGTGCTCGTGCCGGAGGGCCAGCTCGTCATTCTCGGATTCAACTCGCTGAGTTTGTGGGGCGCGCGCCAGGCATTCGGCAAAATGACGGGCCGCCCGTTCGTGCCGGCCGCACGCGACCTCATCGCGTTCACACGAATCAAGGACTGGATCAAGTTGCTGGGGTTTGAGCTTGAACGCGGGCGCTTCGGCTGCTATCGTCCGCCCCTCGCCCACGAAAACTGGCTCGATCGGTTCGCTTTCATGGAGGCGGCCGGCGATCGCTGGTGGCCGATTTTTGGCGCGGCCTATATGGTGACGGCGATCAAGCGCGTACGCGGCATGCGGCTCGTCGGCCAGATCAAGGCCAAAAAAGCCGTGCTCGCGCCGGGCCTCGCGCCGGCCGCCACGCACCGAACACCCAACAAGAGAATATGACGTGACGCCCGAGTTCATCGAAATCTTTACCGACGGCGCCTGCAAGGGCAATCCGGGTCCCGGCGGATGGGGCGCCCTGCTTCGCTGTGGCACGCAAGAAAAAGAGTTGTTCGGCGGCGAAGCGAATACGACGAACAATCGCATGGAGCTCATGGCCGTCATCGCCGCGCTCGAAGCGCTGAAGCGTCCTTGCAAAGCGGCCGTTCATACCGATTCGCAATACGTGCAAAAGGGGATCAGCGAGTGGATCCATGGCTGGAAAAGAAACAATTGGAAGACCGCGGCGAAGACACCTGTCAAGAACGCCGATCTATGGAAGCGTCTGGACGAACTCGCGGCCTTGCATCAGATCGATTGGCGCTGGGTGAAAGGGCATGCTGGTCATCCTGAAAACGAGCGCGCCGACGCGCTCGCGAACCGCGGTGTCAGCGCGCTGGCCGAAAGCTGACCTGCAGCGTTCCACGTTCTCTTGGTTTGTCGTTGTTGTTTTTGCTTTCTTTGTTCGCTCGAAGGCGCGTAGCTAGCCGCGCCCTATTGCACCGCTCTTCACCGAGACACACGAAATATGCGTCAGATCGTTCTCGATACCGAAACCACAGGCCTTAACCCCCGAACGGGCGACCGCATCATCGAAATCGGCGGCGTCGAGCTCGTGAACCGCCGCCTCACGGGCAACAATCTGCATTTCTATGTCAACCCGGAGCGTGACAGCGATCCGGGCGCGTTGGCCGTGCACGGGCTGACGACGGAGTTCTTGCGCGACAAACCGAAGTTCGCTCACATCGTCGATCAGTTGCGCGATTATTTGCGCGATGCGGAACTCATCATCCACAACGCGCCGTTCGACCTCGGTTTTCTCGAGGCTGAATTCGCGCTGCTTGGCCTGCCACCGGTCAGTACGCACTACGCCGGCGTGATCGACACGCTCGTTCAGGCGAAGGCGATGTTTCCCGGCAAGCGCAATTCGCTCGATGCGCTATGCGATCGCTTCGGCATCAGCAACGCGCATCGAACGCTGCATGGGGCACTGCTCGACTCCGAGTTGCTGGCCGAGGTGTATCTGGCGATGACGCGTGGCCAGGAAAGTCTCGTCATCGATATGCTTGGAGAAGCCCAGGCGGCGCAGAGTGCACAAGCGGGTGCGCGCAAGGTCGTATCGTTCGAAGCGCTAGCTTTGCCGGTGCTGGCGGCCGACGAGAGCGAGCTCCAAGCGCATGAGGCCGTGCTGAACGATTTGGACAAGGCGAGTAAAGGCACGAGCGTATGGCGGCGCGAGCCGGCGGCCGAGACAACGGCAAACGCGGCCGACGCACAAGTTGCATAGAAATTAGTTTACGAGCGCGCTCGCGTCTGACATAATTCGAGGCTCTTCGGGTGGTTAGCTCAGCGGTAGAGCACTGCCTTCACACGGCAGGGGTCACAGGTTCAATCCCTGTACCACCCACCAGTTTGGGCCGAAGAATCCTACAACGCCTTACAAGTTGGCTTCGCCAGGTGTTCCGGCCAGCAGAAAGCTTCTGCTAAGTAAGTAAAAAAGCCCTGCATCGCGCGGGGCTTTTTTTTCGCCCTCACGCTGAAAACGATTACTCGCTTTAATCTCACAGCGCGCCCTGGCAAAATTGGTTCTCCGTTACTCAGACGTAGATCCAAATGCCCGCGACTTGTATCTTTACGTTGAACAGACGAAAAACGTCCACCCTACTCTGCCCCGGCCTAGGTGCGATTCCCGCATTTTCCGGGTACGACCGCTATGTCAACGACCCAAATTCAACCGCGGTTCCGAACGACGGCCCGCTACCCAAAGGAACGTATTACATCGTAGATCGTCCCAGAGGAGGAAAGCATCAAGAGCTGGTGGAAACAATCGAGGACATTGCAAACGGCACCCATCGAGATCAATGGTTCGCACTGTTTCATGAAGGCTCACCGCCCGCCGACTACACCATCATAAACGGCGTGCGGCGCGGCAAATTCCGTTTACACCCCGTCGGATATTGGGGAAAAAGCGAAGGATGCATAACCCTGGTTCACCCGTCACAATTCGACACGCTCCGAAAGTGGCTCACGGCGCACTCACCAGAGAACATCCCAGGAACCGAAATCCACTACTACGGGAAAGTCATCGTCAGATGAAACGCAAACTAGCACTTGTCGGCTTCGCCGTTTTGCTCACCTTTCCCGTGTATCTTGCTCTAGCGAACTTTCGGCCGCTTCAAGACCTATTCGTCTATCACGATGCATGGAAAGTATTTACACCGTTATTTTCGATAGGAAACGCAGTCGGCATCCAAGACGATGGCGCGATTGTCGAAACGACAATGTTCGTTATCAGCTTCTTTATCGCGCTCGTTATCGCAATTCTACTTGCCAGATGCATTTCGTTCGCGACGCATCAGCGGACAAGCGCATAACCACAAAAAGCCCCGCGCTTGCAGGGCCTTTCGTTTCGCACGCGAAACCCGCCACTCACTAAACGTCAAGCAGCAATTGCACTGCCGAGCAACCAACATGCGGCGCCAAATGCGCGTACCGCTCGGTAACTGTTATCGAAGAATGACCCAGCGGGTCTTTCACGACGTACAAGGACACCCCGGCCATTACCAGCCACGATGCAAACGTATGCTGCAGATCGTGGACGCGAAAATCGTCTATCCCAGCGCGATCACAAGCCGCGCGGAAACCCTTCTGAAGCGTCGTCAATCGATTACCTGAAGTAACCGCGAAAACCCAACGCGACTTCGGCGCATAGCACCGTACCCACTCGCGTTGCGCGAGTAGCGTTGACACCGCCTCATCGTTCAACGGCACCACTCTACGCTTTTCGTTGTTTGTGTTCTGCGGCTCCAGCTGCAAGACCCGCCGCTCGAAGTCAATACGGCTCCACTCCAGCTTTAGCAACTCATTTTTTCGGCAACCCGTATGCAACGCCAATTTGACGAAGTTTGGAAGGTGCGGCCGACGAGCGAACCGACCAGCGGCAAGAACGAGAGCGTCGGCCTCTTTTCGGCTGATCCATCGAACCCGGCCGCAGCCGACACCAAGCCCCCAACCGCACCACCGGATTCGGCAAATCGGGGCGATCGTGCTCAATGCGAACGAAGTTGATCGCCGCCGAAAAAAATCGTAACTCTCGCAGTACCGTCGACTCTTGGACCCCGTCGGCCAATCGTACCGTCACGTAGCTTCGAACATCACCACGCTTCAAACCGATTACGGATTTCCCACAAAAATGCGGTTGCAAACGCTTAAGCGAGTACATATCTCGCCGCTTACTACGATGGCTCTTCGAAGCCAGGTACACGCCAATTAAGTCTTCAAATATCATCCGGTACGCCCCAGACACCCACCGAACCCATAACGTCAGACCGTCAACAAACTTAAGCAAGAAAACCTATACAGCCCTGTCTATATTTTCTAACGCTACTCTGTATTTCCTGTTGCCATCCAGAACACGCCTATACCCTGGTTCCAATAGAACTGAGCACCATCGCACGTCGCGTCGTTTTCGAGCACGCATTGATGCGCAGCCACCACCGCATCCTTAGCGCTGAACTCCGGGCCGAGGTGCGCGTATGTCGTCGTCTCAGGAAGCACGACGCCCTTATCCCGAGCAAACGCGTTCGTTCGACACGGCTTTTGCGGACATTCGCGTGTCGGGGTTGGCGCGGCAGTTATCGGTGTCGGAAGAGATCGCTGGACTACCTTGACGAGGCCGGCACGCGCGGCCACCATGACCAATGGTCGCCATTACCGACCAGGCTGAGGACTTGTTGGAGCAGGCTGGCGCATTCCGGAATGGATGGTCGAGGGCACCATGATGAGCTCTCAAGGGGGAACTATGACCGAGCGCGATAAGGTGTTTGCGGGCTCGATCCCGAAGTTCTACGACACGCTGATGGTCCCTATGATCTTCGAGGCCTACGCGGCCGAGCTGGCGGAGCTTGTCGCCGCCGCCTCGCCCGGCTCGGTGCTTGAAACGGCGGCCGGCAGCGGCGTGGTCACGCGAGCGCTTGCCCCAAAACTTTGCGCTGGCGCGCGCTACGTCGTGACCGACCTCAACCAGCCCATGCTCGACTATGCCGCCACCAGGCAAGGAGCCGATAGCCGTATCGAATGGAGGCAGGCGGACGCGCTTGATCTGCCGTTCGAAGATGCCTCGTTCGACGTTGTTTGCTGCCAGTTCGGCGCGATGTTTTTTCCCAACCGGGTCGTCGCCTATATCGAGGCGCGTCGCATGCTCAGGCCTGGCGGGCGCTTTGTCTTCAATGTCTGGGACCGCATCGAAGAGAACGTCTTTGCCGAAGAAGTTACCAACGCCGTCGCCACGGTGTTTCCGCACGACCCTCCGAGATTCCTCGCCCGCACGCCGCACGGCTATCACGATGTCGCGCTGATCCGCGAGGAGTTGGGCCGTGCGGGATTTGCCGACATCGAGGTCGAGACACGCGAGAAGGTGAGTTGGGCGACTTCGGCGCGCGACGCTGCCACCGCCTATTGCCTGGGAACGCCGCTGCGTAACGAAATCGAGGCGCGCGACGCCGGCTTGCTTCAACTCGCTACGGACCGAGCGACGAAGGCGATTGCCAACCGCCATGGCGAAGGGCCAGTGGCCGGCAAAATTCAGGCGCATGTGATCGTGGCAGCACGATAGCGGAGTCTCGGATTGCTCATATCGAATCAACGTTGATTGGCGCTCGATCGCCCGAAAATTCAACGTGTGTCGCCCGGCGGCTTGACTATGATGAATTGTCTGTGGCCGGAACTTCCGCGGCGCAACGCCGCGAGTCAGCGATGACGGGAGGACGCGATGAGCGAGCAAAGCAACGTGCAACTGGTGCAGCAGGCGTACGCGGCGTTCGGCAGGGCCGATATCGACGGCGTCCTGCAGACACTCTCCGACAACGTCGATTGGTTCATACCGGGGCCGGAGGACACCATCCCGTTCGTCGGCAGAAGACATGGGCCGCAGGAGGTCGCGGCGTTCTTCGCGACCCTTGCGTCGACGCAGACCGCGGAACGGTTCGAGCCGCTCGAATTCATCTCGAGCGGCGACAGGGTCGTGGTGCTCGGCACGCAGCGCTGGCATGTCCATTCGACCGGGTGCACGTACGAGGACGAGTGGGCGCACGTGTTCTCGATCGAAAACGGAAGGATCACGAAGTTTATCGAGTACCACGATACCGCAGCTGAAGCGGCGGCGCATCGACGGTAAGGGCACCGCGCGTGCGCTAAGCCTGTGCGGCGGGGCCTGCGGGTCGCGCGGATGTCGCCGCCGGAGGAATGGGCGCTGCTCGACCCAAAGCTCTCATCTAGTTTGACGGAACCTGTGCGACCGCTTGCAAGGAACCCGACGCGACTGGCATCTGCCGCTCACAACATCGATTTGCCTTGGGCAAGAATCTTGTCGCATACCCGTCTTGTCACCTGTTCCTTCAGGCCGCGGCCGCTCAGATCAAGTTGTTTGCCATCGCCGCTATGCAGGATGCCCTTTGAACCGTCCGCATAGCCGCGGTCAGACGAAGACGAACCGCCCGGCAGCTTGCTCATCAGGGAATCCTTGACCGATGATGCGCCGCCGCCCAGATAGTTGTTTTTGACGCAAAATTCCAGCACACCGGCGACGTTGCCGGTACTGCTGGATGTCAGTGATTGCAACGAGAGTCCGTTACCCAACCCGCCCAAGCTGCCCAGCCCACCAGACGATCCGCTGTGTCCGCCTTGATTGAGAAGATTGCCCAATTGCGCGTGGGCCGTGGATAGCGACAGCAAACCAGCGATCAACAACCCCTTCGCTACGGTGTGAAACTTGCGTTTGGCCATGACATCCCCTTTTTGTGGAATCGGGTTGGCTCTCGAGATAGTGCCTTTCGAAGACACCACGGTTGCGCGAAGCTGTCAGCCATCGGGTGCGCGCCGGGGAATCGCTGAGAAGAAGAGGCGCAAGCGCACCGAGAACCAGCGCCGGTAGTCCTTCGATCAGAAATAGCCACTGGCATCCGCGCAATCCCAGCGACCCGTGCAGGTTTGACATGGGATTTAGGCGGCCGGCCAGCCGCGCGCTGTCAGTGCCCTCGTGATGTTTTCCCCGTGCGCGGCGCATGAGGTTGTGAACAGCGTTCGTTCAATGAACACCGATGTCGGTCGACGGCGGGCGGCGCCCTCTCCTACCCACCGTCGTCACCGCTTCACTCCACCAAGCCATTCGCCCCGGGCTCTGCCTCTCCGAGTTCAGCCCCCGTCTCGGGATCGTGCGTGCGATCCGACTTCAAGCGCCGCTTCATTTCGTCGAGCGTCGTCCGCTCTTTCTCGCTCAATTGCACCGCGGCCGATCCGTCGCCGCCGTCGACCGGAATCGGCGGATCTTCGACGAGCTTCAACCCCCGCCCTTCGTTCCATGGCCCCCGTTCGGGCGGCGCACCATGCGACATCTTGAAGTAGGCATCCGCATACTCCTCCTTCGGCGCAAGCTTGCCCGGCGGGAAGTTTGCCGTAATCGCATACAGCGCTTTTTCGAATGACTTCTGATGCGAAACCTCTCGCGTCATCAGAAAGCCCAAGGCGTCGCGCACGCCGGGATCGTCCGATACGTTGATGAGCCGCTCATAAATGATCTTCGCGCGCGCCTCGGCCGCTATGTTCGAGCGCAAGTCCGCCGTCGGCTCGCCGATCGTATCGATGTAAGCCGCGGTCCACGGCACGCCCGCCGAATTCGTCAGCGGCGTGCCGGCACCGTAGAGCACCTGCGTGACGTGGCTGTCGTTGCCGGCGCCATTCAGCTTGCGATACAGCTCGGCCTGCGCGTCGACCCCCTCCGCGAGTTCGCCTTTCGCTCCACGATTGAGCATCGCGACGATCGAACCGATGATCTCCAAGTGGCTCAACTCTTCCGTCGCAATGTCGTACAACATGTCCTTGCGCCCGGGATCTTCCTCGCTCACCGCCTGCGTGAAATAACGCATCGCCGCAGCCAATTCTCCTTGCGGCCCACCGAATTGCTCCAGCAGTAGATTGGCCAATCCGGGATCGGTACTACCGACGCGAACCGTGTACTGCAACCGCTTGTTATGCACGAACATGGAGACCCCCTTTGTCGGTCTGGGTAAAAGACGTGCTGCCCGCCATCATTCGCAACGACCGTTCCCAGAAGCGCCTCTCCCTTCATGCGGCTATCGTTCCGTGCTTGACTTTGTATCTTTAGATATATATCTTTAGATACACATTCACACCCGTTAGGAGCCTCTCATGCGTCACTGTTTTCACGACTTGCACCGCGCGCAGGACTACGGACATTGGTACGGGAAGCGCCGCGACTCGGCCGATCACGACGCCTTGCACGAACACGACCCACTGCGCCATCGCGGGCAGCGGACCGAATCCTCGTTTCTGCACGAGCTTTGGCATGCGATCGGGCGCCACCGGCATCGCCACGGTGGCGGCAGCCCCTTCTGGGGCGGTCGCGGGGAGCGCGGTTTCGGCGATGACGATAGCTTCACCCGCGGGCGCAAGTTCACCGGCGAAGACTTGCAATTGATGCTGCTCGCGCTCATCGCCGAGGCGCCGCGTCACGGCTACGAACTCATCAAAGCGCTGGAAACGCGCTCGAACGGCTTCTATGCGCCGAGCCCCGGCATGGTCTATCCTGCGCTGACTTATTTGGAGGAACTGGGCTTCGTTACGGTTCAGCAAGAAGGCAACCGCAAGCGCTACGAAATCGCCGAAGCCGGACGCGCCCATCTGGCCGCAAATAAGGATCAAGTCGACATGATTCTCGCCAAGCTCAGCTACGTCGCGCACCGAATGGAATCGGTACGGCGTGCCTACGCCGCGGAGGCAGAGGCCGAAGCGGAGGACGAAGGCAGCACGTCCGCGCACGACGCCGGCGATTGGCATCCGAAGCTGCAGCAAGCACGCTATGCCATCAAGCTCGCGCTCTTGCGCACGCTCGATGCCGACGAAACCGAACAACAGCGGGTCGCGGAAATTCTGCTGCGCGCCGCTGCCGAAATCGAAGACAAGCCCGCCGGCGGCCCCGCGCCGCAAGGCGCGGGCGCGTAACGCACGCCTGCGTCCAGCGCGTGCAACGTAGCAAAGCAAGGGTGAGCGGCGGTCGGTCCGGCCGCCGCCGGGCCGTTCTGCTCACGGCACATCGGCATCGATAAGGGTTCGAACACTATGTATGCACTGCCCCTACCGCGCGAGCGACGGCTTATATGGCTGCTCGCACTGGTGCAATTCACGCTCATCATGGATTTCATGGTGATGATGCCGCTCGGCCCGCAAATCATGGCCGCGTTCCATATCTCGCCGTCAAAATTCGCCGCAGCCGTTTCCGCTTATTCGTGGTGTTCTGGGCTCTCGGCCTTGCTCGCGGCAACCTATATCGACCGCTTCGATCGGCGTAAGCTGCTGCTCGCAGCCTACCTGCTGTTCGCAGTGTCGAATGTTGCGTGCGCGTATGCGTCGAGCTATCCGCTCCTGCTCGTGAGCCGCGCGTTTGCCGGAATCACGGGTGGCGTACTGGGTGCCAGTGTCATGGCAATCGTCGCGGACGTCGTGCCCGTCGCTCGCCGCGGCGCCGCAACCGGCATCATCATGACCGGCTTCTCGATGGCCGCCATCGCGGGTGTGCCGGCCGGCGTGCTGCTCGGCGCGTACTTCCATTGGTCGGCGCCGTTTTGGCTCCTCGCTGCGCTAACGGTAACGATCGCCGTACTCACTTCCCGCATCGTGCCCTCGCTCGCCGATCACCTGGCCGCGCGGCCGCCGTCGCTCGCCGATACGCTTCCCGCGCTCGTGCGGCTGTTATCCCATCCGCGTCACCTTCGCGCATTTGCATTGACGTTCCTGATCATGTTCGCGCATATGCTCGTGATTCCGTTCATCTCGCCGATGCTCGTCGCCAATCACGGCGTGCCGCCCGGTCAGATTTCTTGGCTCTATATGGCAGGGGGTGCCGCGACGTTTTTCACGTCACGTGCCATCGGCCGGCTCGCCGACCGAATCGGGCATCGCTTGGTCTTTCGCGCCTTCGGCATCTTGGCCCTTGCCCCAATGCTGATCGTCACGCATTTGCCCAATGTGCCGCTCTCGATCATGATTCCCGGCTTCGCGCTCTTCATGATTATCTCGTCAGGGCGGATCGTGCCGATGCAGGCGATCCTGACGACCGTGCCCGATGCCCCACATCGCGGCGCGTTCCTAAGCGCCAACGGCGCCGTGCAATCGCTGGGCGTAGGCTGCGGCGCGTGGCTCGGCGGGCTCATGCTTTCTACCGACACGGCAGGCCACCTCGTCGGTTACGGCCTCAACGGATGGGTATCGGTCGCATTCGCGTCGCTCGCATTGGTATGGGTGGGATATGTGCGCAGCGCCGGTGCGCAGAGCGCCAAGACGGCCGCACCCGCTGCGCCGAACGCAACACCGGAATTGGCCGGCGAGGCCTGAGGCAAGTGCGAGAAAGCGCGCCAACGCGCGAGCCGATGCCCGAAAACAGGCATCGGCTCGCCCCAAGCGTCGATGCAACGATGGCGGCGTGGCCGGTATCAAGCGCTGCGCCGGCCCTCATCAGCCTCGAGAACTTCGCCGGGTGCGGACGCGCGTGCCAGCACCGACACCAATGCTTGTCCCGTGTGGCTTTCGCGCACGCGCGAAAGCGTTTCGGGATCGGCTTGGGCGACGATCATGCCGCCACCGGCCCCGCCTTCGGGGCCTAGATCGATGATCCAATCGGCTTCCGCAATCACATCGAGGTCGTGCTCGATGACGATAACGCTATGCCCCGCATCGACGAGCCGATGCAGCACCCGAATGAGCCGGGCCACGTCGGCCATGTGCAGGCCAACGGTCGGTTCGTCGAGCACGTAGAAAGTATGCGGCGCTTTTTGCCCGCGCCGAGCCACGTCGTCGCGCACCTTCGCGAGTTCGGTCACAAGCTTGATCCGTTGCGCCTCGCCGCCCGAGAGAGTCGGCGAGGGCTGTCCCAGCGTCAGATAGCCGAGGCCCACGTCCTTCATCAACTGGAGAGGATGCGCGATGTTGGACATCGACGCAAAGAACTCGACCGCCTCGTCGATCTCCATCGTCAACACATCGCCGATGTTCTTCCCGCGCCAAGTCACTGCCAGTGTTTCCGGATTGAAGCGCTGCCCGTGGCAAACGTCGCACGGCACCTTCACGTCAGGCAGAAAGCTCATCCCGATCGTACGCACGCCCTGTCCTTCACAGGCCGGGCAACGCCCCTCGCCCGTATTGAACGAGAAGCGCGAAGCCATATAGCCGCGTGCCCGCGCTTCCAGCGTGTCAGCGAAGAGCTTGCGAATCGTATCCCACAAACCAACGTACGTCGCCGGACACGAGCGCGGCGTCTTGCCAATCGGCGTTTGATCGACTTCGAGCACGCGATCGATCGATTCGAAGCCTGTAATCGAGCGGCAGCCTTGCCAGCGGTGCGTGACTTGCAGCGGCGCGCGTGCCGTACTTGCCGCCAGATGGCGGCTCGGCTGGGCGCGCGCGGTCGTGCGCGCGCCTTGTTCCTGCGCGGTGCGGCGCGCACGACGCGTAGCCGGCGAAGAGAGCACCGAACGGCCGACCGCATCGAGCAGATTCGTCATCAGCACATCGCGCGCGAGCGTCGATTTGCCTGAGCCCGACACGCCCGTCACCGCCACGAGCCGCGCGAGCGGAATCGGTACCGTCACGCCGCACAAGTTGTGCAGCGATGCGCCGTACACGGTGAGCCACCGCTCCGGCACGGCCCCCTTGCTGCCGGGCCTCACCGCTCGACGCGGCTGCAGCGGATGAGCGATGGGCTGCGCGAGGAACCGTCCCGTCAACGAATCGGCGTGTGCGGCGAGATCCTTCACACTGCCCTGGGCCACGAGCCGGCCGCCGCGTTTACCGGCGCCCGGCCCGATGTCGATGATGTGATCGGCTCGGCGTATCGTGTCCTCGTCGTGCTCGACGACAACGAGCGTATTGCCCTTGTCGCCAAGCTGATGCAGTGCGTCCAGCAAGATCCGGTTGTCGCGCGGATGCAGGCCGATCGTCGGTTCGTCGAGCACGTAGCAAACGCCCTGCAAATTGCTGCCGAGCTGCGCGGCAAGCCGAATCCGCTGCGCTTCGCCGCCCGATAGACTCGGCGCCGCGCGATCGAGGCTCAGATAGCCGAGCCCCACTTCTTCGAGGAACCGCAGACGGCTCGCGATTTCGCTGATAACGTCGCGCGCGATCTGCGCATCGCGGCCATCGAGTGCGATCGTATCGACCCATTGCCGCGTGTCCGACACCGTCCAACGTCCGAGGTCGACGATCGAACGGCCGTCGAACTGCACGGCACGCGCCGTTTCGTTCAAGCGCGTACCACCGCAGTCGGGACAAGGCGTATCGTCGAGTCCCTCGATTTCCTGCTCCTCCGACGGCAGCGTCTGCTCGCGGCCACGGCCGTCCTCCGCGCCAAGCACGGTGTCGTCGTAGGCCGCGCGTTGCTCACGCGTCAATGCGAGGCCCGTGCCGACGCAGCTCTTGCACCACCCGTGCTTGCTGTTGTACGAGAACATACGCGGATCGAGCTCGGGATAGCTGGTCCCGCAAACCGGACATGCGCGCTTCACGGATAACACTTCGAGCTCGCCGATGCCGGCCGTCGATCGCTCGGCCGCAAGCGCATCGACCAAACCGTCGAGCGGCGCGAGCAGATGCACGACGCCTTTGCCCGCTTCGAGCGCTGCATCGAGCGCACGGCGCAGTTCGGCTTCGCGGTCCGCTGAAACGACGAGATCCGCGACGGGCAGTTCGATCGTATGCTCCCGGAAGCGCTCGAGCTTCGGCCAAGGATCGACGGATAAGAATTCGCCGTCGACGCGCAAATGCGTGTGGCCACGCGCCTTGGCCCACTTCGCCAGGTCGGTATAGACACCCTTGCGATTGACGACGAGCGGCGCGAACAAGCCGATATGCTCGCCCGCGTAGTCGCGCAGCAGATGCGCCGCGATCGACTCGGCGCTTTGCGGCATGACGGGCATGCCGTCGTGCACGCAGTGCTGAATGCCGAGCTTCACGTAGAGCAGCCGCAGGAAATGCCACACCTCCGAGGTGGTTGCCACCGTACTCTTGCGCCCGCCGCGCGACAGGCGCTGTTCGATCGCGACGGTCGGCGGAATGCCGTAGACGGCATCGACTTCCGGTCGTCCCGCCGGCTGCACGATCGAGCGCGCATAGGCGTTCAGCGATTCCAGATAGCGCCGTTGTCCCTCATGAAACAAGATGTCGAAAGCGAGCGTTGATTTGCCGGAACCCGACACGCCCGTCACCACGTTGAACTTTCCGTGCGGAATGTCGACGTTCAAGCTCTTCAGGTTGTGCTCGCGCGCGTTGACGATACGCACGACGTCGTCGCCCTCCACCGCACGGCGCGCGCGGGCCGCCGCCAGCGCCGATTGCAGCGGCACGCCCGCAGCCGCGGCTTGCGCCCCGCTCGCACCGAGCGTGCCGTCGTACTGCTTCAATGCACGCCCCGTATGCGACGCTTCGCATGCCTTGATCTGTTCGGGTGTGCCGGCCGCCACGACGACACCGCCTTCGTCGCCACCTTCCGGCCCGAGATCGATGATCCAATCGGCCGCCCGAATGACGTCGAGATTGTGCTCGATGACGATCAGCGAATGGCCTCGCGCGAGTAGCTTACCGAAGGCCCGCATGAGCTTGGCGATGTCGTCGAAATGCAGGCCCGTCGTCGGTTCGTCGAACATGAACAGGCGCCCGCCGGGCGTCGCTTGAGCGCCGATCTTGCCACCCGTCTCGGCGAGAAAGCCCGCGAGTTTCAGCCGCTGTGCTTCGCCGCCCGAGAGCGTCGGCACGGGCTGACCGAGCTTTACGTACTCGAGCCCGACGTCGACGATCGGCTGCAGCACGCGCAGCACGTCGGCGTCGCCGGCGAACAACGCCACGGCTTCGCTGACGGTCAAGTCCAGTACATCGGCGATCGACAGCGCGCGCGCGCCCCGCTCGATCGTCACTTCGAGCACCTCACCGCGATAGCGGCGGCCATCGCAATCGGGGCAGCGCAAATAGACATCCGACAGAAACTGCATCTCCACGTGCTCGAAGCCCGATCCGCCGCAGGTGGGGCAGCGCCCGTCGCCCGAATTGAAACTGAAGGTACCGGCCGTATAGCCGCGTTGCAATGCGAGCGGCGCTTTCGCGAACAACTTGCGGATTTCGTCGAAGGCGCCGACGTAGCTCGCGGGATTGGAGCGCGCCGTCTTGCCGATCGGCGATTGGTCGACGAACACGGCATCGGCAATGCGATCCGCACCGAGCAACGCCCGATGCGCGCCCGGCGTTTCGGTGGGGCGCCCGAGAAAGCGAGCGAGGGCGGGATAGAGCACGTCCTGGATCAGCGTGGACTTGCCCGAGCCGGACACCCCTGTCACGCAGACGAGCCGCGCGAGCGGAATCTGAACCGTGACGTCGTGCAAGTTATGTTCGCTCGCGCCTTCGAGAACGAGCCGCGGCGTCTTATCATCGACAGGGCGCCGCGCCCACTGCGTCGCATCGGCCACGCGCAAGCGCGCGCCGAGATACTGGCCCGTCAGCGTCTGAGCCGACCGGATGTCAGCGGGGGCACCGTCGTAGACGATCGTGCCCCCCCGCTCGCCGGGCCCCGGTCCCATGTCGATGAGGCGGTCCGCCGCGAGCATCACGGAGGGATCGTGCTCGACGACGACGAGCGTATTGCCCGCATCGCGCAGCCGCCGCATCGCTTCGACGATCCGATCGAGATCGCGCGGATGGAGGCCAATGCTGGGCTCGTCGAGCACGAACAGCGTCTTCGTCAACGAGGTGCCGAGCGCGGTCGTCAGATTGATCCGCTGCACTTCGCCGCCCGAGAGCGTGCGGCTTTGCCGATCGAGCGTCAGATAACCGAGACCGACGTCGCACAAATATCGCAACCGCGTCCGTACTTCGGCGACGAGCAGCTTAAGCGCGTCGTCGAGCAGCGCGCTCGGCAGCGCGAGGTCGTCAAAGAAGCGGCGAATCCGCGCAATCGGCATCAACATCACGTCATGCACCGTGAGGCCGGGCAACGCTTCGAGTTGCGCGCGGCTCCATGTCACGCCACGCGGCATGAAGCGCGCCTCGGGCGCGAGCACGGCATCGGCGTTAGCCCTCGTACCCAGACGCCACAGCAGCGATTCCGTTTTGAGCCGCGCGCCGCCGCACGTCTCGCAAGGCGTATAGCTGCGGTACTTCGACAAGAGCACGCGGATGTGCATCTTGTAGGCTTTCGATTCGAGGTAGTTGAAGAAGCGGCGCACGCCGTACCATTCGCGCTGCCATTCGCCGTTCCAATCGGGCGAGCCGTCGATGACCCACTCGCGTTCGGCATCGGTCAGGTCCGCCCACGGCGTCGTCGTGCGAATGCGCGCACGCGCGGCGTAGCGCATCAGGTCGTCTTGACACTCCTTCCACGCCGGTGTTTGCATCGGCTTGATCGCGCCGCCCGCGAGCGTCTTGCGCACGTCAGGAATCACGAGACCGAGATCGACCCCGATCACCCGGCCGAAACCGCGGCACACGTCGCAAGCGCCATAGGCCGAATTGAACGAGAACAACCCGGGCTGCGGATCGGCGTACCGCAGATCGCTCTCGGGACAATGCAGGCCCGTCGAAAAGCGCCAGATGCGCGGCACCGGTGCGGGTTGTCCGGCTTCGCCGGGCCCCTCACCGTCCGGCAACACATAGACGTTCACGCGTCCCGCGCCGCGCTTGAGCGCGGCTTCGATCGCCTCGACCACACGCGCTTTTTCGGTTTTGCTCAACCGAAAGCGATCGGCAACGACATCGAGCACCTTGCGCGCGCCGGCCGGCGTGGTCACTTCGCGCTCGGCTTGTACGCGCGTATAGCCGCTCGCCGACAACCATTGGCCGATTTCCTCGGCGCTCGTCCGCTCGGGCAACTCCACGGGGAAGGTGACAGCGAGCCGCTCATCGCGCTCGGCGGTACGGACCGCAAGTTCGGCGTAGATCGTCTCGGGCGTGTCGTGGCGCACGGGCTCGGCACTCGCCTTGTCGAACAACTGGGCAGCACGCGCGTAGAGAAGTTTCAAATGATCGTTCAGTTCGGTCATCGTGCCGACCGTCGATCGCGAGCTGCGCACGGGATTGGTCTGGTCGATCGCGATCGCGGGC
>Ga0207705_10000733_pt1 | contig 27069 bp, 24 predicted proteins | sample KBSC13metaG_FD_184314 | JGI IMG/M metagenome (GOLD analysis project Ga0207705, IMG submission 184314) | Corn rhizosphere microbial communities from Kellogg Biological Station, Michigan, USA - KBS C1-3 metaG (SPAdes) (version 2) | ecosystem: Host-associated > Plants > Roots > Rhizosphere > Soil ... | reverse complement strand
ACGTCGGCGCGTTCGTGGCGATGTTCTGCAGCCAATTCGCCAACTACATCACCGGGCAAAGCCTGGTGATCGACGGCGGGGCGACAACCTCGACGTTCTAGCCCGCGCCGGGCTTGAACGTCAGCCCCGCCAGCGGCGGCGGCTTGGGCCGGGCGACGCGCTCGCCGCTCTGGCCGGCGATTCCGCGCAGGATCGGCCCGGACCAGTCGCGGATCACCCGTTCGGCCAGACGCCAGCGGCTGTCCTCCCGGCGGAACAGGTCTTCGTAATAGCCCATCACGTTGAGCAAGTGCGGCCCATCGCCCTGGCGCAACGCCACCGCAACGTAGGAACGGCTTCGGGCGCCCTCTCCGCACGGCTCGATCAGCGTGTTGCTGACGTGGTGCTGGCGGCCGGCCGAGGACGGCAGGCTGCGGAAGAACTCGGCAAAGTGGAGCAGGGCCTCTGCACCCTGCCACCGCTCGGGTTCTTCGAAGGCATCCCACACCAACACGCCGTCGCGGCAGAAGCAGGCGACGAAACCATCGACGTCGCCAGTGTCGAGTGCCCAGGCGTAGCGCGCGATGGTGTCGCGGATGGCGAATTGGTCGTCTGCGCTGAGCGTGCCGGTCATCTCAAGTCGCCGCATAGTAGTCGAAAGCGGTCGATGCGCCGCGCCGTTCGGCCACGCCGACGAAAATCGTCCGGTTGAGCCAGTCGTGCGGGCCCTCCGGGGCTTCGAAGCGCGGCGTGACCCGGCAATAAGTCTCGCCCGGATCGACGCTTTCACCAGCCTCGATGCGCGCCATGACTTGCGGATCGGACCAGGCGATGCCGCGATTGTGGATGTAGATCGGCGTGCCGTCGTCCGCCTCAAGCATGTAGTGCGCTTCGAACTCGATCAGGCCGCTGGCCCAGATGCGCGGCCAGTCACCGCCAGAGAACGGAACCACTCCGCCGGAGAGGCGCGGCCCGCTGACCACGCCGCCGATGACCGAGACGAACCCGCGCGTGAAGCTGGTCTCGCCGGGGGTGAAGCGCACTCTCGGGCCCTCCCCGAAATCGAGCCGCACGCTGAAGGCCAATTCGAGCGTGGGTATCTGCAAGACCGATCCTTCCTGTGGCGCGACGCCGCCGATGCGCTAGATGACGAGCGACTCCTAACGACGCGGCGGGCAAGGTGGAAGAGTTCGACTACATCATCGTCGGCGCGGGAAGCGCCGGCTGCGTCCTCGCCAACCGCCTGAGCGGCGATCCCGCAACGCGCGTGGCCCTGATCGAGGCCGGGGGAGAGTGCCGCCACCCGTTGATCGACATGCCGCTGACCTGGATGCAGGCGGCGGCGTCGCCGCGCTTCGGCTGGGGCTACGAGAGCGAGCCCGATCCTCACCTCGACGGGCGGACCCAGCCGATCCCGCGCGGCAAGGTTCTCGGAGGCTCGTCGTCGATCAACGGCACGATGTATATCCGCGGGGCGGCCGCGGATTACGACGGCTGGCGGGACGCGGGCCACGCCGGCTGGGGCTACGAAGACGTACTGCCGCTGTTTCGGCGCTCGGAGACCAACTGGCGCGGGGCGAGCGAAATCCACGGCGGCGATGGCGAGATGCATGTCTCGCCGATGCGGCCGGAACCGCGGTTGTTTCCGGCGTTCCTGGAGACGGCGCGCGCGCTCGGTTATCCGGAATGCCGCGATTTCAACGTCCCTCGGCCCGAGGGATTCGGCATGCCCGATTGCACCATCCGCCGCGGCCGCCGGGCGAGCAGCGTGCGAGCGTTCATCGATCCGATCGCCGGCAGGCCCAACCTGAAGGTCGTGACCAACGCGACCGTCACCCGGATCGTCGTCGAAGAAGGCCGCGCCACCGGGATCGCGCTGGCCGACGGCCGCATCCTTGGCTGCCGCGTCGAAGTCATTCTCAGCGCCGGCACTCTCAATAGCCCTCAGTTGCTGATGCTGTCGGGGATCGGGCCAGCCGAGTCTCTCAAGGCCATGGACATCACCCCGCTGGTGGATCTGCCGCAAGTCGGCCGGAACCTGCAGGACCATCCGATCGCGATGGGCATCTGGAAGTCGGCCCGGCCGATCGGCTTCAACCGTGACATCCGGCTCGACCGGCTGGCGCTCCAATTCATCCGGTGGCAACTGACCGGGCGCGGACCACTGAGCCAGAGCCCGATGTCGATCCAGGGCTTCCTCCGTTCGAGCGACGAGCAGGATCGGCCCGACCTGCAATTCCAGATCGTCCACAGCGGCTACGACGCTCGGGTCTGGTTCCCCGGCTGGCGCAAGCCGCCCACGCCGATGTTCTCGTGCGGCGCGATCCTGCTCAATCCCGAAAGCCGCGGAGAAGTGACTCTCGCTTCGGCCGATCCCCTCGCGCTGCCGCGGGTGCAGTTCAATTTCATGAGCGCCGAGGGCGACCACGAACGCCTGCGCCGGGGTTTCCGCTTCATCCGCCGCTTCTTCGCCACCACGCTCGCGAACGAGCTGGTCGAAGCCGAACTGGCGCCGGGGCATCAGGCGCAGAGCGACGAGGAGATCGACGCCTGGCTGCGGGCATCGCTGATCAGCGCGGGCCATCCGGTCGGCACGTGCGCGATGGGGAGCGTGGTCGACAGCGAACTGCGCGTCCTCGGCGTTGACCGACTGCGAGTGGCGGACGCGTCCATCATGCCGACGATCGTGCGCGGCAATACGCATGCCCCGAGCGTGATGATCGCCGAGAAGGCCGCTGAGCTGATCCGCAAGGACCTTGCTGGACGCTAACCGGGCACGCGGCGCGCTTTGGCCCGGCCCGACCGGTCGGGAACGATGACCGGCAGCGCCACGATCAGCAACGATGCCAGAAGTCCGATCGCTAGTGGGAAGCCGCCGCGGCCGGAGACCAGCACGCCGGTCATCCACGGGCCGATCACGCCGCCGGCTGTGCCGAACATGCTGATGAGCGCGATGGCGCCTGCCGGTACGCTGTCACCGCCGAGCCGGACGCCGGCGGGAACGGCCCAGAACACCCCTTGTGCGGCGCCGATCCCCAGCCCGGCCACGCACAGCAATGCGAGCACTGGCCAGCCCGGTGGGAGCAGCGCTGCCGCCAGCATCGCCAGGCCGGCCGCGGCGCACGGAACACCGGTGTGGAGCAACCGCTCGCGGTGCCTGTCGGAACGGCGGCTGTTGACCATCAGGCCCACCGCCAGCGCCAGCAACGGCAGCGCGCTCAAGGTGCCGATGGCCAGTTCGCTGCCACCAATGGCTAGCTGGCGAACGAGCTGCGGAAGCCAGAACACCAGCGCGTAGGAACCGGTCATGATCAGCAGCCACGCAAGGCAGCAGCGCCATAACCACGGATCGCGCGCGATCGTCCGGAACGAAGACGCGGAAGCCGGCTCCTCGTCCCGATCCGCCGCGAACTCGCCCTCGATCCAGCTAAGCTCTCCCGCCGAAAGCCAGAAGGCCTTCTCCGGCCGGTCGACCATGTACAATGCCGCCGCGACGGCGAGCACGGCATTGGGCACGGCTAGCAACAGGAACATGTATCGCCAGGGTGCGAGGCCCATCGGGTTACCGACACCGAGCAGCCAGCCGCATAAGGGCCCGCCCAGGACCATCGACAGCGGCACCGCCACCAGCGCTCCGGCCAGCGCCCGGCCGCGCATCGAGGGCGGCGCCCAGCGCGAGATCAGCCAAGTCATGCCCGGCGCGAAGCCCGCTTCGGCCACGCCGAGCAGGAAGCGGGCGGCGTAGAATTGGTTAGCGCTGGCGATCCGCGCCATCAGCAAGCCCGATGCCGCCCACAGCAGCATCGACAGCAGTATCCATGCTTTGATCCCCCACGCCCGCAGCAAGCGCACGTGGGGGTACTGGAACAGCAGATAGGCGACGAAGAACACGCTGACGCCTTCGCCGAACTGGCTCGGCGAAAGGCCGAGGTCGGCCGACATCGCGCTGCCCGCATAACTTATGTTCACCCGGTCGATCGAATTGACGAAGGTGATCAGCGCGATCGGCACGATCAGCCAGACAATAATCTTGCGCTCGACGCGTCGCTTCACGTCCCCGTCGCTACCCTCGCCGCGTCCTGGCACCACATTCCCCTCATCCCACCGGGCCTGGATGTCTATGCGTTCCCGCCTGAGCACGAAAGATGCCGCGGCAAAAGGCTACCCTCCTGCTTTGGTGCCCGCCGGCCTTTCAGTTTTTGACCTGGAGGCGATCGTTCGATTGGCGAAGCCGAACAGTCTATCGTCAACTATGCGCAAACGACGACGCGAAAGGCGCTCGCCTTTGCGTTGTAGAGGGCTCGATCGGCCGCAACGAACAGCTTCTGCGGGTCCAGCTCAGGTTCTTCCGAGGCGAAAGCAAGGCCGGCCGACACGGCCAGCGGCAGCAAGTCGCCGTTCCACCGCACAGGCGATTGAAGGCTGCCGATCATCGAACGTACGGCGGATTCCGTTTCGCTGCGCGAACTGACCGGCGGTAGCAGGACTGCGAACTCGTCGCCGCCGATGCGGGAAACCAGGCGCGCGTGCGGAAATGTCTGTCGCAGTCGCTTCCCGAATTCGGAAAGGCACGCGTCCCCCGCAGCGTGCCCCCACCAATCATTGACCTGCTTGAAACCATCCATGTCGAACAGGAGGAGCGCGCCGATGCGATCGACCGCGGGCTCATCTTTCCGCCTTTCCAGAAAACGTTGGAATGACGCACGATTGGCAACGCCGGTTAGCGGGTCGCATTCGGCCTGTGCCCGCAGCGCCTCCCATCGCGCATGATCATCGGTCACGTCTTGTTTCATGCCGTAGAGGGTGTCGGGCCGTCCATTGCGGCTCTGCATGGCTGCCGTGATGCGGATCCAGCGCTCCATTCCGTCCGCACGAACGATCCGGGCGTCGAGCGAAAAGTCGGAGCACGCCTCGATCGCATGCGCCCGTTTGCGCTCGAGCAGATCGCGTGATTCTTCACTGTACATTTCGACGATAGCGTGGCGCTCGGGGGTCTGGTCCTTCGCCAGGCCGAATAGTTCGAACACCCCACTCGTCCAGGCGAGCCGCTCGCTGGACAAATCGCACGACCACGCGCCCGCGGAAACGAGTGACGTGGCCCGGTCGTAAAGCTCCAGGCAACCCGAGGCATCTTCGTCGCGCGCAGCAGAGCCGCCCACGAACGCGCTTCTTCTGACAAGTTGATTCATCGGCTCCGATCTCGCGTGCGGCGTCGCACGCTCCCAGTGTGACCGGGCTTTCGCAGTTCGGGATGAATCGAAAGTTATTGCGGCGTGCGCAAAGAAGCCGATTGATCTAAAACGCGAAACCGCGCCTCGCAGGTGGCCCGGCGGCCGGAGGAGAGGCCCGGCTCTAACCTTCGGGCGCTACTTCTGGTCTCGCGCCGATCCGCTTTGAAGATGGAGCCGCGATCGAAGCGAAGCGACCTGCTTCGCGCTGACCGGCGGCGCGCGATTGCCCCATGAATTGCGGACATAGGTCGCTACGTCGGCCACTTCCTGGTCGCTTAGCTTCCAGGCAAAGCTCGGCATCGACTGGAAGCTCGGACGCGCCAGGGTCGGCGCCGTGCGGCCCCCGGCGAGGATCAGGCGGACGACCCCGGTTGGATCGCGCTGCTGGGCGATCGCGCTGCCTTCCAGCGGCGGGAACATGCGCGTCTGTCCCTTGCCCTTCGCCAGATGGCAGGCGCTGCAGGCGTCGGCGAAAATCGCCCCGCCGGCACGCATGGCGGCCGCTTCCGGCGCGGTGACAGGCGTTTCGGGGCTGGGGCGCAAACTCTTGAGATACGTGGCCACGGCCGCAAGATCCGCGTCGGACATCAACGATGTCGAATAAGTCACCACATCCGCCATCGGGCCAACCGCATTGGCATGCGCATTGCGGCCCGTGCGCAGGTATTCCACGAGATCCTGAGAGCTCCAGCGGCCCAGGCCGGTTCGCTGATTGCCGGTGAGATCCGGCGCGACCCAGTTCTCGATCGCGGCGCCTTGCAGCGCCCGGTCCGCCCGCTCGGCGCCGAGGATGGACTGGGGGGTGTGGCACGAGCCGCAATGCCCCGGCCCCTGGACGAGATAAGCGCCGCGATTCCACGCCGCGGACTGGCGCGGGTCGGGCTTGAAAGCGTGCGGCGAGAAGTTGAGCATGTTCCAGCCGATCATCACCAGCCGCACGTCGAGCGGGAACGGCAGGCGGTTCGCCGGCGCGGTGTAGTTTTCCGGTGGCACGCTCTTCAGGAAGGCGAGCATCGCGTCGCTGTCGGCACGGCTCAGCTCGGTGAAATGCGGATAAGGCATCGCCGGGTAGAGCCGTTCACCACCCGCGCCCCTGCCTTGGTGCAAGGCGCTGTAAAACTGAGCGGCGGTCCACCCGCCGATTCCGGTGGCGTGGTCGCCAGTGATGTTGGAGGAATAGATGATCCCGAACGGCGTCTGCAGGCCCAGCCCCCCGGCGAACGGCCGGCCCCCGGCACGGGTATGGCAGGACATGCAGTCGCTCGCGATAGTCACCTCCCGGCCGCGGCGGAGGAGATCGGCCTCGGGGCCATCGGGGATCTGGCGGGTGAGCACCGCGGCCACCCCCGGCGGCGGTTCGACGATGCGCACGGGCGTCGCCTTGAGGTAAAGCCAAGAGCCGAGCGCGGCGAGAACGAACAGAGCGACGAGGACGACGACAATCAGGACAATCCAGCCCCACGCGCTGTGCGGCCGCCTGAGCACGCTCATGCCGCCACCAGCGGCGCGCCCGCTTCCTTGAGGTAACGGCTCTTGATTGCATCCGTGGCGTAGTAAGCGAGCGCCGCGAGCGTGCCGGTGGGGTTGTAGCCGGGGTTTTGCGGATAGAGGCCTGCCCCAGTAACGAACAGGTTCGCCACGTCCCAACTCTGCCCGTATTTGTTGACGACACTGCCGCTCGGGCTGGCGCCCATCATCGTGCCGCCGACGTTGTGCGTGGTCTGATACTGGGTGAGATCGTAGGGCCCCTTGCGCGCCTTGGGGTGCACTTTGCTCGCGCCCATGTTCTTGGCGATCGCGGCGGCGCGATCCGTGCAGTATTGCGCCATCTTCAGGTCGTTGCCGGGAAAGTCGAAGGTCATCCGCAGCATCGGGCGGCCAAACTGATCCTTGTAGGTGGGGTCGAGGCTGAGGTAATTTCCCGCTTGCGCGTAGCTCGATCCGTGGACCGAGATCGACATGTTGCGCAGGAAATACTTTGCTGCCGCGCGCTTCCATTCGAGACCCCATTTGGGCACCCCGTCCGGCACCCGGGTCATCTCGATGGGCCGCGCCCCGGTTATCATCCCGGCGATGTACGCGCCGCCGATGAAACCGAGCCCCGAATGATCGAAATTGTCGCCGTTGTAATCGTCGATCACGGAGGCGAGCGCGCCCGCGCCGATGAACGGATTGAGCAGCTTGTCTTCGAAGAACAGATCGACCGAGCTCATCGTCTGGTAGCAGTAGTTCTTGCCCACATGCCCCTCGCCGGTCGCCGGATCGTAGGGCTGGCCGATGCCGGACACGAGCATCAGGTGGACATTGTGCAACTGGTAGGCGGTCAGGACGACGATCTCGGCCGGCTGGAAGTATTCCATGCCGGACCCATCGACATAGGTAACGCCGGTCGCGTGCTTGCCGTCGGGCGTACGCTCCACCTTGAGCACTTCGGCCTCGGTGCGCAGCTCGAAGTTGGGCTTGGTCAGAATGTAGGGGATCAGCGCGGTCTGCGGAGAGGCTTTCGAGTAATTGCCGCAGCCGAACTTCTCGCAGAACCCGCAGAAGGTGCATTTGCCCATCTGCATGCCGAGCGGGTTAGTGTAGGCTTCGGACAGGTTGCCGGCCGGGTGCGGGAACGGGTGGAGCCCCATCCCCTTCGCCGCCTGCTCAAACAGCTTGGGGCCATAGGTCATCGGCAGAGGACCGGTGGGATATGGCGCGCTGCGGGGTGCTTCGAATGGATTGGCGCCCGCCTGGCCCGACGTGCCGCAGATCTTGTCGAACATGTCGTAAAACGGTTCGATCTCGTGATAATCGACCGGCATGTCCTGGATCGTCAGGCCTTCCGTCGCCTGCTTTCCGTAGCGAGCTTCGTTGTGGCTCCTGAGCTTGAAGTCGCTTTCGAGCCAGCGCCAGATCTGGCCGTTCCAGTGGATTCCCGCGCCGCCTACACCGGTGCCCGGCAGGAACGATCCGAGCTTGCGCATCGGCAGGGCGGTCTGGTTGACGTTGTTGCGGAAGGTCAGGGTCGAATATTTGACGTTCTGGAACAGGTGATGGCGCCACATGTAGCGCAGCTCGTCCTGATCGAAGGTGGTCGCCCAGTTATCGGGCGTGGTGCGCGCGCCCGCGCGCTCGAGCGCGAGAACCCCAAGCCCGGCATCGCACAGCTGCTGGGCGAAGATCGCGCCGGTCCAGCCAAAGCCGACCAGCACGACATCGACTTTCGGCATGACTTTGGCCATCCGTCAGCTCCGCTGCCAGTCGCGCCGGCCGCGCAGCCCGACCGGCTTGACCGGGACCGGCTGGTTATAGGCGGTGACCCATTCGGAATAGTCGTAGTGCGCGCCCGGAAAGCCGATCATCGCCCAGGCCGCGGCGCCCTTGTTGCCGCCGTAGATCGGATCGGAGAAATAGCCTTCGCGAACATTTTGCAGGAACATCGTGAAGAAGGCCTTCGACGTTATCGGCCCGTCGAGTTTGAGATCGCCGGACTCCATCTGCTTGATCAGGGCGTCCTGCCGCTCGGCCGGCAGGTCCTTGAACCCCTTGCCGTTCTCGCCTTGCCCTACCGCGGTCTCGATCGCCGCGATCGCGTGGCGATAGAACTGTGCGGGGGTGAAACGGCTCTGGTAGCCCTGGGTATCGGTGCCTTTCTGCCACGGCCCTTCGAGATAAAAATGCGCGCCGTTTCCGTAGTCCCCCGCAAGCTGGCGATCGAGAAAGGTGACCACGCCCGCTTCGGACGCGCCCGGCCCGGTCGCATCCGGCGGGATGAGCCGATCCGCCGCGGCGGTCAGGAATCCGACTTCGCCCTCCGTAAGATAGCGCCAGCCGCCGCCGCCGGTTACCTCGGGCGCGTCAGTCAGCCCGTCGTCCCACGGCAACGCGTTGGTGAAAGTCCGGCTCGGGCCCGCCAGCATTCCGTCACGGCCGGCAACCGCGGCCCCGGCGGTGCCCAGCGCGGCGCCAAGCGCAAGCAATCCACGCCGATCGATCGCGCGAGATGGATTTCCGGCCATTCTCGTTCTCCCGGACCTAGCCAGCCGAGCCGATGGAGTTGTTCACCCTCGCTCAAGCAATACGGCGAGAACGGAAATGAATTTATATCGTTCCACGATATATATCGAATGTGCGGATGGCCCAGCGAGTTGCCCCAAAATCGCCGTCGCGCAGCCGGGAACGATAGTCCTCCATTGTCGGTATCATCCGAGGATGCGAGGTAGGCTCGTCGTCGCTCGCTAGCGCTCAGCCGAGCGGCGGCGCGGAGAAGAGATTGCAAGATCGAGACCATGCCACGGAAGGCAAACTGGCGGCGGCTCGCGCCGCTGTTGGCGAAATCGAGGACCGCATGGTGGTCGGCCTCGGGACCGGCACGACGGCGAACTTCGCCATTGCCGCTCTCGGGGAACGGATCGCGGCCGGCTTGAAGGTGACCGGCGTCGTCACCTCCCGGGCGAGTGAACGCGCTGCCGCGGCGGCGGGCATTCCCATGCGGCCCTTCGCCGCGCTCGCCAGCCTCGACCTTGCGATCGACGGAGCCGACGAGGTTGACCCCCAAATGCGGGCAATCAAAGGGAAAGGCGGAGCGATGCTGCGCGAGAAGATCGTCGCCACGGCGGCGGATCGTATGATCGTCATTATCGACGAGAGCAAACGCGTGCCCCGCCTCGGACGGGGCCATGTTCCCCTTGAAGTGCTACCGTTCGCACTCGGTTTCGTGGCTCGTCGTGTCGCACAATTGGGTGCGAAGCCCATCCAGCGGATGGCGGGACCGGACGCCTACCGGACTGAACAGGCCAATGTGGTGCTCGACTGCGCGTTTGGCGAAATCGAGGATGCGGAGCGGCTGGCTGCCACCCTGTCGACGATTCCCGGCCTGCTCGGCCACGGCCTTTTTGTCGACGAGATCGATGCGCTTTATGTCGGCCGAAGCGACGGCGTCACCCATCTCACCCGCGCTACGCCATGACAAAACCCGCTCAAAACGCGGCGGTGCTTTCTAGCTGGCCCGCTTCGATCGATCAGCTCACGATCGACACCATCCGAACGCTGACGCTGGACGCCGTCGAGGCTGCGGCATCCGGCCATCCGGGCACCCCGCTCGCGATGGCTCCGGTCGGCTACGCCCTGTGGAGCCGGTTCCTGCGCTACGACCCGCGGCGACCCGATTGGCCTAATCGCGACCGCTTCGTCCTGTCGGTCGGCCATGCGTCGATGCTGCTTTATGCGTTGCTCCATCTCTCCGGTGTGCGCGAAGTCGATACCGAGGGGAACGATACCGGGCGGCCGGCGGTCAGCTTGGAGGACATCAGGCAATTCCGTCAGCTCGACTCCCGCACCCCCGGTCATCCGGAATACCTCATCACCACCGGGGTCGAGGTCACCACGGGCCCACTCGGCCAAGGCTGCGCCAATGCCGTCGGCATGGCCATCGCCGCGCGCTGGCTGGGCGCACACTTCAATCGCGGCGAGGCCGTCTTGTTCGATTACGACGTTTACGCGCTGTGCAGCGACGGCGACATGATGGAGGGCGTGACGAGCGAAGCGGCATCGCTCGCCGGTCATCTCGGTCTCGCCAACCTGTGCTGGATCTACGACAACAACGGCATCACGATCGAGGGCGGGACCGCGCTCGCGTTCAGCGAATCCGTCCCCGAGCGCTTTCGCGCTTATGGCTGGCAGGTTCTCCACGTGGCCGACGCCAACGATCTCGATGCCGTGGCGCAGGCACTCGAAACGTTCCGCCGCACCGAGGATGTGCCGACGCTGATCGTCGTCGATAGTGTGATCGGCTGGGGCTCGCCGGTTGCCGGCACGGCCAAGGCGCACAGCGATCCGCTCGGCGACAAAGGTGTCCGCGAGACCAAGCGTGCCTATGGCTGGCCGGAGGATTCGCGGTTCCTCGTCCCGCCGGGCGTCGTGGATCATTTTCAGGCCGAGATGGCGAGACGCTCGACACCCCTGTGCGAAGAATGGGATCGGACGCTCGAGCGCTATCGCGCGAACCACCCCGACCTCGCCCGGCAGCTCGACGCTATGCTTCTCCACAAGCTCCCTGACGGGTGGGACGAAGACATTCCGTATTTCGCCACGGATGCGACGGGAATGGCCTCGCGCGATGCCGGCGGCAAAGTGCTGAACGCCATTGCGGCGAAGCTGCCCGGAGTCGTCGGGGGCGCCGCGGACCTGGCGCCCTCCACCAAAACCAGGCTCACCTCGGGCGAGAGCGATCTGGAAGGCGACAACGAAGCCGGCCGCAACATGCATTTCGGCATCCGCGAGCACGCGATGGGTGCCATCGCCAATGGTATGGCGCTATCCTATCTGCGGCCCTTCACCGCGACGTTCCTGGTGTTCAGCGACTACATGCGCCCGCCGATACGCCTCGCGGCGATCATGCAGGTGCCGACGATATTCGTGTTCACCCACGATTCGATCGGCGTAGGCGAGGACGGCCCTACGCACCAGCCGATCGAACACCTTGCGGCGCTGCGGGCAATTCCGGATCTCAACGTCATCCGTCCGGCCGACGCGAACGAAACGGCCGAAGCCTGGCGGGTGGCGATGGTCGCGAATTCGCCCAGCTGCATCGTCCTTTCGCGCCAGAAGCTGCCGACGATCGATCGCGGCCTTTACGCGCCAGCGGCTGGCCTTGCCCGAGGTGCCTATGTTCTGGCCGAATCCATTGGCGGCGATCCAGAGTTGCTGCTGCTCGCCACCGGCAGCGAAGTGTCGCTCGCCCTCGAGGCTCACGAGCGGCTGGCCGCCGAGGGTGTGCGTTCGCGGGTCGTATCGATGCCTTGCTGGCGCCTTTTCGAGCAGCAGCCGCGCGCCTATCGGGAGGCGGTCCTGCCGCCGTCCGTCAGCGCCCGCGTGGCGGTGGAGCAGGCAAGCGCACTGGGATGGGATCGGTATGTCGGGCCGAGCGGTCAAACCTTGACGATGAGCCGTTTCGGAGCGTCCGCTCCGTTCGCCAAGCTTCAGCAAAAGTTCGGCTTCACCGTCGAAAATCTGCTTAAGGTGACGCGAAGCGTCCTCGCCGAGGAGAGTCGATGATGGTCAACAGGTTGCAGGCACTCGAGGCCGAGGGGCAGGCGGTATGGCTGGATTACCTCGATCGGGGTTTCCTTGCCGAAGGCGGCCTGGCGCGGTTGATCGAAGAAGACGGGTTTACCGGCGTTACGTCCAATCCGTCGATCTTCGAAAAGGCCATTGGCCACGGCAGGCACTACGACGATCAGATCGCCGAGCTCGTGCGCGGGGGCGAAACGAGCCTCGCCGCGATCTATGAGCATCTGGCGGTGACCGACGTCCAGGCCGCCGCCGACACCCTGCGGCCGCTGTACGACCGGCTCGACGGGGCCGACGGCTTTGTCAGCATCGAGGTGTCGCCGTTTCTGGCCCGGTCGACGGAAGGAACGATCGCCGAGGCCCGCCGGCTGTGGGCGGCCGTCGACCGCCCCAACCTCATGGTGAAAGTCCCGGGTACTTTCGAAGGTGTCCCCGCGGTGCGGGCGCTGACCGCGGAGGGGATCAACGTCAACATCACTTTGCTCTTCGGGATAGACATGTACCAGGCGGTCGCAGAGGCCTTTCTGGCTGGCCTCGAGGAGCGGCTGGCGAGTGGTAAGGCCATCTCGCGGATGGCATCGGTGGCGAGCTTCTTCGTCAGCCGTGTCGACAGCGCGATCGACGAAAGGATCGACGCGCGGATTGCCGCCGGGGAGCAGGAGCAGGCCGCGCTTGCAGCCTTGCGCGGCCGGGTCGCTATCGCCAACGCCAAGCTGGCCTACCAGTGGTACCTGGAACTGACCGCGAGCGATCGGTGGCGGAAGCTCGCGCACGAAGGGGCCCGCCCGCAGCGCCTCCTGTGGGCATCGACCGGAACCAAGGATCCGTCCTTCAGCGACGTCTATTATGTCGAGACGCTGATCGGGCGCGAAACGGTCAACACGATGCCGCCCAAGACCATCGACGCGTTTCGCGATCACGGCGTGGTTGCCCCGACACTCACCTCCGATATAGCTGGCGAGCGCCGTGTGTTGTCGGAAGCGGATCGGCTGGGTCTCGACCTAGCGGGTGTCAGCTCGAGTCTGGTCGAAGACGGTATCGGGAAGTTCTCCGACGCGGCCGACGCGTTGCTGAAGGCTCTTGCCGAAACCCGCGAAAGGCTGGCCGTCCGTTCGCGCGACACCCACGCCGCGGCCGAAGACTGAAGGGGACCTCAATGGAAATCGGGATCATCGGCGCGGGGCGGATGGGCAGCAACATCGCCAGGCGCCTGATCCGAGCGGGCCACCAGGCGGTCGTCTGGGATCTCGACGCAGGGGCCGTCGCCGCGCTCGTGCAGGACGGAGCGCGCAGCGCCTCCTCGATCGCCGACATGGCGGACCAACTGGGCAGCAGCGCCGTATTCTGGGTGATGCTGCCAGCGGGCGCTGCGACCCAGTCGGCAATCGATGCGCTGGCCTCCGACGCCAGCGCTGGCGCCGTGGTGATCGACGGGGGCAACAGTTTCTACAAGGACAGCATTCGCCGCGCCAAGGCGCTTGCCACCGGCGGCGTCGACTTCGTGGATGTGGGCACGTCCGGCGGCGTGTGGGGGCTGGAGCGCGGTTTCTGCATGATGATCGGCGGCGACGAGGAGATCGTGCGCCGGCTGGACCCAATCTTCGATGCTCTCGCGCCGGGACCGGGCAACCTTCCGCGCACTCCGGGCCGCGAGGCGCGCGACGGCCGCGCGGAGCGCGGTTACATCCACGCGGGGCCGGCCGGTGCCGGTCATTTCGTCAAGATGATCCACAACGGCATCGAATACGGTTTGATGCAGGCTTACGCCGAAGGATTCGACATCCTCAAAGGCAAGGCATCCGCGACACTGCCCGAAGATGAGCGCTTCACCATAAACTTGCCGGACGTGGCGGAGGTCTGGCGACGTGGCAGCGTCATTTCCTCCTGGCTGCTGGACCTGTCGGCAGCCGCTCTGGCGAAGGACCCGAACCTCGACGCCTTCTCCGGCAACGTCTCCGATAGCGGCGAGGGCCGCTGGGCGATCGACGCAGCCATGGAAGAGGCCGTGCCGGCCCACGTCATGTCGGCAGCCCTCTACGCCCGCTATCGCAGCCGCATGAAGTCGACTTTCGGCGACCAGGTGCTCTCGGCCATGCGCTTCGGGTTCGGGGGCCATGTCGAGCCCACACAAGGTGAGTGACGAGCCCGATCCTGCCGGCTTGAGCGATCTGAACATGAATTCCGCCGAGCCGATCCGCCTGCTGGTATCGGATATCGACGGGACGCTGGTGCGGGACGACAAGACCCTGCCGAATGCCAACCGTGACGCCATCGTTGCCTTGCAAGAGGCCGGGGTGCCAACCACGCTGATCAGCGCACGGCCGCCAAGCGGCATGACGGGTCTGGCTGCCAGGCTGGGTCTCGCGGGCCCGATGGCAGCATTCAACGGCGGCACGCTTTTCGATCCCGATGGCTCGATCCGCTTCGCTTATCGGTTGGGAGAGGCCGATGCCGCGTGGATTTTGCAGCTGGTCGGCCGGGCGGGTGTCACGCCGTGGATCTTCGCGCAGGGCGCATGGTTCGTCCCCGCGCTCGACAATTCGCATTTGGCCCGCGAGCGCCTGGCGTCCGGGATCGACCCGATCGTGCGCTCGGACTTTACCGGGCTGCTCGATCGCGTCGACAAGATCGTCGCCGTCAGCGACGACCATGGCCTTCTCGGGCGGCTCGAAGAGCAGGCCCGGGAGACCATCGGCGCCCGGGCGACGATTGCACGGTCGCAAGCGCATTATCTCGATTTTACGCATCGCCGCGCCAACAAGGGCGACGGCATCGGCGCGCTGGCGGTGGCCTTCGGGCTCGATCTGGCGCAGATCGCCGCGATCGGCGACATGGCCAACGATGTCGCGATGTTCGCGCGCGCGGGGCTGGCCGTCGCCATGGGCCAGTCGCCGGCCGAAGTGTGCGCGGCCGCGGATTTTACCGCTGCCGCCAACGAGCAGGCTGGCGTGGCGGACGCCATTACCCGGTTCATTCGCCCGCGAATTGGCCGACATTAGTGAGTATCGCACGACAACGCTAAGCCGTCATGGCCCAAGGGGTTTATGGGTACGCGCCCTAAGCCCGCCGGGCCGCAGCATCCCGCGCCTCGTCGCCGGCCAGGGCCCGCCCGATAGTATCGCGCAACGCCGGCAAGACCTCGGCCTCGAACCAGGAATGTTTCCTTGCCCAGACGGTGACGCGCCATGACGGATGCGGCAGCGGAAAATAGCGCGGCAGATAGGCGCCGAAGTCGCGGACTCGTTCGGTAAGCCGGCCCGGGCCAAGCGCGTAGTTCTGCGCATAGCTGCCGACCAGCAACGTCAGCCGGATCGCCGGCATCGCCGCAAGCAGCCGATCCCGCCAGAGGGGCGCGCATTCCGGCCGAGGCGATGCGTCGCCGGATTCCCGGCGCCCGGGATAGCACAGGCCCATCGGCACGATGGCGACGGTATCCGCGTCGTAGAACTGAGCCTCGGATATTCCCATCCACTCGCGCAGCCGGTCGCCAGAGGGGTCGGAAAACGGAACGCCGCTGGCATGAACTTTCGAGCCGGGCGCCTGACTCGCAATCAGGATGCGGGCGGTGGGAGACATCTGGAGCACGGGGCGCGGTCCCAGGGGCAGAACGGCCTCGCACACCCGGCATGCCCGCGCTTGCGCCAGTAATGCGTCGAATTCGCTCAAGACGCGGGCGACGGTTCGATCGCGCGGCCGCGGTTATGAACGCCCTGCGCCGAATACCTTCGCAGAATTTCGAGGGCGACCTGCTCGCGGGAGGGCCGGGGCGTGTCGACCCACAGGAGCAGCCCGCCGCGATCGAGTTGCTCATGCAGGTAGTGCGCATGATGCCGGCCGACCCGATGGGCGAGAAGCGAGCCGATCAGTCCGCCGCCGCCTCCGGCCAGCGCCGCCGCAGCGATGATCGCGGCCAATGTCCCGCCGGATGCCACGACGGCTCCCGACGCGACGGCCGCGCCGATGTAGAACAGTCCGCCGATCAACGCTCCTTCCGCGTCGCCGACGGCTTCGGTCGACACATAGGCGACACGCGGCGCCGTAGGGTCGTCCGCCAGGGTCTCGCTCCGCCGATAGCGGTGGCCCAGCTTGGCTTCCACCGCCTGTTCGCTTGCAAGAAAGCTAAGGTCGGCACGATTGAATCCGGCGCTGAGAAGTTCGTCGATCGCGGCCTCCAGAGCATCGGCATCGCCGAAGACTCCGACCACTTCGCTGGGCGCGTCGAGTGATTCGGGGGTGGTCATTTCATGCGTCCTCGGAGGGCTGCGAAGCGGTCGCGGCAAAGGCCTCGATCTCGGCCAGGGCTAACTGCGAATGGGCGTACGAGCCGCCGGCGCGCATCTCCGCGGCGACCCAGATCGCTTCCATCAATTCCTCCGCCGAAACGCCGTGGCGCAAGGCCGCCTTGGTGTGCCCTCTGATGCAGTACGGGCATTGCGTGACATGGGCGACCGCAACCGCGACGATCTGCTTGACCTTGGCCGGCAACGCACCATCGGCAAAGACCTGCCGGTTGAAGGCCACGAAGGCCGCCTCCGTCTCGGGCGCTAGGTCGTGGCGCATCCGCGCGAGGTGCGCCTGGGCGGGGGGATAAATGGATTCCGACATTTTCGACTCTTCCTTCATTTCTCTTCGCGCTTCGGCCAGCGCCCGAGCAGGACGGCTCGCAGCACCACCGCGTCGTTGTGCGCCTCGTCATGGGCCGAATAGACCAGCGTGAGCCCGCCATCCGCCGCGAAGCGACGCAGTTCGCGCACCTGTTCGGGATGGCGACGGATTTCTCCGGCATAACGCCGGCGAAACTCCAGCCAGAGCGCGGGATCGTGGCCGAACCATTGCCGCAGTTCGGTACTCGGGGCGATTTCCTTCATCCACCCATCGATCACAGCTTTGGCCTTGCTGACCCCGCGAGGCCAGAGGCGGTCAATCAGGATGCGCCGGCCGTCCGATGGCGCGGCCGGCTGGTACGCGCGTTTCAGCTTGATGCTTGCCGCCTTGATCCTGTTGCCCATGTCCGCTCCTTCGGCGCCGCTCGCGATGGTCTCACGCCTCTTCGCCGATTGCCGGCGAACCTTCTTCGACCGTCCGCGCTTCGCGTCGGGCGATCTCGCTTTCGAATTCGAGCTCGGCCAGCAGGCCTGCGTGATCGCGATGGACCACCGCGACGGCCAGCTTACGGCCGCCCCGGCGATAGATGATCGAACAGTCTCGCGCTTGGAGGTCGCCCTCGATATCGACGGTGTCCCATCCTTCGGCATGGCCGACGTAACCCAGGCTGAAGTCGTACTGTTCGGTCCAGAAGAACGGCACGTGGTCGAACCGTTCGCGGCGGCCAAGCATGTTCCGGGCGGCAACCTCGCCTTGGCGCTCGGCCACGACGAAGTGCTCGACGCGGATGGCGTCGCCGCTCAGCGGATCGGGCCAGCGGGCAATGTCACCGGCCGCGAACACACCCGGCGCGCTCGTTTCGAGGTATTCGTTGACCGCCAAGCCGCGATCCATCGCCAGACCCATCGCTTCGGCGAGAGCCGTCGCCGGCCGCACGCCGACACCGACGATGACGAGGTCGGCCGCAAGTCGCTCGCCGGTGTCGAGCGTCACGCCCGCCGCGTCGATGGAGGCCGGGCTGCAGCCCAGATGGAACGTGACGCCATGCTCTTCGTGCAAGGCTTTGATGAACCGGCCGACCTCGGGGCCGAGGGTCCTTTCCATCGGCACCTGCTCGCGACCGACGACTTCCACGGCGATCTCGCGGGCGCGCAGGGAGGCAGCGACCTCGAGGCCGATGAAGCTGGCGCCGATGATGACCGCGCGCCTGGCCGTGGTCGCCGCAGCGACGATGGCCTCGGCATCGCGCTGCGTGCGCAGATAATGCACGTGCGGCAACTCGGCGCCTGGCAGGTCGAGGCGCACGGGCGACGCGCCGGTCGCCAGGAGCAGCGCATCGTAGGGATGGCTCGTGCCGTCGGCCACGGTCACTTCGCGACGCTCGGTATCGACCGCCGTGACGGGCGTATCGAGATGAAGCTCGATGTTGTGCTTGCGGTAGAATCCGGCGCCCCTCAGCGGCAACCACTCTGGCGGTGCGCTGCCGGCGAGATAGTTCTTGGACAGGTTCGGCCGATCGCACGGCAGATCGGCATCGGCGCTGAACAGGGTGATCCGTCCGGCGAAGCCTTCGCGGCGAAGCGTCTCCCCGGCCACGGCGCCCGCGGGTCCACCGCCGACGATGACGATCGAGCGAGGCCGCCCGCTATTTTCCGGCGGCGCGTCCGCGGCCTCATGGGCGATTTCCTCGCCGACACGAACAATCCCATCCGCTTCTTCGACGCGCCAGCGCTTGAGCGCGTCGCGCGCCGGGGCCCGCAGAACCTCGCCATTGCGTAAGGCGAAGCAGGCATGGTGCCAGGGGCAGCGGATCGTCTCGCCGACCACCACGCCGTCGGCCAGCGGCCCGCCGTAATGGGTGCAGAATGCGCCGACTGCGAAGATCTCGTCGCCCCGCCTGACCAGCAGCACCGGCTCGTCTTCCACATGGCCCTGAAGCATACCTCCGTCCGACAACGACGCCAGCGGCACCCCCGCGCGCAAGTCGGGCCCTGTTCGAGGATCGGCATCTACGCTCATGACGCGCGCCCCGCCGCAGGCGCAGCGACACAGGGCTTCGCCGCCCGCATGATCGAACGGGGCGGAGTGGCGATAAGACCACCTTGTTCGGGTTCACCTTCGCGGGCATCCGTCTCCGAGGGTCCGACGCGCCGCCGATTGCGCGCCGCCGTTGTGGGATGGCGAAGCCGTTGGTCGGCCCAATCCCCGCCGCGTCGTTCGTGCGACGCCTCGGCGAAACGCCAGCTTCCGCCCTCGTTCACCCAGCGATCCACCTGGCGCCACTGATCGCTCCTATCGGCAGGCGCCCCGTGGTCAGCGGCCGGAAAGCGCAAGTCGAAGCAGGTTCCCACGCCGGGCTCCGTGCTCACGCAAACCGAGCCTCCGGAAGCCCGCATGAAGGCGACAACCTGGGGGACTCCGAGCCCGGTGCCGGCATCGCCCTTGGTGGTGAAGTAAGGATCGAACAGCTGCTTGACGACGTCCGCCGACATGCCGCTGCCCTGATCGGCGATGCGAACGCGGACCCATCGTTCCGCCGGCGATTCCAGATCGCCGCACGGCTGCGTGCATGCGTCGGTGGAAATGCGGATCTCGCCACCCTCAGGCATCGCATCTCGCGCGTTGACGACGAGGTTGAGGATGGCGGCGTTGAACTGCGCAGGATCGACTTTGCATGTCGGCAATACCGGCGCAAGATCGAGTTTCAGATGGATGCCGGGACCGGCCCCGTATTTCATGAAGGTGGTCGAAGCCGACAAAAGCCCGTTGATGTTCTCGGGGTGGACATCGGGTGTTCCTCCGCGAGCGAACACGAGAAGTTCGCTGGTCAGCCGGCCGCCGCGGGCAATGGCATCGTCAATGGCCGACCATGCCAGGGCTGCGTTGGGAGAATTGGGCGCGGCCCGCTTGGCGACACTGATGCCGGACTGGATGATCGCCAGGATGTTGCGGAAATCATGCGCCAGGCCGGCCGTCATCTCGCCGAGAGCTGACACCCGCTGCCTCGCCCGGTCGCTCCGTCGGCGCGTGCGTTCGTCGCCTGTCGAAGCCAGCCCGTCAGTGGGCGTCGCGGACAGGGGATTAGGGGTAGTCGGAAACGGCGGGCGGCAAGAAAACGAAGTCATGACGATGCTCCGAATGCGCGAGCGAGATGACTCGCCCTTCGCCTCCGGTGCTGGCAATTCCGTCGGCGATTTTCATCCCTTCCCGAAGCCAATATGGAGACGGCATGAGAAGAGGCAAATGCATTTTTTTGTCCGCATCGACACAATAAATTACCGCCCGGAAAATTTTTGCCCGCGTTTCATTGAATTGGTGTTTTCTGAGCGCGATCTTGCCGTGTCGAAGGCCATGGGGAACTTGTATTAGGCGCTTATCCGCGCCCCGCTATGGCCCGCGATGGCGGAAGCCGCGCGGTCGCAGCTTAAACACCTCAACCGCTTTCCGCCAGCGCTGGTGGGCGCCAGATCGCGTGCAACCGCGCGATTTCTCGGCGAAACAAACGCTTGTAAACAGTGCCCAAAGATGGCGGTGCTGTCAGTCCAATCGCAACTTGTCTCCGCTCGACCGAGCTGTCGCCTTCCGCGGCAAGCTTCAGTTGGGCGACGAGTTGAAGTAGCGGAACGGGCTGGCGGACTTGCGAGGACGAGCCATTCGAGGCCCCCGTCCTCCCATCTTTACCAGCCGATGCATTTGCTCTGACAGCGCCTCCTAAGCCTGCGCCTCAGTCATGAAGCCGGATAATGTTCCGTCAGATAATGAGTCACCATGCTGGCCTCGTCGTCGCTCAGGTCCGCGCCCATGTTGATCATCTTCTCGACTGTGTCGGCCCAGCCCTTCGCGGTCTTGCGCTCCTGGTAAATCTGTTGCGTCCCATGGCAGGAGGTGCAGCGCCGATCGATCAGCTTGGGCGCCGGATCCGGCGCGGTCTCGTGCGAGGCGACCACGGGCATTGAATGAGCAGCTTGCGCGGAAGCGCGATTGGAGGCGGCCCCCTCGTACAGCGGCATCGTGCCGGCAACTTGCGAATGCAGCTTGTAAATGGTTCCGGAGCTCGTGATGAAGACGGTCTTCCCGTCTGCGCCGCCGAACGCCAGGTTGGCGGTCTGGGCCGGCATGCGGATGAAGCCCAGGATCTTGCCCTGCGGCGTCAGGATGCGGATGCCGCCGGGCCCGGTCGCCCAGATGTGGCCGGCGGAATCGACTTTCAGCCCATCGGGGCCGCCAGCGCCCTGATTTTCGGTGTACGTGATCAGCGCGCGGCCGTTGCTGACCGACCCGTCCGGCTGGATGTCGTAAGCCACCAGCTTCATGTCGGGACCGTAGTTGTTCACGTAGAGTGTCTTGCCGTCGTTCGACAGCGCGATGCCGTTGGGCATCGCGAGATCGGTGACGACCGCCGTGACTTTGCCGTCGGCGTAGCGGTAAACGCCGTTGAAGCTCTGTTCCTTGGCGGGATCGTCGTCGCCCTTGAGCAGTCCGAACGGCGGATCGGTGAAATAGAGCGAACCGTCGGGTGCATAGACCAGGTCGTTGGGGCTGTTGATCCGCTTGCCGTTGTACGAGCTGACGACCGAGGTCAGCTTCATGTCCGCGCCGATACGGGAGATATTTCTTCCGCCCTGCTGCACCAGCAGGACGGATCCGTCCGGCGCGGGCACCATCGCGTTGGGGCCGAGATTCGACCCGGCCGGCATGTTGGGATACCCGCCGGCGTGCGCGATAAGCACTTGTTTCTGACCGTCCGGAGTCACGGCATAAACCGTGTCGCCCCTCAGGTCGGAAAACCACAGGCGGCCGTCGCGCCACATCGGACCCTCGGTGAAGACGAAGCCGTCCGCAACTGTCTCTACCTTGGTGCCGGCCGCAACGATCGCGTCGAGCGCCGGGTCGACGCGCTGGATGACCGGGCGATCGCTCGCCGCTGATCCCGCGCTGGGCGTCTTTCCGGTGACGCAAACCGAAACCGAAATTGCGGCGAGCCCGGCGGCGAGTGCTGCGATGGCGGTTGCCCTGATCATCTACTTTCCTCCTCCCGAGAGAACGGAAGAACCCGCGGCATTCTGGCTGAGCGCGAAGACGGTGATCTGGTCGGAAGTGGGCGACTGTCCGGCAACCCCACCGGTATCCACCACCGCTACATATTGCCGCCCGGACTTGCCCGCGTAAGTCACGGGGGTCGCGTAAACGCTGGCCGGAAGCTTCACTTCCCACAGCATCTTGCCGGTACGGCTGTCGAACGCGCGGAAGCGTGAATCGTCGGTCGCGCCTACGAAGGTGAGGCCGCTGGCGGTCGTGATCGGCCCGCCGAGGCTGGGCCGTCCGGTATGCCGCACCGCTTCGGGCAGGACATCGCTGACCCCCAGCGTCTCGCGCCAGGCGATCTTGCCGGTGTTCACGTCTACCGCGACCAGCTCACCCCACGGAGGCTGTTGACACGGCATGCGGGAATCCTCGTCCCAGAAGTAACGATAGCCGCCCTTGATCCCGTAGGACCCGTCCGGTTTAAGCTCCAGTTGTTGCGGACTGGCGATCGCGTTGGTGTTGACGATGAAGTAGCCGAGCGACGGGTCGAACGCGCCTCCGCCCCAGTCCACGCCGCCGAAGCTCCCCGGGAAGAAGGCCACCGCCGAATCCGTGCGCAACGGCTGGAAGCGCTCGCTGGCGACGATGTTCCATTCCTTCACCAGCGCTTTGCACACATCCGCCATCTGCGGCGTGATGTCGTTCAGCTCCGACATCTTGAACGACAGGCGAGTGAGCGGCGGCGGCGCAACGGGCATCGGCTGCGTCGGCCACGGATGCTCGTTCGGCACGTCGGTCTGGGTCGGGACCTTGACTTCATTGACCTCGTAGATCGGTTTGCCGGTGACGCGGTCGAGCAGGAACAGGATCGCGGTCTTGTTCATGACTGCGATCGCCGGAATCTTGCGGCCGCCCTTGGTCACTTCAACCAGCGACGCCGTGGGCGCATCGAGGTCCCATATGTCGTGATGCACCGTCTGGAAGTGCCACAGGTACTTGCCGGTCTTTGCGTCGACGGCGACGATGGAGTTGCCGTAAAGGTTCGCCCCCGGCCGGTCGGCCCCCCAGCGGTCATAGGTCGGCGCGCCGATCGGCAGATAGACGATGCCCCGCTCCGCGTCGGCCACCGGAGTGGTCCAGACGTTGACTCCGGAACGCCGCTTCCAGCTGTCGCCGCCCCAGGTTTCGTGGCCCGGTTCGCCCGGACGCGGGATGGAATGGAAGGTCCAGACCAGCTTGCCGGTGCGAACATCCCAGGCGCGGACGTCGCCCGCCGGGCCTTTCACCGGCGCCTCCTGGACGCGCGAACCGGTAATGACGAGATCGCCGACGACCAGCGGAGGTGAACTCATCCCCAGGCCTGCCGTGTCGTGGTCGAACCCGTTCAGCACCTCCGGCGTCTTCATGTCGACCACGCCGCCCGTCCCGAAGCCGGAGACCGGCGTGCCTGTCGCCGCGTCGAGTGCCAGCAGCTTGCCGGAGCGGCTGCCGAAGACAATTTCCGGCCGAGCGCCCTTGCCGCCGGGCCAGTATGCGACACCGCGGGTTGCCGGCTTGTCGTCGCCCGGCAGCAGATAGCTCCAGAGCTGCCGGCCGCTTTCACCGTCCAGCGCGACGATGCGCCCGTAAGGCGTGGGGACGTACATCACTCCCCCGACGACGAGCGGGGTCGCCTGCGAGGGGAAGAATCGGGACGTCCGGCGCGGAGCGTCGCCGGCGTCTGCCGCCTCTGGCCGAGTGCCCCGCTGCGCGCCGTCGGTCCTCATGTGGTAGGTCCAGATCTGTTGCAGGTCCGCGACGTTGGCCGGGGTGATCTGCGTCAGGGGCGAATGACGCGCCCCGCCCTCGTCCCGGCCATAGCTGGACCAATCGCCGTCCGCGGTTCCATCGCCGAGCGCAGGCCCGGCCAGGCAGAACAGCGCCGCGGCGGCACCACCGGCGAGCAAGCGAGCCGGAGATCTCATCGCCGTGCCCCCCGCTGAGCGAGCGCTTGCGCTTCTTGCCACGCGGCCTTCGTTGCGAGATCGCGTGCAACGCCGATGACCATCAATTCGAGCGGAGAGCCGCCGCCTTTGATCGCGTGCACCTGACCAAGGTCGACGGCGACCGCATCGCCGGTCCTGATCGAAGCGGTCTCGCTACCGACGGTCACGCTGCCGTCCCCCGCGATCACGTAATACACTTCGCTGATCGCCGCATCGCTCGACGGGCCGACGGAAGCGCCGGGCGGCACCACAAGGTGATCGACATAGGCCCAGGGCGTCGAGAACACGGAGGGTTCCAAAGCGCGGCGGTATTGCACCACTCCGGTGCCGCCATTCATTGCCTGGACCGGCTTGAGGAGCGCCTTGTCGAGGTGGAAGTTGATGAACTGCGGGATCGGGTCGAGTGCGGCATGGGCGCGGTCGTCACCGAGGTCGAAATTGTCGTAGCGCTTGGTCAGACCGACATTGATGTTCAGCCACTGCAGCGGCTTGTCGCTGGCGTTGTAGATCGCGTGAGCGCTGCCCATCCTGTCGGGGACGCCCACAGGTCCCCGAAGCTTCGATGTGTGGCCGTTGACGGTGAACTCGCCCTCTCCGTCGAGGATCACGAACATCTCCTCGCACTGGTTGTGGAAATGCTCGCCGATGCCCGACCCCGACGGGATCACCCCGCGATGAAGAAAGATGAAGTTCGTGCCGACCGCGTCGTTGCCGAACAACTGCTCGAACTTCATCGAACCCGCGCCCTGATGAACTGCGGAAAGATCGCGATATTTAGCGGGGTCCGTGTGCGCGACGCGTTGCGCCAGCGGTACGTTGCGCGATCCGGTAGACTGCGCTTGCAAGGCCGCCGGCACCATCAGCACAGCGAAGCCCAGATAGAGCAGCGACAATTTCACGATAGCCCCTCTCCATTCGACATTTGGCGGGCGCCCGAAACCAGCGGCCCGAATTCCTCACTCCTCACGCCCTAGATGATCCGGAAAACCAAATCCGCGAATCGGCGGAAAAGGATATTGGCGACAATCGCGGCCCGGCGCATCATACTTGTCCAACAAATTCACGGGAGACAGGCCGATGTCACGAGTTGCGAACAACGTTTTCACCCTTGCATCCGTGGCGGCGCTGGCCGCGTGCTCCGGTCGGGCGCCCGAGGCGGCGCAATCGGAGGCCGCGAGGCCCGGCGGGGCGCAGGCCTCTCCGGTTGACGTAGTGCAACACCACGTCACGTCGATGAAGACTGGCGATATCTCCGCCATCATGAGCGACTATGCCGACGATGCCGTGGTGATCTCGCCCGAGGGCCTGGTCAAGGATCAGACGCCGGCGAAGGGGCCCGGCGTGTTCTCGGGGGCGGCCGATGCCCGGCGCGTCTTCGCGACGCTCACCGCGCCGGAAAGCCTCGGCTCCATCAAGGGGATGGAAACCAGCGTCGAACCGAAGGGGAAGGACATCGCGTTTCTTTACTGGACCCAGTTCAAGGGGCAGCCCAACCAAGTGACAGGGCGCGACGTGTTCGTCGTACGAAATTCCAAGATCGTGTTCCAGGACATCATCCCGGACGCAAAGTGATCCGTCTCACGCTGTAGGCTGCGATCAGAGCGAGGCTCATCGTGTAATCATCGTGCGCCCAGCGGTTAAGGCAGTTCTCTCACGGCGCCCCCCGTTGAACTATCGGGCGCTTGCCCAGGTCGATTGTACTTGTAGTCCTTACCGATTAGCCGGGATGCAGCGCGGCTACGCGGCTTGGTCAGCAAGGTGCTGTCAGTCTAATCGCAACTCGTCTCCGATCGACGTCGCTGCCGCTAGATGACGCAAGCCTCAGGCCATGAGCGATTGCCACTCGGTCAGGGCGGCCGAGCGGCGGGTCTTGTAGGTCTCTCGATCGATTAGGTGGCGTTCCAGGTTGAAGTGGTCGTGGACCGAGGCGAACTTCTGCAGGCTCTTCAGCTGCCGGAAGCGAAGCATCGCTCGTTCTCGTCGTCGGAACGGCAGGAGGCTGTTCTCCACCCGGTTGTTGGCCCAGCGGCCGATCTCCTGCTTGGCGGTATTGCCGAGCTCGCTCATCGCTGCCTTGCGGGAGTGCAGGCCGTCGGTGGTGATCGCCTCAGGCGAGCCGTGGCGCTTGAGCGCCTTCGTCATGAAGGCGAGAGCTGCTGCCTTGTCCTTGGTCTTGGTGACGTAGCTCTCGAGTACTTCCCCCTCCTGGTCGACCGCTCGCCACAGGTAGTGCATCTCACCGTTGATCTTCACGTAAACCTCGTCGAGGTGCCACCGCCACTGGAGGAACCCCCGCATCCGGCTCACTCGCTGCCGGCGAATGTCGGCGGGAAACATCGGACCGAACCTGTTCCACCAGTGCCGCACCGTCTCATGGCAGATATCGATGCCGCGCTCTGCCAGCAGATCCTCGACGTTGCGCAAGCTCAGCGGGAAGCGGACGTACATCATCACCACGAGGCGGATCACCTCAGGCGAGGAGTTGAAGCAGCGGAAGGGGCTGGCGGGTAGGCGGGGCGGGCATGCGCTGCCCTAGCTGCGCTCACTCATTTTGCCAGGTGCATTTGGTCTGACAGAGCCTTCGCGAGCTTTCATCCCCAACCAAACGTTGAGCGGCTGCCTGAACGAACGGCAGCTTTGCGGATCATCGGCAACTATCCTGATACTGGAGTTGGAGCGTAGCGGTATGTCGGAAAGTGGCCGAAAGCGGATCGACTGCTTTCTGGCCAAAGTTCATAACGAGCGGACACTCGTGATTGCCTTGCAATTTACATGTTGCGGTGCACCATAGGAATTCATGAGAATCGCGGTCATCGATGAAAGCGCCACTCGCGCCTCCGTGATCAGGGAGGGGCTTGCGCAGCTCGATGACTGCGAGATCTTCGTCCTTACGGAACGTCAGGGCCTGGTCGTTCGGATCCAGGAAATCGCTCCCGATGTGGTCCTGATCGACCTCGGCAATCCGTCACGCGACATGCTCGAGGAGTATTTCACGGTTAGCCGCGCGCTGTCGCGCCCGATCGCGATGTTCGTCGACGAATCCGACGAGGAAACGATCGGTGCCTCGATCGACGCGGGCGTTTCGGTTTACGTGGTCGATGGCCTAGCCGCGACCCGCATCCGGCCGGTGATCGATCTCGCGGTGCGCCGGTTCGGCGCGTTCGCCCGACTGCAGGCCGATCTCGACG
>Ga0207705_10000732_pt1 | contig 27074 bp, 18 predicted proteins | sample KBSC13metaG_FD_184314 | JGI IMG/M metagenome (GOLD analysis project Ga0207705, IMG submission 184314) | Corn rhizosphere microbial communities from Kellogg Biological Station, Michigan, USA - KBS C1-3 metaG (SPAdes) (version 2) | ecosystem: Host-associated > Plants > Roots > Rhizosphere > Soil ... | reverse complement strand
CGCGAATACAGCCGCATCGATCGGCAATGCGACGCAAGGATATGCGATCGACGCGACGAGCTTCGGCGCGATGACGGCCGGGCAGATCGCGGTGGTGGGCACCGCGCAAGGCATCGGCGTGCGCACGGACGGCGCGCTCTCTGCAAATGCAGGGAACTTGACGCTGTCGTCGAATGGAGATTTGACGACTAACGGCTCAGGGTTGAGCGTTGGCAACTACCAGCTCACCTCCTCAGGCGACATTCTGTCGACTGGAACAGTGACATCGAATGCCGACTTATCGATGTCCGCGGGGCACAACGTCACCGTCACTGCGCAGACAACCGCGGTCAATAACATCGAACTCTCAGCTGGACAAGATGTGATCTTGACCGGTTCGCTCGCGAGCGGCAAGGAACTCAATGCAACCGTAGGTGGCGCGTTCAACGTTGCCGGCTCGCTTCTGGTGGGAACCGATGCGACGATTGCGGGCGGAACGTTCAACGTTTCGGGCGTTGCCATCGTCCAGCAGCGCGGGACTGTATCCACGCAAGGGGATATCGCTGGTGATGGCTCCATCGCGTTCGGTCAGAGCGGCGCATTAACGAGTGGTCATGATGTGAATCTGACCGGAAAGCTCCTCGCCAACGCCCTGCATGTTAATGCTGCCAATAGTGCGACGTTCGCGGACGTACAAGCCGGCGGTGCATTTACTGTGGTGGCCAACGGCGCGGCCGGCAACGGGAACGTGACGTTCACCGGGAACGCAGCATCGGTAGGTGACGCATCCGTTCAGGCGGCTGGCGACGTCATCGTCAACGGAAGCCTTGCTGGTGGCGCGCAGACGAACGTCGCGGCCCAGGGCAACGTTACTGTCGCCGCAACAGGAACACTGCAATCGGTGGGTGATTTGTCGATGGGTGCATCGACGGGCAGCGTCAACTCTACAGGGCTCATCTCCACCCACGGTACGCTAGGGGCAAAGGCCGCACAGAATCTTGCATTGACCGGAACGACGGAAGCGACTGGTGACGCGACGGTTACGGCGGGCGCCGATGCGACCATTGGCGGCACGTTTGCGAGTCAAGGCAGCGGAACGATAATCGCGGGGCACGACATCACCCTCGCCGGGAGCAGCGGGTTCACGAACGACGTATCGGTGAAGGCCGGAAACAGCGCGTCTGTCTCCGGCGCCCTGCAAGGCAAAAATGTCACGCTGACGGCTAACAACGCCATTGCATTGAACGACGTTCAATCCAACGCGGCATTGACAGTCAATACGACCGGAGCCGCCGGGAGCGGCAACATCGCCGTCAATGGCACGGTTGCTTCACTGTCGACAGGTACGGTAAACGCGGCCGGCGCGGTGGCGGTGAACGGCACGTTGAAGACCGCGAGTACGCTGAACGTGACAGCCTCGACCGATACGACGATAGCGGGAACGCTGACGTCCAACGGCGACATGACGCTTGGGAATTCAACCGGTTCGTTGACGAGCACCGGCACGGTTCAGTCGGGCGCAAGCTTGACGGCCAACGCAGCGCGGTCGATCGATCTTGGCACGGGGGCGACCTCCGCGCTGGGCGATCTATCGTTGACGGCCGGTCAAAACATCACGATGAACGGCACGGTCGTCAGTCAAGACAACGGGACCATAAAGGCAGGGGGGGCAATAGGGGGCGCCGCATCGCTTGCATTTGGCTTGGCCGCAAACCTCAATTCGGTCGGCGATACGACGCTCACAGGATCGTTGCGAGGCGCAACGATCCAAACGTACGCGGGTGGCAACGGCGCCTTTGCCGATGTGCAAGCCGGTTCCGATATCTCGTTGGCTGCGAACCACGATCTGAACGTTACAGGCACGCTTGTCGGTGGCTCGAACGTACGCATGACGGCCGGAAACGACATCAACGTCAGCGGTACGACGACCGTCACGCTCGACACGGCCTTACAAAGCGGGCGCGATATCACGGTGACCGGGACGTTGAACGGCCAGGGAAACGGATATCTGTCGGCCGGACGCAACATCGTTGGCAATGGGGCACTCGGATTTCAACAGTCCGCATTGCTCACTGCCGCTGTCGATATTGCACAAGGCGGGCTTATCCAAGGGCAGAGCGTTCAGGTCTCGGCTGGCGGTAACCTGGCGCTCAATAATGTGCAATCGACAACCACCGTCGGCTTAAACGCGGGGACGAGCGGCGCTGGCGATTTGACGATCAACGGCGCTATTTCGGCGGCTCAAAGCATCACGGCCACTGCGTTTGGCAACGTCATGGTCGGCAGCAACGGCAAGCTTGCTGCGGGTTCGACGCTAGGTGTCACGGCGTTGAACGATATCAACGTTGCCGGCGCACTCGAATCGACGGGTGACGCGGCTGTCCAGACCCGACTCGGCAGCTTGAACGCGATTGGGGGCATCAACAGCGGCGGGATGCTTTCAATCACAACGGGGCTCGACCTGTCGCTTGGTGCGAGCACAACGTCCATCGGGGACATGACGCTTACCGCCGGCCGGAATGTCGTGCTCAACGGCACGTTGGTGGGGGAGGGCAACGGCCTTGTGACGGCGGAACAAGACATTACCGGGGCCGGCATCCAAGCGTTTACCGCGGCTGCGGCATTGAGCGCGCAACGCGACATCTTGCTGACCGGCAGTTTGCAAGCGAACTCGGTGCAAGCGACGGGCGGCGATAGCGCGTCGCTGAACGACGTGACATCGGCGACGACACTCTCGTTGAGGGCCAACGGCAACGCCGGCAGCGGAGACGCGTCGATTACCGGTACGGTCACGGCACCAGGCGTAGTGGTCGTCCAAGCCGCCCGCGACGCCATCGTCAGTGGCTCGGTAGCTGGCGGTTCTACCGTTGGGCTGACGGCAGCGCGCAACGCTACGGTAACGGGTGGCGTGCAGTCGGTCTCGGACTTGACGGTCACTGCCACGAACGGCACGGCATGGTTCACAGGGACCGCGACGACTTCAGGTGCGTTGAACGTCGGGTCGGGCCTCGACACGATCTTCGGTGGACAGACCAATGCAACAGGCGCTGTTACTGTCGACGCAGGGAACAACTTGCAGTTGAACGGATCGCTCGCAGGCCAATCTACTGGCACATTGACGGCAGCACATGACATCGGCGGAGCAGGCTCGGCAGCCTTCGCGCAAGCTGCTCAGATGACGGCTGGCAATGACCTCGCGCTGACCGGCTCGTTGCAAGGTGCGAGCGTGGCAGTGGTCGGTTTGAACAACGCCGGCCTCGGTACCGTGCAGTCCATGTCGGGGGACATCTCCGTGACCGCACTAGGTCTTGCGGGCCAAGGCGATGTGACGCTTAACGGCTCTGTGACCTCGAAGGGCAATGTATCGCTCGTGGCGGCGCGCGACATCAACGTTACGGGCGTGACCAACTCGATCGGGACGGCGACGATTTCAGCGGCACGCAATGTCATGACGGCCGACATGACAGCGGGCGGCGCGCTATCCGTGAAGGCCGAAGGCGGCGGCCTGAGGGCGGGCAACCTGAGGACCGATGCGAGCTTCGCCGGCACGGCGGCCAACAGCGTATCGACGGGTTCGGTCAATGCGGGGGGAACCGTCACGCTCCAAGCGCAAGGTCTCGATGGAACGGGCGACATCAATGTCGGGGGTGTGCTGGCCGCCGGTTCTGCCGCCACCATCATTTCCGCACGCGATGCGACGTTAGGCTCAACTGTGACTGGGGGGGACGCGCTAACGGTGTCGGCTGCTCGGAATCTGGCAGCGAACGGCGCAATTTCCACGGGTGCCGACACGTCCTTGACGGCCGTGACCGGTAATCTCAACGCGTTGGGCTCTATCACGACGGCCGGCAAACTCGCCGCAAGCGCTGGCGGATCGCTTGCCCTCGCCGGCGGCTTGGTCAATGGTACGACGACCCTGACCTCGGGCACCGAGATGACCCTTACGGGCACACTCTATGGCCTAGGTGCAGCCACGGTTGCTTCGGGTGGCGCGATCGTGGGTGGCGGATCGCTCACGATCGGAGGCGACATTGCCTTGACGTCGGGTGCGGGCGTGACGCTTGGAGGCATTCAGGGAGCGGGACAACTCGTGGCCGTCTCGGTGGGCGATATGTCGCTGGGTGCAACGACTGCCGTCGGCGACGTGCTCGCGAAATCGACGGCGGGCAGCGTTACGTTCAACGGCGACTTGCAGTCGGCTGGCAATGTACAGATCACCGCAGCCAGCAACGCAGCTGTGGAGGGCGCGGTGTCATCAGTTGGCAACGCGACTGTCATTGGGACGAACGGCAACGTCAATGTGGCGGGTGTATCTACGAACGGTGACGCGACGTTGACAGGCGGCAAGTCGATTACGTTGAGCGGCAGCAGCGTAGTGGCAGGGGCGCTTGCGGTCACGGGGGCGAACGTGACTCTGTCGGGCTCGCAAAGCAGTTCGAAGAGCATCACGGTCACGGCACAAGGTACGCTCGATGCCAGTCAATCGTCGATTGTGTCATCGCAGAACCTGAGAGTGAGCGGTGCGAACGTCACGCTCGGCAACGCGGTAGTCGGCGGGACGTTGAATGCCCAAGCATCGAATCAGCTATCGCTGGTGGGCAGTGCGGTCGATGTTGTCGGCGGAACGACCCTGACCTCGCAGAATGGTTTTTATAACGCGAGCAACGTCCTGTCGGGCGGCGCGCTGAATGTGTCGGCACTGAATATTACGAATGCCGCCAATGCGTCGCTCGCATCGACGAACTCGACCACTATCACGGCGACGAACTTCACGAACGCCGGTCTCGTCAACGGCAACACAACGTCGATCAGTGTCGCCAGCACGCTGAACAACAGCGGCGGCTCGCTGATGGGTGTCAACGCGCTCACCATCAATACAGGTGCGCTCAACAATCAAGGCGGACTGATCTTCGCTGGCGATCCGAATTCGCCGACCGGAGCGACCGGGGACTTGTCGCTCACGATCAACGGAGGCGGCAACGCATTCGCCAATGCTAGTGGCGAACTGCTCGCGCAGCGCAATTTGATGATTGGCGCGGTCAATGCGGCACTCGATCCGTCGCAGGGGACGATCAGCCAGGGCGGTCAGTTGTCGATCACCGCCGGGTCGATCGACGTGGCCGGCACGTGGAACTACGGTGGCCAAGGTGTTTCGATCTACGGGATCAACGGCATTACCAATAGCGGCAAAATGACCGGCACTGCGCCGCTGACGATTTCGACGAACGGCACGTTCACGAATAACGGGCAAGTCATCGGCCAGGATGTGACCTTCAATGGCGTGCTGAACAACGTAGCCAACGCGGTGGTGCATGCTGGCGACGCGATGGTGCTCAACGGCAGCGTGACCAATCGTGGCACGGTCGAGAGTGCAGGCAACGTGACGTTCAACGGCGGCGGCAATAATTTCGACAATCAATATGGCACGACGCAGGCGAATGGCAGCATCACGCTAAACACGGGGGGGACGATTTATAACAGTGCTGGATCGATCACTGCCGCTGGTGACGTCAATATCAACGCGGGCGCCGTCATCAACGACGCAGTCCAAGGCGCGACCCAAACCGAGACGCAATTGGTTGGAGCATCGGCTGATCCGAGCCTCGTGGCGCAGATTGTCATTGGCACGCTAACGTTTTACGGTTGCATAGGCACGACCCACGGAGACTGTATCACTAGTCCATCAGTTTCGAACGCGACGATTGATACGCTCGTGCCCGATCTCTCGAACAGCGACGTTCAAGTTAAATACGAGCCCTGCTTGGGCGATTCTGGTTGTAACTTTAGCTACGTCGTCGGAGATACAACCAACGCGTGGAACGAAGATGCGCCAGGCGCAAATCAGATCACGACGATCGCCTTGCCTGGTATCGACCGTACTACTACATCGCCTGGTGCATCGTCCCCCGGTGTTATCGCCGCCGGAGGTAATGTCAACATCACGGCAGGCCGTTTGTCGAATGCAGGTAGTACCGTCTCGGCTGGGTTGGATGTCAACCTGAACCTCCAATCCCTCAACAATGCGCCGATCGGGAATCTCGTGACGACAAGTGTTGATGTCGTCGATCAAGGTCAACTGAACGCTTTCATGGCCAAGTTGAACGCGCTCACCAGTAGCGGCGCGACAGGCTTGGATGGCAGGATCGGTGTGTACGGCATTGTGTCGTATGTCACGCTTAATTCGACGGCAGCCGCACCGAGCGCGACCAGCACGAGCACCAGTTTCGCCGGGCAGGGCCAAATCATCGCAGGCCGCAATATGACGTTGTCGGGAGGAAGTCTCGTCAATGGAGGCGTCCTGTACGCCGGCAATAACTTCAACGCAAGTGGCGCGCAGTCATTCAGTAACCAAGGGCAATACAACTCAAATACTACTACGCAACCCGGCTGCGCTACAGGCGTGAGCGGAACGGAGTGCGCACTGCGCAACGGATTCCGCGGCGGCAACCCCAACAGCACCTCGTTTTCATACGCGCAGCAAGATGCCACGGTCTATGCCGGCAACGACCTCGTTATTGCCGCAGGTCAAATCAACAATACCTACGGCAATCTGCTCGCGGGGCATGACATCGTCATCGGCGGCGTTGGCACCACGGCGACCTCTACGACGCCGGCCAGCAACCTGACGAACACGTCGGGCAATATCATCGCCGGCAACAACGTTACGCTGGCGGTTTCCGGCGCGGTGACGAACACGTTGCCGCCCCCGGCCACGATTCACCAAAACTACGGATCACAAGAAACCTATTCGGGCTGCATGACCGCTGGCGGCTACAACGGGAGCTACTGCGAGGGCTACGTCGATCAGCAATCTGGCAATTCATCGAACATTACTGCCGGGAACAACTTGCTGATCACTGCGGGTAGCCTTGCAAACATCGGCAGCCTAATTTCAGCGGGTACGAGCGCAACGATCAACGTCGCTGGACCTGTTGTCAACGAAGCACAAACGCTCAATGCGTATTGGCATTCGCACTGGGTGCAAGAAACGGGCGATTTCGATCCCGATATACGTCACGATGTGTGGGCTTGCGGGTCCGTGGCCGAATGCACGCACCTTTACGGTAGCGCCTACACAAGGGTCGGTGGGACGATCGATCCGCCTCAGCCGGTCGGAAATATCGCGGCGACGATTCAGGCTCCAAACTTGTCGATCTCGGCAAACGGGGTGATCCAGAACGTCGGCAATGTCGTCGGCACATCAGTGCAACTGAGCGGGCAGAAGCTGATCAACGGGATTACCTCTGCTAATACCTATACACCGAGAGTCAACGGACCCTCGCAGATCATTTCGTTGAGCGGATTCAACTTGCCAGGGCTGAGGCTGTCTGCCCTTGATAGCGGTTCCGGTAGTTCGACATCATCGACGCCGGGTCAAGCGTCATACGTCCAGGGTCTGACGGGAGGGACGGGCGTTGTGGTCGGCCCTCAACAGTTGCTGAGCGAGCTTCCTGCGAATTTGCAGCCAAGTTCGACGCTGTTCTATTACAACCCCGAAGCGGAAGACTTGATGCTGCAGCAGGCGGCGCTGCAGCAAACCGGTGAAGCGAGCTTTATCGGCGGACTGTCCTACGACAGGACCACCGGCCTTTCCGTTACCGATCAAGAAAAGGCGATCCTCTATCAGAACGCGCTCGACTATGCGAAGCAAAACAACACGCAGTTGGGCGTGGCGCTTTCGCAAACGCAAGTCAATGCGCTGACGCAGCCGATGCTTTGGTACGTGCAGCAGACCGTTCCCGATCCGAGTTGCATCTCTACAGGTCCCGTCGCATGTGCGACCGTTACGGCTCTCATGCCGCAGGTATACCTGCCGGCGAATGCGAGCGCACTGTCGGCGGACGGCAACATCGTTGGGCAGAACGTTACGCTCAATTTCAAGGGGGATGGGAACGGCAGCATCCTGAATACGGGTGACATTGAGGCGTCGAACACGCTAACCGTCAACACGAATACGTTGACCAACCGCGCGAACCAGGTCGATGTCGGCCAGATTTGGCAATACTTGCAGGCGACGGGTTACGAAGATACAACGGGTACCGAAGTTCAGCCCGGCGGGTTCATGAGCGCGGCAAACATGAACCTGAATGTGCAGACGCTCAATCAGATCGGCGGGGCGCTTCAGTCGTTGAACAGCGACGGCACGATCAACGATGCCGGCACGCAACAATTGGTCGCGGCGCTCAAGCAGCAGTTGGGGGCGAATTTCGCTCAGACGTCGCTTAGCGACAACCTTCATACGAGCTTTACGGCCGAAGGCGGTTTTGGGTTCAGCGACATTGTCAAGATTGCGTTCACCATCGTCGTGTCGCTCATGACGGCCGGTGCGGCAAGCGCTGCGATCGGCGCCGCTTCCGGTGCGACGGAGGCGGCTTCGAGCGCGGCGATTGGTGTAGCGGCCGATGGCTCGACGGCAATGGCCACCGCTGCGGCCGAAGCAGGAGGCACATTCATGGCCGCTACGGCGGGGGCGTCAGCAGGACTGGCGAACGTCGCGATGTCGGCCGCGATTGCGGGGATGGTATCGAGCGCACTGAATCAGTTGAGTTCCCCCGGAGGCATCAACGTCGGGAGCGTATTTGAAGCCGGAGCGATTGCTGGCCTGACAGCGGCGTTAACTAACGGCATTACGTACAATTCGAACACGGGCCTCGGGTTCACAACAAATTCGCTCCCGATAGGGCAGGGAACGAGTACGTTAAGCCAATTGGCTGGCGTATCGAATATCGGCAATTCGATTGTTCCGCAGGCGGGGCAAGCGGCCGGCAATTTGGAAGAAATGCTGACGGCAATGGGGGCGAGTGCAGCCCTCGACGCTGGTGTGCAGACGGCGATCGAGGGAGGCAGTTTCCTCAATAACTTGAAGAACGACGCCGTAAGTGACATGGCGGCGGCTGGGGCTTACGCGATTGGTAATGCCGGGGAGAATGCGAACTCGTTCTTTGCACAGGGGTCCATCGGCTACGATTTGGCCCATGCTGCGTTGGGTTGTGCCGCGTCGGCGGCAGAGGGGACAGGGTGCGTCGGCGGTGCCATTGGCGGGGCTACCAGCGCGATCGTGAATCCGCTCATTGACGGTAACGGCAATATTCCCCCGGCTGCGTTGGCCGCAATCTCAATGCTGACAGCGGGCGGTATCGCTGGCGCACTCGGGGAAAGTCCGATCGGCGCTGCTACCTCTGCCGAAAATGAAACCCTAAATAACTGGTACCAGCACGTTTTGGTTCAGGGAGGTTTTCACGGACCGATATCACTGGGTGTGGCAGTCGGACCCAACGTCACCTTTGATGTTGGCAGCTTATCTATCTCAACGGCCCCTGACGTCGAACTCGGCGTCGTAGCTGACGTAGGCGCGAGCATCGGATTTTCGGGCGACGATAAGTTCGCCGGACCCGCGACAATCAACGTAGGCCTTGGAAAATATTTGGGCGTGCAATTCACGCCATCCAACACCGCAGCTTGGAACCAACTGCCATGGTACGACCCAAGCCGCTACGTAAACGCGGTCTCGGCTGGTATCGGAGCCGGGGTACCATATGTTCCTGCGATCCCGGGAACAGTCTCGATCAATCCGTTGTATTCATCGCCAAGCGACGCAAAAAAATAAGATGAGCCTCCATGTATATCGACTCCCTGCCGCGGACTTCTGGATCGTACTTGCGGTATTCCTCCTAGTTTTCGCTCTAGCGTTTTGGATTATTCCGGCCGTACCGAGATCGTATGAAGCCGGTCAGCGTCCGCTCTTCGGGACGAGAGCCGCGCTCGTTCTGTTTTCGAGGGTTGGACATTGGCCGATTCAAGCCGGCGGCAATTTTTATAGGGTAACGGTTTATGAGGGTTTTGTCGCCATAACCCTTATCGGCAGCGAGAACATTCCGCGCTCAGAAATAGAGTCCGTGAATTTGAAACTTGGATTCGTCTCGGAGTTGGAGCTCACTGTCGGCAAGGTGAGGGTGCGAATCTTTGGCGGACGCGACGCCATGAGTGGTTTGAATGCATTGTTGAAAAAGTAAGACTGGTTGGAAGGGGCAATTGGGTGGGGCGGCCGGGGCGCTGATGAATCCGATTATTGATCCAACGGGCAACATCCCAGCTCCGCTTGAGGCGGCTATCACGAGTATGACCGGCGGTGTGCTCGCGGGGCTCGCCGGAGCGAATCCGCTGGGGGCAACCACGGCTGCGCAGAACGAGACGCTGAACAATTGGGCGGCGCACATCGGTCTTTCTGGTAGTTGGAACGTTCCTGGGGCCGGTGCAAACTATGCTTTTGGTTTTGGCTTATTGGTCGACGGAGACGGAAACATTGGTGTATATAAAAATACTCCCTCCACTGTACTACCTGGTTTAAGTACAGGTGGAACTGGGTCGGTAGGGATTAGTGTTGGTGTCTATCCGGGCGCGTCAACAATCCAAGGTTATTCCGGACCATTCAACAACGTTTCAGTCGGCGCTGGCGATGGTGGGTATATAGGCGGCGACATATTCCAGGACACTGGAAAGTCGCCGTTAGATCCGACGTCATATGGGGCTGGACTCACGTTCGGGCTCGGTGTGGGCGCCGGGGGCTCTGCAACTCAGACAAACACGAAGGTTTGTACCATACAGTCGGGCAAGATAGTATGCAAATGAAAGATCTACCGCGTAGAAAAATTATTGCCCACGGACTCACGGTCCTACTCTGGCTCCTTATCGGCTTAGCGACCGTGGTGGGCCTTTACTTTTACAATCAAATTACTCGCGCACCAGCTGTGCCAGATACGATTTCGGGTCACATTGTGCCTTTCAACAATCACGGGCATATTGTGTTTATTACGCGATTGGACGACCAAATGTCAACCTACGGGCCTTTGTTTTCCGTCGTCCTTTTTGCCATTGGGTGGCTAGCTCAGCGAGTAAAGAAATCTCTGCCCAAGTCTTGAAGATTGTTGTGATGGGGCAATTGGGGGAGCGGCTAGTGCGGCATTGTCGCCGGACTTTATCAAAGTGATTGATCCGACGGGGACAGCGCTCAATGATGGCCAGCGCGCGGCTTTGGCAGGTTTTGCGACGTTGGTCGGTGGTGGACTGGCTGGATTCGCGGGGGCGAACGCGCAGGGCGGAGCGACCGCGGCCCAGAACTCGGCATTGAATAACGACGCGGGCGATCCGACACACACGGCCGACGCAGCCAAGAAAGGTGGCGTGCTGGACACGCTGGCGGGTGCATTCTCGGATATGTTGAATGCGAACAACGCCGCGAAAAGCTGGGTGCAGGGGCAGGTGAACCAGTTCATCGGGTTCATGAACGCGAACAGCGGGAGGACGGCGCCGTCCGACCCGAATCCGCTGGTGGATGCGAATAACGGCAGTAACACGCCGAGCGGCACGGCTGGGGCGACAGTGACGCCCCCGACGATGGTTTGTGCGCCAGGCGGTGGGTGCGTGATGACTCACCTGTAGCTTCGCCAACCTCGTCGGGCAACACGCCGAGCAATGACTTTTTCAAGCAATAATAGCGGCAACGACGCAGGAAGCACGACTGGCGGATTTCCCACGACGGACGCGATTTCTGTTACCGGAATCGATCGATCGATAAGGCTCAAAGCTATGAAAGCGGGATTCAAAAGATGTACAACGACTCGCCGCTTGCGGACCGGCAATATACTGCCATCGTAGATGGCGCGCGGGTCAACGGTGTTGCCGATGACGTAACAGTCCTAGACGGTAAGCTCACCGCAGTGGAAGCCAAATATGTGGACGACTGGTCTACCTCAATCCGCAATCCGCAAAGTCCATACGGGGATGCGCCCTGGGTGATCGCTGAGCAGCAGCAAATGATCTCTCAGGCCCAAAAATATGGTGCTGGCTTCGATGGGGGCGTCGTTTACCACACAAACAGTTCGCAACTGGCGAGCTATTACAGCCAAGTGTTTAGCAAGGCCGGTGTTACGAACTTCAAGTTCGTGATCACGCCGACCAAGTGATGAGGGAGAAAGTAATGACCAAGGAGCAGGAGCGACTGGAACGGGCGCTGGGTGGAAAACTTGAGGCCCGCGCCGCGCGAGTCATCCCGGGGGCCGTTACCGTAGCAGGGACCGAATTCGTCTATTTTGCTGACGATGGGAAAAATGCGTTCAGAAAGCAGTTCCGAGCGCTGACGGAGTTTGCTGACCCGCCGCATGCGAGTAGTGGTGGGGTCAACGAGCGCGGCTGCAAAATCATCTTGCCGGACGGGCAACTCTTCCACGCGATCGCTTATCACGGGGACGTTGACGGTTGGCGTATGGATATAGAGAGTGGCGCCCAAGCATTGCATCTTCTTCTCGCTCGCATCGAGGGCGATAAGTTCTTGGTATCCGACGGCCGCACATTTGCTCTAACAGACTGCAGAATCGAATGGAGCTAACGAGGAAGCATCTGGGCTTTGCGGTCACTCAACGGGGCCTTGCACGTATGGGGCCATTGGCGGAGCGGCGTCCGCTGCGTTCTCGCCGGACTTCATCAAGGCGATCGATCCGACGGGGGCGCCCCTGGATGTTGGGCAGCGAGCGGCGTTGGGGGCTTTCGCGACGTTGCTGGGCGGGGTGACAGCTGGTCTCGCAGGGCAGGACGCGCAGGCTGGCGCGTTGTCTGGGCAGAACGAGGCGTTGAATAATGCGGGTGATCATCCCGATCAAAATGGGTTGCTGGGCACGGCGAAGCAACTTGTTCAAGGGCTCATCGACCGTGCGAAATGGATTTTCAACGATCCGGTCGGTGACACGGAACGGGGGATTGATTACTTTCTTTCTGCAGGCAATCGCAACTGACACCGAATCAAGCGGTGACGTACCCTGCTGCCCAAATGGCAACGCCGCAGGGGCCGGCCGGAACGCGGCAGGCGCTAATATGCAAGGGCAGATTTCTCCGACGCAGGTTGTGATCGTTCGTCCGAAGCCATGACATTCAAGACAGAAATATTCGACATAGCGCGTGCCGTTGCAGTGCAGAATCTCGATTGGACGTTCAGTTCGGGTGGCCATTTCGTCAACAAAAGCCTCAAGTACACCGAACTCATCGTGAGTCCGGGGTTTACGTTCAACAACGCTCCGAGTTGTGTCGTGCAGCCGTTTGCTGCGATCAAGAACAAAATGGTCGTTCGGCTGTGCAAGGAGGTGATCGGACGAGATCCTTTCTGGACGTTATCGATCAAGCATCAGTTGGAGTCGGATAGGTATCGCGGGCCGAACAGCGTCCAGCACATCTACCCGGATCGAACAGCAGTGCCGTCAACGCGAGGCGAGCCGAGTATCTGGCCGACTTCCTTCATCACAAAAGAGGAAGTGCCTGAATACTTGCAAAGTGTGCTGAACGACGGAATCGTCTTCATTAAGAAGTACTTCAATCTCGAAAGCGAGGATGCACTGCTTCGCCACTTGCCTGTGTCCTTTCAGTGGATGGATAAGGGTGTCGGGAATACGGGGGAAATGGGCTCTTTCTATGAAGGAATGGACGGGGTGACCCATTGCTTGGCGGCGATCGTGCTCGGCAACTTCGAGTTCGTGGAACGGTATTGCAGCGAGGAATTCAAAACCAGAACACCTAAGCGCAAGCAGGACCTGGAGAAGATCGTCGCTGCGTTGCCGGAACTCAAACGGCGTTTTGCCGAGACCGGGAAAGTTGTGTAGTCCCTGGCATCGCGAATCCCAAGAAGTCGGGCGATTCCTTGTCATCAGCGTGGGCCACAACCTCAACATCCAAGCCGGCACACTGACGAATGTAGACAGCTTGATCACCGCCAGGCATGAACGCCACGATCAACGTGGCGGAGCCGGTGGTCAATCGGTCGTGGCAGGGACGATGGTCACCCATCGCCCCCCACGGATCCGTACGTGCAGAATTACTGCATACGGCGGCGCATTACGGCCTTGCTGCGTCCATGGCGCAGCCATTTGGAAAGATTGAACGCGCCGAATAAGGCGGCCGGCAGCTGGCGCAGCGATGCCAAGCCTCGAAAGCCGCCATCTTGGGTGCGCTCGGCACGTTGCTGGGCGCTAACGAGTCCGGCACGCAGGAGATCGCGCATCGCGCGCGCAGCCCGGCGCACCGGCAAGCCGGCGTTTTTGGCAGCGTCATGTTCAAGAACCCACCGTCGCGCTGCGGGATGCCGACCCGCAGGCTCACCAGGTCAAGATACTTGAGCAGTGCCCGCAGCAGTTGGACGCACGCGGTGCGGCGCTCGAGGCGCTGCTGGCGAACGCTTTCGTTCGCCGCATTGAGAGTAGGCAAATGGCGACTCGGATCGTCCAGGTACGCGTCGAGGCGCATCTGCATCTCAACAAGGATGCGCGGCCGGTTCCCGCGTGGGGCGCCAATTTCGTTGGGCGTGGGCGCGTGAGCCGGCGCCGGCGCGTAATTGTCCGCCGGTACGTCACGATATGCGGAAAACGGATGCGGTCGATCGTGCATCAGACGGTCGGCTTCGGGTCGTCGGCCGGACGTGGACGATCCGGCTCGGGGCGATCCGCTTGCGGATGAGGAAGTTGCTTCGCCAGCGCGCCGGGCTCGAGCTGCCAAGCACATCACGGACGTGCTGCTCCACGCATGCGTGGCGATAGTCGTCCATCGCTCGGTTCAGCCGTGCATTGCTGAACTGCATGCGTAGTCCCGCGTCGACGGCGCGCCGGCGCATACCCCGCCCAGAGCACGACGACGAGGTACATGACCGCGAACAGCGCGCCAATCTGGCGGGTACGACAGCATCGGGGATGAGCGGCGGCTGAGGCCGGGCAGCAGGTCGGCCTGGCGTGCATCGAGCCAGCGGCGCGCGGCGCTGGCCCGGCACTCCAGACAGTGACGGTTGCGGCACGCGTTGTAGGCGGTCTCGGGTCTTGCAGGACGAGGTGTTGTTCCGGCCATTCAATGGCCGTGACTTTCCCCGACAGGAACCGGTGCCTGCTTCGAGTGTCGGCTCAGCAACAGCGTCACGACTGCTGACACAGCCAGCGTTGCCCCAACCACATATAGACCGGCGGCGTAGCCGCCCGTCACGTCCTTCAGCCAGCCGATCGCGAACGGACCAACAAAGCCGCCAAGATTACCAACGGAATTGATCATCGCAATGCCCGCTGCTGCACCGGCACCCGAGAGAAACATGCTCGGCATGGCCCACAGCGGTGCTTTGGCGGCGCTGATCCCGATGTTCACGATCACGAGCGCCAGGATGATCATCAACGCGCTGCTGGCGTCGCCCGCAAAAATGAATCCGAGGCAAGCCACTACGCAGGGAATCACTACGTGCCATGTCCGTTCTTCCGTGCGGTCCGAATGTCTCGCCCACAGGATCATTGCGATGACGGCGAGAACGCTGGGAATGCCTGCAATGAGTCCAGTCTCGAACGAGCCGAACCCGTACTGCCGGATGATCAGCGGCGCCCACAGACCCAGGGTGTAGAGGCCGGCCGAAGTGCCAAAGTAGATCAGTGCCAGTGCGAGCACGCGAGGATCACGTAATGCACTGAGTGCGCCGGCCGTGTGACCCGCGTGCGACTGCTTTGCGTCCGCTTCCATCTTTAGCTTCGCGATCAGCCATTCGCGTTCGTCGGTCTGCAGCCATTGCGCCTTCGAGGGCTTGTCCGTCAGGTACTTCAGCACCACGAAGCCGAGGAAGATCGCGGGTACCGCTTCGAGAATGTAGAGCATCTGCCAGTCGTGCAATCCCCACATCGGCGGGAGTTTCATGATTGCGCCAGAAATCGGCGAGCCGATTGCCGTGGAAATCGGCGCTGCCGCCATGAACCACGCGGCGGCGACCGCGCGTTGGCGGCTCGGGAACCACAAGCCGAGGTAAAGAATGATGCCGGGGAAGAAACCGGCTTCCGCAAGACCGAGAACGAAGCGCAGCACGTAAAAGCTGGTCGGGCCGACGACGAAAGCGGAGGCCGCCGACACGATGCCCCACGACACCATCACCCGTGCGATCCATTTGCGTGCGCCCACCTTATGGAGGATCAGGTTGGAGGGCACTTCGAAAAGAAAGTAGCCGATGAAGAACAGGCCGCCACCGAGGCCAAACGCGGCCGGGGAAAGCCCGATGGCCTTGTTCATTGTGATCGCCGCGAACCCGACGTTCACGCGGTCGAGAAAACTGACGAAATACAGCAACATCACAAACGGAATAATCCGCAGCATCAGCTTGCGGGAAACCCGGGCTTCGAGATCGGAAATCATTTTGTCTCCTCCTTGGAGGGGCGAGCAGTGCTCTATGGGAAAGTCCGGTGTGACCGGTATGTCGTCCGTTGTCCGTCTGCGCGGCTTGTCTTATCCGACTTTTGTAGCCAGCGGCCTGGCGCCGCGGTAAGTCCCGGTATCGCCTGATTCAGCTTCAATCAACAGGAGCCGCAGTACTCTGCCGCGGGGTCGGAGCGGCACAGCGAACCTGCAGCGACGCTGTGATTGCCCCGGGAATCGCGCAGCTCGAAGCCCTGAATATCCTTGTGCGTGCCATTCGATGCCTCACTGGATTTGCGCGATGCGCAGAAGGCATCTGCGTGGCGACGATCACGGGCTTACCGGCCTTGCGGCACGCGCGAACGATTCGCTTCTGAATGGCAGGCACCGGCTCGGCCGGCATTTCAACGCCCAGGTCACCTCGCGCTACCGTCACCGCATCCGCCTCGTCGGCGTCGCGCTTACGCCGCGTTGGCGGCTTCCTTGTCGAGCAAGGCGCATACAGCAGCCGTTACTTGAGCCGTGGTCGCGGTGCCGCCGAGGTCGCGCGTGTGAAGCGATTTGTCCGCCGTCACGGCTTCCACTGCCTGCATCACGCGCCTCGCAGCCTCGAATTCGCCGAGATGTTCAAGCAGCATCGCAACCGACCAGAAGGTGCCGACGGGATTGGCGAGCCCTTTACCCATGATGTCGAACGCTGAGCCGTGAATCGGTTCGAACATCGACGGATAACGACGTTCAGGATCGATATTGCCCGTCGGTGCGATGCCGAGACTGCCGGCGAGGGCGGCGGCCAGATCGCTGAGAATGTCCGCATGCAGGTTGGTCGCAACGATCGTATCGAGTGTTTCGGGGCGGTTGACCATACGCGCCGTCGATGCGTCGACCAGCTCCTTGTCCCATTTGACGTCTGGAAATTCCCGTGAAATTTCGAGGGCGATCTCGTCCCACATCACCATCGCGTGACGTTGCGCGTTGCTCTTCGTGATGACGGTCAGGAGCTTGCGCGGGCGAGACTGCGCGAGGCGGAAAGCGAAGCGCATGATCCGCTCGACGCCTGCGCGCGTCAGGATCGATACGTCCGTGGCAGCTTCGATCGGATGCCCCTGGTGGACGCGGCCGCCGACGCCCGAATATTCGCCTTCGGAGTTCTCGCGCACGATCACCCAGTTCAGGTCTTCCGGTTTGCAGCGTTTGAGCGGCGCGTCGATGCCCGGCAGGATGCGGGTCGGGCGCACGTTCGCGTATTGATCGAGGCCCTGGCAAATCTTCAGGCGCAGGCCCCACAGCGTAATGTGATCGGGAATGTCGGGGTCGCCCGCCGAGCCGAACAGGATTGCATCCTTATCGCGAATCGCATTCAGACCATCCTCCGGCATCATGACGCCGTGTTTGCGGTAATAGTCCCCGCCCCAGTCGAAGTTCTCGAACTCGAATGCAAACGACCTATCCGACTTCACGAGGGCTTCAAGCACTTGCTGGCCGGCGGGAACGACTTCCTTGCCGATGCCGTCGCCAGGAATGGTTGCGATGCGATAGATTTTCATGTCTCCGTCCTCAATGTGCGTCGGGTGTGACTCAACTTTAGCCGCATTCACACTCCAAAATCGGTGCTAAACTCAAACCATCATTAACTTTGATTCACAAGTTGACACGATGCGCGACACCGTCCAACCCGCCGATCTGAGTTTTTTTTCGACGCTCGCGGCATCGGGAAGTCTGAGCGCTGCGGCGCGCGAACTGGGGCTGACGCCGGCTGCCGTCAGCAAGCGCCTGACGCTAATGGAGAGCCGTGCGGGTGTGGCACTGATCAACCGGACCACGCGGCGAATGATGCTCACGCCCGAGGGGGAGCTGTATCTCGAACATGCACGCCGGATTCTCGACGAGATAGATGAACTGTCGGAGCTGCTTGGAATCGCGAAGAAGAGTCCGAAGGGATTGCTGCGTGTCAACGCGACACTGGGATTCGGACGAAGCCACGTCGCGCCTGCGATTTCCCGGTTTGTCGCGAAGTATCCGCAGGTGTCGGTCCAACTTCAGTTGTCGGTCACGCCGCCACCCCTCACCGATGATGTGTTCGACGTCTGCATTCGTTTCGGTGAGCCGCCCGATACGCGGGTGGTCGCGAGGCGTCTCGCGGCGAACCGGCGGGTGCTGTGCGCGGCGCCCTCGTATATCGCATCGCGGGGCATGCCGACGACCGCTCACGACCTCACGCGTCACAATTGCATCGGAATCCGGCAGGGTGACGAAGCCTATGGGGTGTGGCGTCTAACGTCGGGCAGAGGGGCGTCCCGCAAGACGGAGGCCGTGCGGATCAACGGCACGCTGACGACGAACGACGGCGAAATCGCAGTCAAATGGGCGCTGGAGGGCCACGGCATCCTGATGCGGGCCGAATGGGACATCAAACAGTATCTGGCAGACGGCTCTCTCGTCCTCGTGCTTCCCGATCACGAAACACCGAGCGCCGATATCTTCGCTATCTATTCGCAGCGACACCAGATGTCCAATCGTATTCGTACGTTCGTCGACTTTATCGCGCGCGATCTCAAACGCGAGGTGGCCGAGCACAGCATTGGGCTTGCACGATGACTGCGCCCAACTTCGCCAATTGAACTCCGCCTGTCTGCCGACGTGTGACCTCGGGCAGTGAGCGGCCAACTTCAGTCATTTTCGACCCGCCGATGAGTGTCGGATATCCGAACGCGGACGCGCCGTTTCGAGCGCCGCTCAGGTGCTGGCTGGCTCGATGGTGGGCTCGCAGCGGATGGGGAAATTGACAGAGTTCGCCACGTAGCATTTCTTATGAGCTTCGTGGTGCAAACTAGCGGCCAACTCACGGTCATCGCCGGCGCGAATGATGACCCGGGGGTGTAAGACTATTTCCGTGAATCGTCCCTGTTCGGGGTTGTCAATCATCGTTCCTTCAGCGTCATCGACATAGTCAAGGACGCAGATGCCCGCGTCGGCACACAAATGCAAGTACCAGAGCTTATGGCAAGCCGATGCCGAAGCCAGAAGCAGGTCCTCGGGGTTCCAACGTGTCGGGTCTCCGTGAAACGCGGCATCGGACGAACCGGAAATGTCCTGCTTGGCACCTGAGCGAATAATGTGGTCGCGACTGTACAGGCGGTATCCCGATGTGCCGCTCCCTTTGTTGCCCGTCCATTGCACCGAAACGCGGTATTTGTGTTCGCCGTATGCCATTGTCCTCTCCATCGATACGAAACGTTGAATAGCGACAGTGGACCAGCAAGACCTCGCTTGTCGCACTGATCTGCGGACAACATTGTGGCACCGAGATCTGCTTTGGTATACCATTATTCCAAATTATCGAGTCTTCGATCATGAATACAAAATTCGACTCCACAGCGGACACGGTCGCGGAATCGCTGCGGAAAATGATTTTTAACGGCGAGTTGAAAGGCGGGGAGCGGTTGATCGAGCGAGACCTGGCCGAAAGGTTCGGGATCAGCAGGATTCCGATGCGCGAGGCCATTCAGCGACTGGAGCGCGAGGGCCTGTTGGATATCTTCAGGAATCGCGGCGCCATCGTACGTATGCTGACAGCGTCGGACGTGAAGGAAATCTACGACTTGCGGGCACTGCTTGAAGGGGATGCAATCTATCGAAGCGTGAAGCAACTCGACGACGAGACCGTCGCCCGTGCCGAACTCGTCCATCGCCTGCTTGGGGATGCGAGTTCGGCGGTAAGACAGGGGGCGCTCAACCGGGAATTTCACGCGCTTCTGTATTCGCGCTGCGGTAACGAACGTGAGTTGAAGGTGATCGCTGAACTGCGCAGCCAAGTCGAACGCTTTGAGCGCTTGCAAGACACGTTGCTTGAGGATACGCCGTCGTTCCAAGCCGAGCACGAGCGCATCTTGCAGGCGTGTCGCGAACGGAATGCGCGCGGAGCCCGCTCGATGACCATCGCGCATCTCGATTCGGCCAGGGACGTCGTAATGCAGCTGGTCGAAAGCGATTGAGGGCGGCAATGGGGTCCAGGCAGAGATGCCGCCCCGGGAGATAAGCCCCAAATCGATTCAGTCAAACGTAATAAACTGCGCTGACGTCCATACCTTGCTATCGTCTCGCTGACGCCCGAACACATATACCGGTCGGAAGCCGAAGGATGAGTTCTGTGCCGACACCTCGAAACTTCCCGATAAGTCGACGGGCAGCGGCTTGTCCGTCAAGCGCTCGACGGCAAGAAACAATTCAGTGCCGCCGAGTTCGTGTCGTGCGGTGCCTTGGGCAAGTAGGTCGGCGCCGCTGATTTCCCAATGGAACATCGGCGAGTGAACGAACGGATTACCCTTCAACGGGTCGCCAACCTTCACGAAGCCGTCGATCGTGCCTTCGATCACGATTCGCGCATGGGCTAGATTGCTCACGTCGATCTCGATGTTGTCGGCATCGCCGTAGGTGTCACTGCTGAACTCGATATCGGTCGCTCCGGTTCGCCAGGCCGCCTCTTCGATATGTTCGAAACCGCTGGCCCCGAAGTTGTGGATCATACCGTTGATGATCCGAATCCGGCCGCGCCACGATGCCCACCGGTAACGGTCGCGAATTCGCGCTCCGCCCCATCGGACGCGAATCAAGCGCTCGGCGTAACCGAGTTCCTGGTGCAGGTTGCGCTCCACTAGCAGGCCGTTGTGATCGAATGCGGCGACATACTCCCATCCTGCGCGTCCCAGCAGGCGATAGTCGAGCGTCGCAGGACCGCGATGATTGAACTCATCACCTTGCTGATAATTTCCGCAACGCACCAGCGCAGCGCTGTGCTCGCCAGTTGTCGCCCACGTGTGGCGAGCACGTAGTGCCCGTCCCACCGAGCGCCGATCGAGTGAATCGGACAGCACGCCGGTCAGGCCGCCATGTACACCGAATACACTGACCCCAGGTGCCCCACCTCCCGGACGGCCGCGATGTTCATCGCCACTCGCCGCTACGCCGAGTTTGTAACCGCGCGCGATAACATCGCGATACAGCCAGTCGAAGTGGCCCCAGGTCGATGCAATTTCCACGAGCCGTTCAAGTTCAGGGTGGTGCCAGTCGGGAATATAACGACGGCCACCGACGTGCGGCATCACCAGATGGTTCGCCGCGTCATCGACATACGCGTCCCACAGTTCGTCGACCGGCCAGCGCCCGAGATCCACGGCCGTGCCTTTCATGTCCTCGTTCCACACCAGCGTGCGGTTATGTTCACCGCGGGCGTTGTACGGAAAACCGGGGCGTTCATCCCCAAGGAAAACCACGTTGTGGTCACCGCCTGCCGTCGAACTGCCGCACCATTCCTGCACAGGATATACAACGAAGCGAGACGCTTCGTTGAATTGCTCGGCAGTTTCGATGCCGAGTTGCCAGTTTGCGTCGGTGATCTGGAAGTCGTTGACGGTGTATCCCAGCACGTCGATTCCGCCGATGTCGCGCGCATAGGCAGCGTTGTAGGCGGGACTGTTGGTGCCGACCGTATCGTGCGCGTGCACATGCAGGTCAGCGTAAAGCGAGCGTGCGACGGGCAGCGTGGCGTCCACTGTCAGGAAGACTTCAGCCGCGCGCACGCCGCCCTTCGACGGCACGTCAGCCACGATGCGCAGTGTCCCTGACGCGGTAGGCGGATCGTCGAGCGCGACGCTAGCCCAGGCATCTTCCGGCAACGCAAGCTCGCGCTCGTAGACGAGTTCATTGCGCTCGTCATAAGCGCGCACTCGCACACCGCCGTCGATATTCTTGCATGCGTTACCCCAGCGGTCCTGCAACGACACGCGGAACGGCGCGCGCTGGCCGGGTTGCACAAAGCGCGGCCCATTGAGCAATACCTGTGACGGCGCCCCGGCGTGAATGTCGATCACAATATCGCTCGGCACCGCGACGAAACGCGACGTGCCCAACGGATCGATGTAGAACCGGAAGCGGAACTGGTCCTCGACGAACGTTTGCACCCGCGTTCCCGGGCCGCGTCGCCGATCCCCCAGGCGGATCACGATGTGGTCGCCCGCATTCAGGTAGCCGTCGGCCACGTCTACGATGATTGCTTTCTGGAAAGGCCGCTCATGTCCCTTCTGATCGAAGCGCACATTCAACGACTGTACGGTCGCGGGGCTTTGCCCCGGCACGAGTGCCGCCGCATGATATTCCGCGCTGATGAAATTGGCGGCGCTCGGGTCACTGGTCTGGAACAACGCCCAATCGGAATAGAATTTGAAAGTAGCCTTGAGCCAGGCGCCGTCCGCAACACCGGATGCACCAACCTCGTAGTCGAGCACGATCTCACTCCAGCTCCCCGCTTCGAGACGGTTGACGTTGCATGTGACGCGGCCCGCGAATGGCAACGCCTTATGCCGCTCATACAGGCCGCGCGGTGCGATGTGAGGTCCAAGCCGCTTACGTAACGCGGCAGCTTTCGCTTCGATGCTTTGATGATCTTCGTTCACTTCCGTTTCTCTCGATGAGTGTGTGCGAAGCGCAATCCGGTCAATGGGCAAACGGCCACGGTGCGGCGGGATTCCATAGCGGAATGCCCTGATAGGCATACCACGGCGCCATCACGCAAATGCCGTAGACGATCGCGATCAGCACGGAGACGACGCCGACTTTCGCGTAATCGACGGTCGTGAACTGGCCGCTGCTATATGCAATGACCCCGGCGGTGATTTGCGTGGGCAACAGATACGCAAAGCTGTCCGTATCGCCGATAAGCATGGTGAAAGCGACCGGGTGCAAACCGAGCCGAGGCGCAAGTGCCAGCGCGATCGGCGCGATCATCGTCACGGCCGCGACGTTGGACAGCATGCCGATCCGGATCACGTGGATGCCGATCATCACGATGGCGAGCGTCGTCCACCAGACATATCCGTGCGCGACCGCATAGATGTGGTCCGCGGCCCATTGGGCAAGCCCGGAATCGCTGATCGCGGACGACAGCGACAATGCACCGCCAAGCAGAAACAGCGTGCCCCAGATGGTCCGCTCCTGAATGTCCTTCCAGCCGACGCGCAATACGCCGGGAGCGAACATCAGCGCAAGCGCGATCAACGCGACGATTTCAGATTGCAGATGGTGCAGCGACTCGGTCGCCCACATTGCCCCTACGAAACCGAATACCAGCAGCACCGTCACATCCTGGCGCGCGACCGGCGGCAGTTTGCGGCGCTCTTCGATGATGGCCTGCCGCCCGCCTGGGATTGGTACACCACGCGACTTGAAGTAGCGCTGAACCCAGAATTGCGTCAGGACGAACATCCCCAGATACGGCCACTGCAGCCTGAACCACGACAGGTACGAAATCCGCAGGCCCAACTGCTTTTCGAGCAGACCGGAGACAACCATGTTCGGGAGATGCGCCGTCAGAATGCACATGCCGCTGATCATCGAACCGTAGACGAGCGTCTGGATCACAATGGCCTTTCGCGCATCGCGCTCGCGCGTGCTGTTACCGAATAGCCCGACGATGCCGTTGGTTACAGGCAGCAACGCGGCGGCCCGTGCATTGGCGGCAGGAACAACCAGCGACATCACGAAGTTGACAATAAACATCGCCCAGATGACGCCGTTCGCGGAACGCACCTTGAGCTTGTCGAGCAGTACCAGCGCGATACGGCGGTCGAGGCCCGCCGCCTGCATGATCGCCGAGAACAGGAACGCGGCGAGGCACAGGAAAACGACTGGCGCGGCGAAGCCGCTGGCAGCTTTGGGAAAAGGCGTTACCGCATGCGATAACACCAGCAGCATGGGTAGCAAGATACCGCTGACGCCAACGGGAATGGCTTCGCTGATCCATACGATCGCCACCCACGCGACTACGGCGAGCGTGGCTCTGCCTTGATGGGTCAATCCTTGAGGCGTGGGTAACACCCATGCAATTACGATGAAGCACAACCAGGCGAGGAGGAAGCCAGCTTGCGCCTTCAATAAGGGTCTCGCGAAGTCGCAAGCGCGCTTCGGTAGACGATTATCAGGCATCGCTGCCGGCTGATGTCCACGGGCGAACGGTGGAAGCTCCGATGCTTCATGTGTCAATTCAAACTCCTGTAACCGCCCGACCGCAAACGCCAGGCCTCCGGCATGGCTCGCCGGAAAGTTGGCATAGTACGTATTAATAGACGTTGCTGTTCCAAGCGGTTTTCATATCGTTATGCGGCTTGGTGGATAGACCGCTTTGGTGTCTTTGGGGGACTACGTCCTCGCCCGCAGGGAAAATGAATGAGTTTGATCCCGAAGTCTCGGCGGTCAGCCAAGCCCCCGACAGGCGTTTCTGCCATTAAGCAGCATTTAATGCCCGCTTGTTGGGCGGTTAATCATTTCGAGAGGCTCGCGCCGCATAATTGCACGCATGCATCATCGTCCGCGCAATTCATGGGAGCAGAAGTGACCACAGCATTCGTATTGCATCGTGCCGAAGGTGCGCCTTTGTCAACCACCTTCCATAGGGAAGCTTTCGGCCAGAACGATCCATTCGCGCGACACCGCGAGATCGCGTGGAAAGGACCGGACTCGATTGCCGCGGGTCGTATCAGCTTCATCGGCGAGCTCGACATAGCAAGTTTTCCCCACATCGAAACCATCGTCGTTATGGAAGGCTCGCTCACGCTGGAAGCGGCTGATATGGCGCCGTTGGTGCTGGGCCCGGGAGGCGGGGCGGTGATCGGCAGCGGTACTGCGCTTCGCGTTAGAACCGACTCCCGCACGCTTTTCGTGTTCTGCACCACGGCTTGCAAGGGGCCGACGAAGAGCGGCGTCGTCCCCTTGCGCGTCGACGCCGACTTCAAACCATCGGCATCCCTGCCTGCGGAGGTACTGCTGGGCCCAGCTCCAGAATGCCGCAGCGACAATGCGTTCACCGATGACGACGCGCAGTACAAAGCGGGTACGTGGGATTCGACGCCTTACCATCGGATCGTTCGCCCGCATCGCGTCAACGAGTTCATGCATCTCCTAGCCGGCAACGTGCGGTTTGCCGCGCCCGACGGCAGCGTGCTGTCGCTCGGCGCCGGCGACGCGCTTTTCGTGCCGCAGGGTGCGTCGATCGGATGGGAAAGCAGCGAGCGAGTGGCGAAGTTCTACGTTACGCAGACCGTCCAGGCTCCCATCGAACGAGATTGATCATGTCCCCTCCGCTGACCTATATTCAAACTTCACCCACGCTGCCAGCCGCCGCCGACGTGGTGGTGATTGGAGGCGGCATCATCGGTGTCTTTGCCGCCTACTACCTAGCCCAGCGCGGTGTTTCGGTCGCCTTGGTCGAGAAGGGAAGGGTCGGCGCCGAGCAGTCGAGCCGCAATTGGGGCTGGTGCCGGCAGCAAAACCGCGACGAGCGTGAATTGCCGATAGCAAGCAAGAGCCTTGATCTATGGGAACGATTTGCCGTCGAAAGCGGCGAAGACACGGGTTTCCATCGCTGCGGTCTGTTGTATCTGAGTAATGACGACGCAGAGCTGTCCCGTTGGGCTAGTTGGGGCGACTTCGCGAAGACGGCGGGCGTGACGACCTACACGCTCGATAGCAAGCAAGCTGCCGAGCGCGGGAAGGCGACCGGCCGGGCCTGGAAAGGCGGCGTCTTCTCGCCCAGCGACGGCACGGCGGATCCTGCGAAAGCCGCGCCTGCCGTGGCAACCGCACTCATGAAGCTCGGGGGCAGCGTCACGCAACACTGCGCGGCGCGCGGCATCGAGTTGGAGGGCGGGCGAGTCTGCGGCGTCGTCACGGAAGCCGGGGTCATCAAGACACGCACAGTCGTGCTCGCAGGTGGCGCGTGGGCGTCCGCATTCTGCCGCCAGCTCGGCGTCCGCTTTCCGCAGGCCTCGATCCGCCAATCCATCCTTAGCGTGTCTCCTGTCGAACATCGCTTGCCGAATGCTTTGTTCACCTCCGGCGTATCGGTCACCCGCCGAAACGACGGACGTTATGCACTCGCGATCAGCGGACGGGCACGCGTGGATGTAACGCCGCAGTTCCTGCGATTCGCCCCACAATTCGTGCCCATGTTTGCCAAGCGTTGGCGCAGCCTTCTTCCGGGTGGCCTGGAAGGCGTCCGTGGCGGTCATGAGACGCTGAAGCGGTGGCGGCTGGATGCGCCGACGCCCATGGAGCGGGTGCGCATCTTGGACCCGAAACCCGATCTGCCCACCATCAAGGAAACCCACCGCCGCGCGATTGAACTGCTGCCCGAACTTCGCGAAGCGAAAATCACGCACGCGTGGGCCGGCTTTGTCGATAGCACGCCCGACGGTGTTCCGGGTATCGGCGAAGTGCCGGGCGTACCCGGATTGATCTTGGCTGCGGGTTTTTCCGGCCATGGGTTCGGCATCGGCCCCGGCGTTGGACACTTGATTGCCGATTTGGCCACCGGTGCGACGCCGATCGTCGACGCTGTACCGTATCGGCCGGGCCGATTCGCCCACTCCGCATGGGGCAAGGTTGCTGACTTTTAGACGGACGGCGGGAGGGCGCTGTTCCTGCAACACGAGCCCTCCCGCCAAGAAGGTGCGCGCGGCGCTTTACACGGCTGACGCGGTTTTGAAGTAACACTGCGCTCCTCCAGCATGAAGCCGAAGTCTTCCGAGGTCATGTTCGGTGCGATGTCTCTGTGAAGGCGTTCGTCGCGGAACGTCTCGCGGATAACCGCTTCGCACAATGCTGTCTCGGCCGGCGGATTGTGCCCGGCAGGCAAACCGGGCCCATTGTGTATGCCGAATACCGCTGCCGTCGGACATTGCTCGAGCAGCCCGTCATCGACCCTCTTCCGCGCGCCCGTGCCTCCCTCCTCCCCGGGCTGAAACACGACATGCACCGTGCCGGGCAACTGCGTTCATCGTGCCTCGGGCACTGCTCACTAGGTTCACATTTATCCTTGGGGACCGCTCATAGGCTAGGAAGTCTGCCTGCTGCTG
>Ga0207705_10000730_pt1 | contig 27080 bp, 21 predicted proteins | sample KBSC13metaG_FD_184314 | JGI IMG/M metagenome (GOLD analysis project Ga0207705, IMG submission 184314) | Corn rhizosphere microbial communities from Kellogg Biological Station, Michigan, USA - KBS C1-3 metaG (SPAdes) (version 2) | ecosystem: Host-associated > Plants > Roots > Rhizosphere > Soil ... | reverse complement strand
TGCCCGCGCCGAATACCAGCGCGGGCCAGTTTCTCATGGGATGAGAAATCGTTAGGCGCTGCGTGCGCCGCCTCTCCAATCTCTCGCTAGTGGATGACCCAGTGCTGCTGGATCTGATTGTTCCAGCCCCATAGGAGGAGGGGCGAGTTGTTCGCCGATGCGCTTCCACTATCGAGGGCAAGGCTGCTGGCCTGATTCCAGATCTTATAGGCGCCGTCCGACTGGACATCGACCCACCAGCGCTGGTTCGTTCCATGGTCCCACGTCCACATATCCGCATGGGTGCCATTGGTCGTATTGCCGCCAGGGTCTTCGAGCGGTTCTCCGGTGGATTCGCTGATGATGTTCCAGGAAGTGTCCGAGTTCTGTGAGAAGTCCCAGAGCTGGTTCTGGCCGTTGTTGAGGCCCCACAGGACGACCGTCCCGGGTGTTCCGAAGTTGCCGCCGCTGTCGATGGCGATGCCGTTGAGCGAGTTGGTGATGACGTGGCGCCCCCAGATGCTGCTGGGCATCGACACAGGCGTGTACTGGAGCCACGCGGCTCCGTCACAGGCGGCATTGGTGATCATCGAGCCGTTATTGGGCGTCTGCTGGCTGAAGTTGCCCCAGCAGATATTGAGGTCGGTGCGTCGATGGCTCATGATCGCGTTTGCGTTGAGCGTCATCCAGCTCAGGTAGGTGCCCCACATCCGGTTATCGCGGCAGAAGTGGCCGATGCCGCGGGCAAACTCATCGGACCAGGTGTTGGTGCCGCCCCCGGTGATCACGCCGCTGTTGTACATGTTGTTCTTGGCGTAGTCGATGGACCGCTTGGCGTCGTTGTAGTACATGACGTTGCCGGTGATCTGGTACAGAAGGTTGGCATAGTCGACAAAGGTGCCGACGCTGTAGAGCGCAGTGCTGGCGTCGACATTGTTGCTGCGGTCGATGCTGGTATAGACCTGGCCGGTGGTGGTGTTGTAGAGATGGCTTCGCACCCAGGCGTAGATCTGGGTCGCTCGGTCCAAATACCATTGATCGTGATTGCCCTGGTAGATGTAGCACGCCGCCTTGCCGAGACTGTCGTTGGAGAGAACGTTTTTGTTGATAGGCTGACCGGCCGGTGTCATATTAGGCTGCTGCTCCCAGATGCCCCCGCCGTTATATTGAGTGTCCCAGCCGCGCGCCCAGGCCATGTCGAAGCAGGCCGTACGGGCCTGCGTCAGCAGGTTCGCGTTGCCGGTTGCTCGGTAGCCGCGCGCCAGCATGATGGCCATCCAGCCGATGTCGTCGTTCCAGCCGTCCCAGGTGTAGCCTGGCGGAAACTTCTGAAGGAACGTGGTGCAGAGAGTGTTGACCAGCGCCTGATGAGCAGAACTGCCAGTGCGCTCGTACGCATCCTCGGCCACCATAATGTCGAGGGCGCCGGTCCAGCCACCGTCGACATTGCCGTTGTTGAGCGCCGACTTGTAATAGCTGCCACTCACGAGAAAAGAATTGTTAAAGCCGTTGAACATCGTGTCGGCATCGCCTGACCCAATCGCCGACGCTCCTTGTGGCAATCCTAAAACACCGACGGCAAGCAGCGCCGCGAACACAGCCCCAAGTGCGGCCTTACCGTTCCTCAATTGCAAACCGTGTTTCATCATGTGATACTCCTTTGTTGAACTGCAATGATAGTAATAGTCCGATCTTCTGCTGTTGGAACTACATGCAGGCATCGACGCCTTCTCTTGCGGACACGTGAGGACGCGACCCGGCCCTGTCCGTCGCGATAACGAATTTCGGACCGAAACGGGTACCGTCGGTGGAGGCTTCCGGACCCGTCGTCGACCATTCGACGACGGGCCCACGCTGTCGGGGGATACGCTTTGTCAGCCTGACCGTTTTGCCTACGAACTCAGGCGAGGTTTCCGCATTAACCGGGATACAGGTTATCGCCAACGACGAAGGTCAGAGTTACCGGCGAGGCCAGTTTCTCCGGAGGTGTCTGCGTCGGAGCCGTGCCGCCCGCGACCCAGGAGACGGAGGACACGTTCAGGAATTTCACGTGACCGTCGGAGGCGAGGTAGTTGGTTGCCCGGCTGGTTGAATTGTCGTGCCACTTGGCAAGCCGCGCGGCGTTGTCGGTGTTCCAGTCCGAGTTACCAGCCCAGTTCGTCTCGCCCACAAGCGTCACCGAGGGATTCGAATGGGCGGCGTTTGTGTCGGGTGCATACGGATTGGGGCCGCGGAGGAACGGATCGCTCTCGTACAGAAGCACCGTCGACGCCGGCCCGGCGAAGAGGTCGAGCTTCGCTCCCTTGGCGACCGGCCCCCACAAGTCGTCGTTCCAGATCGCGTAGTTCATGGCATACGAGACCTTGGGACTCGGACTGCTGTCGTCGGGGCACGCGAAGGTTCCGACTGATTTCACATAAGGATAGATGACGTTGGCCCAGCCGCCGACGTAGTGATTATTGGCTGTAACGGCATGAACCGATGGAAAGCGCTCGTTGTTGTCTTGAACGTACTGCATGAAGGCGATGCCGAGCTGCTTCATGTTCGACGCGCAACTGGACTGACGGGCCTTCTCGCGAGCCTTCGCGAATACAGGGAAGAGGATCGCCGCGAGAATCGCTATGATGGCTATGACGACGAGCAGCTCGATCAAAGTAAATCCGCGGTTCTTATTACTTCTAAGTTGCATAATTATGATACCTTTCGACAAAATGGGCCTTCCGAAGTCACTGGGGGTGACTCCGACTTCGGAAGGCAATAAGCGAGAAGCTATTTGACACTAAAGGTGGCCGCGTAAGTGCCGAACTGGCCGCTGGTGACCGACGTGCCGGCAGCCGTCGACTGAGAAGCGGGCGTGGTCTGATCGGTGGTTGGCGTAGGCGCGTTCAGTCCCGCCGATATGTGCGTACCGTGTATCCACTTGACATGGCCGTCGGATAACAGCCAGTTGGCATTGTCCGTGTGGCGCGGGTGGTTATTTCCGCCGGCGTCCGCGTTGCCCGCCATAGTGCCGACTGCATTGTCCGTGCCGAGGCTGCAGTTGCCAAGATTGCACATCTGACCAACGGTTCCGTTCCATGGCAGACCATCTGCGATGGGCGACTGAGTCTCGTTCGGCGTCGACGGATGCTGGGTATATCCGCTGGACCAGCACATCACTTCGTCAAGCAGAACGGTTTGAGTTGGCGACGTAAAGTCAGCCAGGCTTGCCGCGGCGCCAGGCACTACGCCGGTACCGCCAGTGGCGATGTTCTGGTTATAGCCGTAGCTAAAATCCTCATAGCTATCGTCTGGACAGATGTAGACACCGTCGCTCTTGATGTAAGGGTAGATCTCGCCGGCCCAGCCGGTTCCCTGGCCGTAGTTGCGAACGTCGGTCGAGGGGGCAGTGCCGCAAGGGTACTTCTCGTCCGCGTCCTGGGTGTACTGAGCGAACCCGAGGCCGAGTTGCTTTAGGTTCGACGCACAGCTAATTTGGCGCGCTTTTTCGCGAGCCTTGGCGAATACCGGGAATAGAATGGCGGCAAGTATCGCAATTATTGCGATTACAACTAGCAACTCGATAAGAGTAAATGCTGATTTCGTTGTATGAGACTTCATAAATGTCTTTCTCCTTAGTTATATGCTCGCTTGGAGCCTGGTATGGATTAGTTCGTCCACTCAGGTTAGTGTGCAGCCAGTGTATCATGAATTGGTACCAATGTCAACACATATTTGCACCATAACTATTTAATCTTTTTTAGGTACCAATAAATTAAACCAAAAGTGGAACCAACACAAAAGGACTGGTGCACATATTTGAGCTTCTTGGTTGGTACCTATAGCGCTGTACTTGATCTGCCAGCGCCTAATATATCGCTGAACTGGTGTCGTAGCCCTCCAGATATCAGATGGAATATACTCCATTTCTAATGAGGCCGGTCGGGCCTTCGTCAAGCACGATGCCAGGACGGTCGACTTGACCCGATCGATCTCACCTCACAGTGAAGTGGTACCAAGCGAAATAGGCGGGCCTACACTGGTACCATTTGTTCGATAAAGAGTGGACAATTTCAGTTGAGCCAGCTTCTCGATAGTTAGACGTCGGGGCGACATCGACGGCGTGAGACTGGGGATGTGGTACCAAATCAACCATACTGCTATGTGTACCGGGTTTGGCTCATCGGCGTGGTTCACTTTTGAGGGCAGAACCATGTGCCATTCGGCAGCGATGCAAAGAGGCGATACGATGGGGTCATTCGCGATGGTATTATAGAAGTAGGTGTCACGAAAAGGTAGTCGAAAATAGATCCGACGGCAGCAATGAGATCACAGGAACGCGAACTTTTGTCCCCGGCAACTCAGGTGTCACGGTCGCGAACGTCGCAGCGTGTTGTCGACGCCATCTCCGAACGAATACGGTCGGGGGTGTATGCGCCGGGCGATCAACTTCCGACGGAGCGAGCATTGGCGGCAGACCTTCGGGTTCACCGGCGGGCAGTCCGCACGGCTATCGACCAGATGGTCGGCGCCGGACTCGTGACGCGTCGCCCACACTGCCGCGCGACGGTGGGAGAGGCAACACCGACGGTCGATAGAACCGATGACCGGAAACCGGCGGGGCCGCGGATCTCGACGTCGAGCTTGGTCGCGCTAATCATGTGGCATGGCGGCGGTCCGCTTGAGCACGCGGGGACGTCTCAGCAGCGAATTTTTTGGGGGATGAACCAGGCACTGATGAAGCTGGGCTACCACGCCGTCTTCCTCGACCTCGGTCTTGAACATCCCGGATCCGAAGCCGAGAACGCCGTGCGGGAGGCTGCTCATCTTAGATATGTTTTGGAGCAGGGTTTCGGCGGGGCGGTGTTTTACCCGTACGCCTATCGAAGCAATGCGGAGTTGGTGCAGGAACTGGCCGAGAGAGTTCCCATCGTCTTGCTCGACCGCAAGATCGCCGGAGCGAACGTCGACTTCGTCGGGCTCGAAAATAGGCAGTCGATGTTCGACGTCACCAACCATCTGCTCTCAATGGGCCACCGTCGAATTGCCCACATCACCCGTACGGAGCCGATCAATTCCGTCATCGACAGAGTCCAGGGTTTTGTCGACGCCATGCGAACGCAAGAGGGCCCGGACGTCGTCGAAACAGTCATCACGCTGCCAAATTATCGGGACCATCGTGAATGGATCGTTGCCGACGCCATCTTCCGCCTCCCCGTCGACCAACGCCCGACGGCGGCCGCATGCTTCACGGACTATCAAGCGGTAAGCTTAGCCGCACACCTGGAGAAACTCGGACTGTCGATACCGGGCGATGTCGCGTTGACCGGCTTCGACAACATCGTCCCCGCCATCCCGAGCGGCCTCGGCCTCACGACGATCGCGCAGCCGTATGAAGACATGGGCTCCAAGGCCATTGAACTCCTGATGCGCCGCATCAACAATCCCTCAGCGCCACCTCTGTCGGTCGAACTACCCGGTCAGTTGATCGTCAGGGCCAGCAGCGCTCCGTAGCCGCGTAACGTCTTCCCCAATGCCAAACAACGTTGCCCTGCGACTCGGCTGGACCCAGTCGGGCACCGTACGAGTCAAGTCGATGACGCGACATGCACCGCTGCGATTGGGCCCGCCAAAGCCAACGATGCCGCGAGTGGAATAGGCCGACATCCGAAAGCGTTGAAAGACTACATTTCCTAGCCCTTAACGGCTCCCGCAGTGAGTCCCGCGACAAATTCCTTTTGGAGCGCAACGAACATGATGGCGACCGGCAGGACGCCGATCAGCGTACCCGCCATCATCATTTCATAGTGCGAACTGTACATTCCAATGAGTTGGTTGAGGCCGATCGGAATTGTAAAGAGATTGTCGTGATGAAGGATGATCTGCGGCGAGAGGAAGTTATTCCATGCGCCATGAAACTCATGAGACAAAATGCGCCTATCATGGGCCTTGAAATATTGGCATCACTATGTCCCAGTAGATTCGAAACTCGGAACAACCGTCCAGTCGCGCCGCCTGAAGAAATTCGTCGGGAAGTTGAAGCCTCGACTGACGGAATAGGAAGATTCCGAACATGCTCACCATGCCCGGCACAATCAAACCCGAGTACTTGTCAACCTTATCCGTACTGTTACTTTGGCGTAAGCACTACTAGTATCGCGGCGGGGCTGTCGACTCTCTCACGATGAGTTCTGTCTTAAACGCCTTGCGATATCGAACCGGCGACTCGTTCCGAATCTGATTGAGCAGCATTTCCGTGGCCATGATCCCCATCTCACCCAGTGGTTGACGCACTGTTGTAAGCCTGGGCGTGCAAAATGAGGCTTCTCGGGTGTCATCGACTCCAACGATGGAAATGTCGCCAGGGACGTCAACGCCGCGCTCGATCAAACGCTCCAGCGAGAGCACGGCTATCAGATCGTTCGTGCAGACGATCGCCGTTGGCCGGCGGTCCTTGGGCATGTCGAGGATCTGATCGACGCGTTCGTGTGCGGATTCCCGTTCGAAATCTCCTGGGAGAGAAAGCGAGGGATCATGTGAAATCCTCGCATTCTGAAACGCCTCCTCATATCCCTGTTGACGCCGCGGGACACACCTCGCGCCTCGCGACCCGCAAAACATGGCAATCCGTCGATGTCCTATTCCGATCAGGTACTCCGTTAACACACGACCGACGGCGACGTCGTCGATGTATACGGCCGATACCCGGCGATCGTCGTCGTCGATGACCACCGTGGGAGTGCCGGTCTGCGCTAGGGCCTCGACGATGTCGAGCTCTACACGCGGGCTGATAAGTATCAGGCCGTCCGTTCTCCCGTCCTGAAACAGCGGCAGGCTGGACCGCGCGTCGACCCAGTCATGGCCTGTGTACAACGTCGTGTTCTGGTGTTCGCGAAGCGCCACCCGCATAATGCCGTCGAGAAGCGGTGCATAGTAGGGATTGAGGATCGGCGAATCGACATTATAGGGAAAAACCACGCCAAGTGAGTTCATCCTCTTGGACGACAATCCACGCGCAATGGCACTTGGTCGATAGTTCAGCTCCTCAATAGCCTTCAGCACACGCTCACGCGTCTCCGCCCCAATCATCGACTTGTTGTTCAGAACATACGATACGGTGGCGGGAGACACGCCGCATACCTTCGCGATATCTTTCATTGTGGGGTTCTTACCGACCATTCTTCAAAATCTTCCTCGCACTATTATACCACCGACCGCAGGCGGGTCTCTCTGTTGAACCGATTAAACGACCCGCGAGCTCCCGGCTAATGCCCAATAAATTGGCAAAACTCGCTACTTAATCGATTAAACTCTTTAATTTCATATACTATAATTAACCTATAGAGGACGATATTAGTATGTCGAACATATTCTTTAACGCGCAGCACTCACCTATTGGCGCTTTCGCAAGTTTTACTCTCGGCTTCCCGGGGCCGAAGGGAGGATTGGGACTGGAGCTTGGGAAGCCTGCCGACCAGGACGTATACATAGGAATCCAAGCCGACGACAGCAACGTCTATCGTACACTCCCGTTCCACACGGTGGATATCGGTGATTCTGAAGCCCGGCGCTTCGACATTCTCGCCGAACAGGATCACGCCGGCAGCGGAAAGCAACCAATCAAGCTGGTTCCTTTCAATTCGTCCGATATAGTACGAGAGTATAGCCTGGGAATGGATACGTGGCGAGCAGGCGGCCTCGCGTTTCGCATATACACACCAATGCAATTGGTGCCGGATCCCGAAAACGCAGTGGGGGAGCAACTTCGTCAAGCCCTCGTACCGGCTCTTCTCGTCGAAATGAGGATCGACAGCACCGGTGGCCGAACGACTCGCCGTGCCTTTTTTGGCTATCGAGGAAACGATCCCTACACCGGGATGCGCAAGCTTGACGACACCGCCGAAGGCTTGGCCGGCGTTGGACAGGCTCGACATACCGCCATAGCCAGTCGTGATCCGGGAGTTTGGTCCGCACTTGGCTTCACGATCGAGGACATCCTCTCAATTGATGCCAACGGCGAGACGGCATTCGGACTCGGGAATGTGGGCGCACTGTGTGTCGACGTCCCCGCGGGCGAGGTTCGAACGTACGTGGCTCGTTACGGCGGCGAGGAGTTTGTGGTCATTGCGCCTGAAACCGATCGCGAGGAGCGGTCGCGCTGGCAGAGCGTTTGCGGTGTGCGCTCGAAAGTCAGCCCTGGCCGCTTCGTCAGGTGACGGCGAGCATTGGAGTGTCGACGACAACCTTAACGACAAAATCGACCTCGGAGCTCATTGCCGAGGCCGACCAAGGGCTGTATCGATCGAAGCACGGAGGCCGCAACCAGGTGACGCATTTTGCGTCGATGGAAGTCGGCCTCACCGAAGAGGTGGAGGCCGACGACAAGATCAGCAGTGCTTCAATCTAAGACAGCCACGTTAAGAGCTCAGGTTGGCTTGCGGCGATTGGGACCGCAGGCCATTTTGCTCTACGGATAGTACGGCGTGTAGGTTATAGCAGAGCACTTGAGATAGCGAGCGCCATCGGAGGTATTCCAGGTAGTCTTATCCGGCGCGCCAGGCCAGTCGCCGCCGATTGCGGTATTCACTATCACGTGTATTCCAATTTTGCCGTCTATTGCATACCAAGCGGTTCCGGTAAACGTGCCATCGATATAATAGTCAATCCGGTCCGGCATCCACACGAACTCATACGTGTGATAATTGCCGGCGTAATTCCCCGACCGGTTCCACTGCGTAAGATTGTTGTGCCAATCATGGAAGGTCTGAAAAACCTGACTGTTGTTAAATGGAATCTCGGCCGCGTCCATTTCCGGGAGCCACGGAGAAAGGTTGCAGGCCCAGACGGCCGGAAGCAACCCTTTTCCCCATGGTAGATTGGCGGTGAACTTGTAAGAACCATATCCGTAAGTCGATACGGATTCAACTCGACCGGACCAGTAAGTTTTTCCATCGAAATAGGACTTTATTACCAGTGTCGATCCCTCATACCAAACGCACTTAGGCGTGTAGTATTCCCATTCATTATTGCTAGTATAGCGCTCGTTCAGATAGCGCCAATTACTAATGCTCTGGGTCGCTCCCCAGGAACTGGCGTGCGCCGCTGTCGTCCCTGTCACTGCCCAAGTCCCCAGTACTAGGCCGAGAGCCATAACTTCCAAACGGCCTTTGTTAGGAATACGCATCATGTCGATCTCCTTAAGCTTTTTCTAGTGGGAATGTTTGACACTTTATTGCAAATATGTCAAACAGACTTAAACAAGTCTTCGAACCATGAAATTCGATTGACAACACCTTCTCTCAGTAAGTACAACGTTGTATCATTCTAGCAGGCTCTTACCCATATGTCAATATGTCAAGAGATTCGCATAGTCGGATTCGGGTTGCTGTCTGTGAGAGGTCTTCGGTACAGGCGTCTACGAACTCGCTTGTACTGGTTGTTTCGAGGCAAGTTCGTCGATGTGTGTCACCCGATTTCGACCGGCTTCCTTCGACTTATAGAGGGCGGAGTCGGCCTGCGAAATCAACTGCGCGGTGTCTTCCGTAAGTGGTGAGCTTGTCGACACACCAAAGCTCGCGGTAACTTGACGCAACGGCCAGGAAGCGGCCTCGAGAGCGGCGCGGAAGCGTTCGGCGATCGTCACCGCGTTAGTTGCATCGGTTTCCGGGGCGATGATCACGAATTCCTCGCCCCCGTAGCGGGCGACTATGTCCGACGCCCTCGCTACTTCCGAGAGAATATTGGCCACGGACTTAAGGACCGCGTCGCCTTCGGGGTGTCCATAGGTGTCGTTATATTGTTTGAACTTATCGACGTCCAGCAGAATGATCGAGAATGGATCGCCTGTGCGACTCACCCGCTGCCACTGGCGATGCAGTTCGTCCCGGAATGCGCGGTTGTTTTTGATCCCCGTGAGCCCGTCGGTGGTGGCCAGCGTGGCGAGGTGCTCATTCGCCTCGGACAGATCTTTTTGCGTCTTGGTTAGCTCATCATTTTGCGCTTCCAATTCGATTTGCATCGACTGCAGTTCCTGATTCTGGGCCGCGATTTCGATCTGGGTTTCGTTTAGACGCTGGTTTGACTCAGTCAAGGCCGCTGTCCGTTCGACGACCTTGACCTCAAGCTCGCGATTCCGCAGTGCGATCGCTCGCATTCGCCACAATACCACTCCATAGAGAGCTGAGATGACGAGTATCGATACCAGTACGCGCCACCAAAGTGTCTGGTAGAAATGCGGCTGGATCTCGAAAGCGAGTGACGCCCCCTCCGTATTCCAGACGTTGTCCTCGTTACACGCGACAACGCGAAATCGATATCGACCTGGAGGAAGGTTTGTGTAATTCACCGTGCGGCGGGTTCCGGCATCGGTCCAGTTCGACTCAAATCCATCCAGGCGGTATCGGAAAGTAACCTTCTCGGGCTGCACAAAGCTGAGACCGGAGTAGCGAACGAACAGCGTACCATTTCCTGGATGGACGACGGTCCGTGTAGCGACAGCAACCCGAGTCTGGTTGACAATGGCGTCGTCGACGACAACCGGCGGAGCGATGGGATTGCGGCGCATGTGTTCGGGGTCGACCATTGTAATACCGCGCGCGCCAACGAACCAGACTTTTCCGTCGCTTGTCTTTGCGGCCAGGGCGACACGAGGATAGGAGCGAATGCCGTCGGCAGAGGTATACACACGGGGCTTAAATCGAAATTGCTCGTGTCCACGCACCCGGGTCAATTCGTTCGCGCGTACGGCACAGACCCCGAAATAGCCGCCAACCCAAACGGTGCCATTCCGATCAACCGCTATCTGAAGAAGATCATGTGAGGGTAAACCATTTCGTTCGTTGTACAGTTCGGATGTGTGCCCGTCGGTTTCAGCCAGGCCATGGTCGGTAGCGAGCCACAATCGGCCTGGCTGGGAGGTATCCACGGACATTACATGCGTGCCCGCAGGTAGCCCGATGTCGACGATCCCTGCCCTACCATTCCAAACCTTGACCAGTCCGCTCGTGGTTGCGATCCACCGGACGCCGTTGGAATCGCTCTCGACATCGTAAACGACGGCGTCCTTAATCAGTTGCGTGACAAGAAGGGGCTTATGATCCCAGGTCACATGTAAGAACTCACCGTTCTCACCGTATACATCAACGCCAGTCCCCGATTCGATAAGCTTAACGGGAGAAAAGTTGAGTTCTCTGGTCTCCCATAACCCGCTGCGGAGACGCCCGATGTGCCGTTGACTCTTCTTGTCGTACCACCACGATATTAAATCCCCGTTGCTCTCCTGCAAGGCAGCCTTGGTCTCGAAGTCGGTGAGCTTCTTAGCAGGCCAACAGTCGCTTGCCGTTAGATCCCAAAGTCCACTACGAGTGCTGCAGAGCAAACTTCCTGTTCGACCGGGACTTAGACTATTGATGTCCGTTTCATCCCGCGGGCCGATCGAAATCGGCGTAACCGCGTTGTAAGCAAACCTATTTAGGGACGTACCGGTCGCGACCCATAGATTGCCCTCGTGGTCTTCAGCAATCGCGCTTACGTCATCGGTGGCAAGCCCATCGGCAACCCCAAAAGTTTCGAATCCGTGTTGACCAAGGCAGCCAACGCCGTGATTGGTTCCCATCCAAAGCCGTCCTTCTCTGTCCGTAAACAAGCAATGGATACTATTCGATGGGAGACCACTTGATATATCGTAATGAGTCCACTTACCTTTGCGCAATCGGAACAGACCGTTCGAATCGGTGGCACACCAGATGTCTCCGTCGACTGTTCGCTTTAAGGCTGTAAAGTCATTAATCCCCGGAGCGGGTGGATTGGAGAACGGCGTCGCACGGCCGTCGGGCGAAACGACATACAGTCCACCGTATATCGTCGATGCAAGGAGGGAATGCTCGTTGAGCGGTACTATTCCAGTCAAATACAGGCCGGACGCCGGGATTTCTGCTGCGCCGGCGGCGTTTTCACGGAGGATGATGTGGCGGTCGACATTGTGAAATCCAATCCATATCGAGCCGTCGGGACTCTCGCCCATGAACGTCGTTGCGTTCCATTCCTTGTAGCGATATCGACCCCGGAGAAACGCGCCATTTAGTAGCCTGCCATAGCCGCAGAACTCGGCGCCTACCCACAGCTCGCCTGTGTGAGATACGTAGAGTGACCGGATCGTGTCGTTTGTGAGCCCTGAAATGTTCTCGTGATTGAAAACCGTAAACGAAACGCCATCGAACCTGAGAAGTCCTTGCGTCGTGCCTATCCAAACAAAGCCGTCGGGAGTTTGAGCCAGCGACGTGATGTCGTAGCCCGGCATTCCGTCGCGGACACCCCAAGTGTCAAGACGGCACGCGGTGAGTGGCTTAGTAATTGGCAATGCAGCTACCGGAACGACGAATAGTAGCAACGACGCCAACACGAAAGTCCACGTCCAAGACGCGGTGGTTAAACGCGGAGTGCCGAGCTTTAAGATATCCATGCCTCGAAAGAACCTTGCGCCAATATCAATTGCCGATTAGCTGCTAGGCGCATCACTTTAATATCGGCCAAGCGTTCCACAATTTTGAGGGCAGAATCCGACAGGTTATGCTGTATCGCCCGGGATGAGGCTGAGGGGGAATGCCGTTATGGGAGGGGCGGGAACGCCTTCGATCTGCTTAACGAGTAGGCGGACTGCCTCCGAAGCAATCCGTTCCCACGGTACTGAAATGGTGGCGAGATGTCGAGCCGGGAGACGCCTTTCTAGCAGACCGTCAAAGCCAACAACTGCTAGTTCGTCGGGTATGCGGACACCTTCCTGAAGGCACGCTTTGATGAACTCGTACGCATAAAAGTCGTTCCAGCAACAAACGGCGGTGGGCTTGCCCGGCAGGGAAAGAACATCATTGAGAAGCTGATTCAGATGGTAACGCTTGAACGGCATCACCTGCGCCACACCACCGCGCGACGTTACCAATTTCTCAAATGTTTGCGAACGGGCGGTTATGGAGGCAAGAGGAATGTGCGACGTCAGGTAGACCATGTTCGTATGGCCGGCTTCCCACAGATACTCAACCATCATCGTCATACCCTGCATGTCATCGGCAACTAGGGAGGGCAGATTCGGTTGCAAGTCCGCGATGGCAACCGCCGGCAAATAACCGTCAGCGAGACACTCGACGACCGGATCATTGGGGGGAGCATAAACCACCAGACCGCTGATCTTTCCGTCAGACAAGATCATCTTGATTTCGTTTGGTGACCGTCCCTCGATGTCGCCATGCACGACAAAGTCGTAACGCAGCTCTTTGCAGGCGTCCATAATGCCCGTATACACCTCGGCCAAGAACGGGTCCCTCGGGCTGCTGTATTCATATCCGATATACAGCGCAATAGCCTTGACCTGCTGTGTCTTGAGCGATCGGGCAATCGCGTTGGGCCGATACCCCATTTCAGCAGCAATCTTGGTTACTTTTTCACGCGTCTCTTGCTTTATGCGAGACTTTGGGTAGTCTCTCAAGACCTGGGCGGCCGTTGTTATTGACACACCCGCCCTTTCCGCAACATCGCGCAACCTCGCTGGCATCCGCACTTTTCCTTCGATTATACAGACAGAAGATGAAATCCATTCTACCATAGGGATTTTGCGAATCATAGGCCTACATCGTTTTGGAGCGATAGATCTCCTCGGACCAGTCCCTTTACTGGTGCCTTAGGCCAACCCAAGCACAAATCCCAGTGCTTTTACGAGCAGCTATAAACGAACAAACTTTAAATTAAGCTGTATAATTACATTGATACAACGTTGTTACAATGATTAATTTACTAACTTAACTGATTAAGTTTAATTACAATGACGTATACCTTAATCAGCCCAGGCCACTTTATCTTCCGGAGGGCCTGTTGGGGAGGTCGATATGATTTCACGTATCTATTGGTGGGTCTCGGCGGCTTGCCTACTGTCAAACCTTTACGGCGCTTGCTGCCTTTACGCAAGTCCTGCCCCAAACAGCGCTATCGTCGACGACAATGCGCCTGGTTGGATTTGGAATACGGCCGCGGACTATTTCGACCCGGCACTATATGGAACTTCCGCTCACGCCTGCGGACCGGGCGGGTACGGAGCGTATACATTCAACGGTGTGGGAGTGTCCGTTTACGTCTACGAAGCAAGGAGTATTGCTGTAGACGAACGTCAGCACAAGATCGGCCGTCTCAAATTGTTGATCGATGGCACTGTGGCATCACTCGTTGCCGTGACGTCTACGGAGAGCATTTATGATGTCGAAGCCGTCAAGGTGGGTGGTCTGAAGCCAGGCAACCACGTTTTACAAGTCGAAGCCGATGGTGGTTGGGTGGTAATTGACTACCTCAGGATCACGTCGGCGGCGGCGCCGCCCGATGCAGAAGGCAGTTCTGCGGACGAGGCCCCGTCGGCAGCCAACGCGAGCAGATCGCAGGCTATTTCGGCGCCTCTCGGAGTACTTGCGTATTTGCCACAGGGCTCATACGAAATTTTGGCCAGATCCAATCTACTCGAATCGCTCGACATTCCCTTAAATATCACCGACGACGGCACTCAGGTCCAGGTCTATTCGATCAACCAGTCTGCGCGTCAACTCAATCAGCGCTTTCAAATCAGCCAGGTGAACCAGAACACTTATCGTATCTCGCCGATGAATCTGCCTTCAAAGGCGCTTACGTATTCCACATCAAGCGATGGACAGTCCGCTCCGGTGATCATATGGGGGTATCAACCGGTGCCGGCGGAGGAGTGGACGATACTGGAAGTGGGCCAAGGGACGTATCGTCTCACACCAGCGAGCTCACCCAACCTCGCGCTCAGCGTTAATAACGGCACTGTGACCGACGGCGTACGCGTCAATTTGACGGCCTGGACCGGCAGCCCGAGTCAGTTGTGGGTGATAAAGAAGAACTAGGTTGGTCGGCTGTTCCAATCGCACCTGAAGTCGACCACCTATCGATCACCAAACCAGAATCGCAGGCTTTTATGAAACCTAAAAGCCGCCGACCTTTACGACAGATCGGCGGCCGATTCGTTTTGATACAACCTCAATTATTAGACCAGGATTATTGACGCCGAAAGTCGCACCGGGGACAGATGCCGACTGAGAAAGTCGCCGACACGGAAGCGGGCAGCATTTGAAATGATGTGCTCCAGAGTTCGTTTGCCCTCAGTTAACGAAGAAATGAGGGCACTGGAGTTGCGAGTTACCGCGAGATACTTCCTACGAGATGCCAATATTGATATGGCATTATGGGTCGGCCGGGGCTCGAACCCGGAACCCCATCATTAAAAGTGATGTGCTCTACCATTGAGCTACCGACCCGAAGGACGCATTATTATAGCCGCGCCGATGGGCGAAAGTCAATTGTCGACGGCTGCTTGGTCAACCATGCCTCGTGTACTGGTACCAGCGCGGATTGTAGGACTTGGGCTTGACGGTGAATACCTCTTCGCTGGGAAGCGCTATCGCGGAGAGGAAGCCGCCCATGCCGCAGCCGGTGTCGATGCCGATGTAGTGCTTGGCTTTCGAGTGCGTGACTTTGGGCATGGGCGTGTGGCCGCGGATGACGCGTTGGGGCATGACGGGGGCGTCGAAGCCGCGGACGGGGCCCCAGCGCATTTGGTAGGGGTTCTGTTTTTCGACGGGCTTTGAGAGGTCCCAGCCGGCGTGGGTGAATATGAAGGCGTCGGTGATGTAGAATGGCAGCGTCCACGTCTCGGCCTGGAAATAGAAGCGGGCGTGAGATTCCGGGATGGACTGGGGGTCGCCGGGCGTGAGGGCGTAGCCGGCGGCGGCGTAGGAGTCGAGGGTCGACCGGCCGGACATGCCTTCCATGATGGAGTAGTCGCCTTCGGCGAGGAACATGAGGAGGGCTTCTTCGTGGTTGCCCTGGAGGCAGACTTTGCGGCAGCGGTCGAAGTCGATGACTTGCTGGACGCAGTCGAAGGGGTTCTCGCCTTTGCGATTGATGAGGTCGCCGAGGAAGATAACGAGGTCAGTGGGCGCAAGCGGGAGCTTGGCCAGCATTTCACGAAGGGCGTCGGCTTCGCCGTGGACATCGCCGATGGCGTAGATCATGTCGGCATACACCTACAGACGCGGTATCGTGCGCTCACCACGACGTCACTGTCCTGTGAATGAGACGTCAAGGCTAAAATGGCTCTGTGTGGACTTGCTCTGCCCATGATACGTACCTGGGACGAAGCTATTGAAGACAAGGATAAGTTGTGCGGATCTCGGGGTGTCCATCGTTCCGTCTACCCTGTCCTGCCGCTCGTTCGACGTTATCTTAAGGTGGCTAATTGCAGAAGTGTAGCCAGGATTAATATATAGCTGGTCGCCTCCTGCGACAGTGTGAGTCCACGTTACGTCGCCGGATGTAGCCATTCCGAAGATATCGCCATCAGGATCCGAATAGGTACCCTCATATGTGCCGGAAGTGAATGACGATGGGGTTATGTCAAGCGCTCCGGTGGGTGGAAGCGTTTCAGTCCCGGATGCGCCGCAACCGGCGATCGATATCCCCACTGCCGCGATTATCATGACGCGGGCAAAATACAAGTGTCCATCTCCTACTGTTCCGTGATTGAACTACGGATGCTGAAATGCTAGGTCTACGGTAATAGGACTGCCACCGACAGTCTCGCCATGGAAACTTCCCGCCTGAAAGCTACCAAAGCTCATCTTGTGTGCATCAAATGTTGCGTCGACAAGGTACGAGCTACTGTTTTGACCAATTGTCAAAGTTGTGATCCGGCTGGGTCCGCTACCCGGGACGATGATCAGTCTGTCCGCATCTGACGTAGTATGATACCAGATCACATTACCACTGGCGGCGTCCAACCCGAGTGACCCGCTATAAGTGCCTTGATAAACACCAGGCTTGAACGACGCCGGGCTTATCACCAACTCTCCGCCGGGTTCCCGTGTCTGATAGGTCCCACCGCAACCTTGACATAGAATCGCGGATGCAAATATGACAACGATCGACATTCTATCTTTCATCATGTATCTTTGATCTAGCGTGCGTCTGTTGGCTTCGATTTACAGTCCGTGCTTCCGATAGTGGCCATCGCTTTCATATCTGGAATGGAGCTGAGGCCGTCGCGGCCGAAATGTAAACGAGGCGGCAGCGCATTGCACTGCCGCCCCGTAATTCACTCGATGAAAAACTACGCTTTGTCGCCCTTGCTCTTGGCGAGTTCGCGGGCGCCGTCGACCTGGCCTTCGGAGCCGAGGGCCTTGGAGCGGCTGACGATGAACTTGGCGTACTCCGGGATGAAGACCTTGCCAGGGCTGCGGAGGTCGAAGTCTTCGGGCTTGTCGCGGAAGAATTCGCGGTGGACGCGGGTCCAGACGAGGCGGCCGTCGGTGTCGATGTTGACCTTGCAGACGCCGAGCTTGGCGGCCGGGAGGTACTGGGCGATGTCGACGCCCTTGGCGCCTTCCTTGAGCTTGCCGCCGGCTTCGTTGATTCGGTGCACTTCTTCCTGCGGAACGGAGCTGGAGCCGTGCATGACGAGCGGGACTCCGGGGAGCTGCTTCTGGATCTGCTCGACGACGTCGAAGCGGATGCCCTGGCCGCCGCTGAACTTGTAGGCGCCGTGGCTGGTGCCGATGGCGCAGGCGAGGGAGTCGCAGCCGGTGAGGGCGACGAAATCCTTGGCCTCGTTCGGATTGGTCAGACAGGCATTGCCTTCGTCGACGGCGATATCTTCCTCAACGCCGCCGAGCTGGCCAAGTTCGGCCTCGACGCTGATGCCCTTCGCATGGGCTCGCTCGACGACTCGCTTGGTGATGGCGACGTTTTCGGCGAACGGGTCGTGGGAAGCGTCGATCATGACCGACGAGTAGAAGCCGCTGTCAATACAGTCGTAGCAGGTCTGCTCATCGCCATGGTCGAGATGGACGGCGAACAGGGCCTCGGGGAAGATCTCGTCGGCGGCGCGGATCATGGCCTCGAGCATGCGCTTGTCGGTGTAACCGCGCGCGCCCTTGGAGATCTGGATGATGAACGGGGACTTCGCCTCTATGTTGCCCTTGAACAGGCCCATGCACTGCTCGGCGTTGTTGATGTTATAGGCGCCGAGCGCGTACTTGCCGTACGCGTGCTCGAACAGCGTCTTAGTAGTGACGATCATTACGGACTCCTCTGACGTGGCTTTATGGAAAACTTATTCGGCCACTATTATACCCTACGCCCCAACCTTCGCGACCACTGCCTGTCGGAGCGCCTGGTGAGAGGCAAGAGTTTCTGTCGCCTTTTGATATCACAGATTTGAGAATGTGTATCCCGCAAATGTCGAACTGCTTTGATTGTTTGATTTCGACAGATTTCTAGATGGAGTTGTTTGATTTCTGCACAAAAATTAATCAAACAGTCTTGGTCAATATGTGGATTTCAGTACACATCCGTCAAATGTCAGGCCGTTGACAAACGAGATCATATGTTCGTATATATTATAGCATAGTATCGACAATTCGTCGAGAGTCAAGAGCCAGAGTCTTCCAGTTTGCGTTGGTATGGGCGATTCGAAGTCCGGCGTGTTCCTGATTGCGCCGGCGACGCCTGCAAAGAACCAGGTAGAACGAGCGGCGGCTGTTGTCCGCCTAATGTGGAGGAAGGCCAATAGGCCGAGCGCTTGCACGTTTCGCGGAGCCGGTCTGGGACGGCATGCCCCATCCAGGACACCCGGCATGGCACGGGTGTTAGAGAGGGAGGGTCATGCGGCAGGCGACGGGGACGCGGGTGCGGTCGTCGAGGGGGGCGCCGACGGAGAGATAGAGCCGGCCGCCGCCGCGGAGCTTTTGGGCATAGGAGGCGAAGGGGCCAAGGCCGTCGGCGCTGGTCATGAGGCCGAGGCCGTAGATGCGGTCGGAGCTCACACGGTATTGACCGGTGAGGATGGTGTCGGTACCACGAGCGCCAGCGCCGTCCCAGGCGCTGACTGCCGCGGAGATGGAGGTTCGACGGGTTAGGCCGGTGTCGACACCGGCGACCCAAGCGCCGCCGTCGACCTGGGTTGAGTCGGTATAGGACGCGGCTCGGCGCCAGGCCAGGTTGCGGATGGTGAAGTGTGTCGACGATCCAGGCTTCGACCATGCCACATTGAGGCGGCTGACGACCTGATTGTCGTAGATAGGCGACGGGTTGAACGCCATGGAGAAGCCAGCCCCGCGACTCAGGGTCACGGTGCCGTTTACGAGGGGTTCGTTGCCGATGGCGGCCTGCCTGTCGGGATTGAGCTGGGCGGAAAACGTTAACTGGTTGGAGCCAAGTCTCGTCGTTAGCGCATGTTTTCGACCGATTTCCTGGCCGACATGTATGAGCTGGCGAGCCCAGTCCTCGTCCTGGGGCGTCATGGCCATCAGCTTACTGAGATGCACTCCCTGGCCGAGGCTGTCCGTTTGAGTCGCCGACGTGATGCGAATCGTGTGGACGGCACCGAAGCTGTCGACGGTGCGTATGGCGAAGCCGCCCGGGCACGGCATCGGGCCGGCGTCGAGGGCGACCGCGGAGTTCGCCCGCGCTTCTTCAGTGGGAAATGGGATGAGGAATGCGGTGGCCGCAGTCCCGCACGGAGCCTGTCCCGTCGATTGGAACCGGCGAACGTCGACGATGCTGCGGTACGCGGGGTCGCCTGACCCGGTTCCCAGGGCCATAAGCGCGGGGTCCCAGGTCTGGGCGTAAAAATTCGAGTCGCCGAGATACTGCGCAGCGGTGGTCAGTGTCAGCGGTTGGTCCGGAGGAGTGTCGACGGTGGCGTTCAGTTGCAGGACATCGCATCGAGCTTGCAGAGGAGACAGGGTAGCGATTACGGCAAACACACAAACTAATTTCTTAGTGGTTAGCCGCCAATGTTTGTTTGCTTGTCCTACCTGTTTCATCATTTCCGCTCCGGTTGTCGCCCCTGGGTCTCCCAGGCTCTCTCGCCAATAATGGGTCGCGGTATTGCAGATCAGAAGGTAGCCCGGCGGCAACCTTTTGGGGCGTCTGTCGGTCGTATATACCCAGCTCGAGAGCCGGGTAATCAATGACAATCGGACTTACGACGGGGACGTATCCCAGATCCCTTTGTTGGGAGCAACGGACGGTGTTGGGACGTTAGCCGCGGTCGACTTTTGACTGGCTATTTTTGTTGAGGAAGGCTGCGGTGATAGTCAACCGGACAGAGATGAGAGAAACATCGAACCGCCCGCCTAACTTATTTCATATTATAACATGAAAGGCCCGCTTCGGCAAGTCCGAAGCGGGCCCCATTTCGTGCCACTTTTTAGTTGGCCGCGTGCTTCTCCTTGGCGATGGGTGTCTGTCGACCGGCATCGTCGGAGGCGGACTGCGCCATCGCGATAGTCCCGCTGTCACCCGCGCGTTTGGAGAAGATGACCGCGCCGATCAGCAGACCGCTCGTAATCACGCCGACGGCGATCTGGACCGGGAGCGTCGGGTGGGTGATTGCGCCGGCGATGAGCACGCCTACGAGGTTCATAACCTTGATCAGCGGGTTCAGCGCGGGGCCGGCGGTGTCCTTAAAGGGGTCGCCGACGGTGTCGCCAATGACAGCTGCCTTGTGTTCGTCGGTGCCTTTGCCGCCGAACATGCCGTCCTCAATCGTCTTCTTAGCGTTGTCCCACGCCCCTCCGGAGTTCGAGAGGAAGACGGCCATGAGCTGTCCGACGACGATGGCTCCGGCGAGGTAGCCGCCGAGTGCCGCAGGTCCGAGTGTGAAACCGACGAGGAGCGGAAGGCATATGGCAAGGATGCCCGGGCCGAGCAGCTCACGCTGGGCAGCAGCCGTAGATATGGCGACGCAGCGGGCGTAGTCGGGTGTCTGTGTACCGAGCATTATTCCCGGCATTTCGCGGAACTGTCGACGGACCTCGTTGACGAGTTCGAACGCGGCGCGGGAAACCGCCTGGATGGCGAACGAGCAGAAGAGGAACGGCGCCGCGCCGCCGATGAGAAGGCCGATGAAGACCCGCGGTTCCGCGAGCGAGAAAGCGGCCGCGCCCAGGTTAGCGTCGGTCATGAACGACCGGAACAGGGCGACGGCGGCGATGACGGCGGTGGAGATGGCGAAGCCCTTAGTCAGCGCCTTTGTGGTGTTGCCGGCCATGTCGAGCTTGGCGACAACCTTGTCGCCAGAGAGTTGCCGCGAGCCGCCTGTGCCGTTCATTGTAACGACCTGATGCTTGGCGGCTCCGGACATTTCGAAGATTCCCTGAGCATTGTCGGAGATCGGCCCGAAGGTGTCCATCGCCAACACATAGCCGGTGGTGGTGAGAAGGCCGAGGCCGGCGAGCGCGATGCCGTAAGCGGCGAACAGCGCGCTCCCGGTGAAGAGGGTGACGACCGCGAAGAGAACCGCGACGATCAATAGCGCCGCCCAGGTGGCGGATTCCATCCCGAGTGAGATGCCGTTCAGGATGAGAGTGGCCGGTCCGGTCTGCGACGCCTTGGCAACATCCTTGACGGGCCGAGACTCGGTTCCGGTGAAGTACTCGGTAAGGTAGGTAATCGCCACGGCGAGAATGACGCCGAGAGCTGTCGATACCGCGAAGTAGAGCGGCGTGAACAGATGACCGTCGATAGAAATGCCGTTCTTCAGGACGGGCAGCGTGTAGGCCGCGATGGTGAAGAGCACGACCGAGATGCCGGCGGTGACCCAGAGGCCGCGGCTGATCGGGCGCATCGGGTCGACATTGATGTCCTCGCTGCCCTTCATCGATATGATGCCCGCGATAGACGCGAGAATGCCGACGCCGTGAATGCAGAGCGGGAAGATGATGAGCGGGATCGCGTAGGCGGTGCCGCCGACCGCCGCGCCCAGGATGATGGCGGCGACCAGGGTGACGAGGTAGGACTCGAAGACGTCGGCGGCCATGCCCGCGCAGTCGCCGACATTGTCGCCGACATTGTCGGCGATGGTCGCTGCGTTGCGGGGGTCGTCCTCGGGGATGTCGTTCTCGACTTTGCCGACGAGATCAGCGCCGACGTCGGCGGCCTTTGTGAAGATGCCGCCGCCAACCCTCATAAAGAGGGCTGCAAGGCTTCCGCCGAAACCGAAGCCGACGAGGACCTTCATGGCGTCGCTCTTGAAGATCCAGAAAATAATTGTGGCACCCAGGAGGCCGAGGCCGACGGTCATCATACCGCCGACCGCGCCGCTGCGGAACGCTGTTTCGAGCGCGCCTTTGTATGAGGTCAACGCCTGGTTCGCGGTTCGCTGGTTACCGTTGACAGCCATTCCCATTCCGATATAGCCGGCGGCATAACTCAGGATCACGCCGATGACGAAGGATGCGGAGACCCCAAACGCGGTGACCACAGTGTAGCCGGCCTGGGATTTAAACAGGAAGAAGAGCAGAACGGCGAGGATTACGACGAGCGGCGCCATCGTCTTTACCTGCTTCTGTAGGTAAGCATAAGCGCCGGATCGTATCGCCTCGCCGACACGCTGCATGTCGGCCGTACCCGGCGACAGGCTCATGACCTGCATGCGAAGCCAGAGACCGTATCCGACGGCGATGAGCGAGATCACTAAAATCACTGCCAGGATATTGTATGCGTAAGCTGGAGGATTGGGAATGGATATCCCCTCCCCCGCGGCCTGACTCTTTGCCGTGGTGAGGGTCAGCAACAACACTGTCACCAGGATCCTTGTCATAAGTCGGGCGGGGACGCCCTTAAGTCTCGAAATTAACGTGGCCAACAATGCATACCTCCTGGTCGGACGGGTGGACTTACGAGGGGCCAAACACCCGGTTTCGGGTGGTACCCCACACACATTGGACAATTATAGGGCTAGTCGACTTCGTTGTCAACGAATTTGGTACAAACAAACGGAAATAAACAATATCATTCAAAGCAATTCGGACATATATCGATTAGACTAATCGTTGAACTTGCCTTGAAGATCTCAACGCTTTTTATCTCAATCGAGGTGTTTGTTCCATGATTGATGGGCAATGTGCACAGTAATACCCAAATATCACCTTAGCTCAACCGTTAGTTGCTTTCTTTTGGGACATGATCGGTAAATGATCATTTCGGAAATCATGTCAAAGGAATGCAACAAATCGGGCCTTTACATTGTTAATGCACCGATAAATCAAGCGTCTTGAGCGGCCAAGCACGACGCATTTTGAATACTAACGTTTCCGGAACGGGCACGACTGATGTTTAAGGCAAGCAGACGGTGTCGTGCCCTCGGGCGAGGGACGACCGACGCGATAGAGCTGCGTGATTGTCGCCAACAGAACCTTAAATCTCGGCCGCGCCATTCCGGAACGTCTTCGCAGGATTTATGTGAGTCGGAATTGAACTTTGGACCGGGCTTATTTGTTGTTGAATATAAGATGGAGCTGATGATGGAGTTTCCTGGACGTTCGGCGGCTCGTGGGGATGTAACCCGGGAGGACCGCAGGGCGAAGTTTGCAGAGGTCGCCCGTACTCACGACGCAGCTCTGTTAAGAACTGCTCGCCGTTTGACGAGCGGCGACGAGGATCGCGCCCAGGATATGGTTCAGGAGGCATTCGTGCGAGGTTACGATGCCTACCTGCGCGGCCAATTCGTTGAGGGTACGAATTGGCGGGCCTGGCTGACGCGCATAATGACGAATACTTATATCAACGACTATCGGCGGCGACGCAAGTGGGAGGCCGATGTTGATGTGGAGACGTTGACGCGCGGCGGCGAGACCGGACCGCCGGATACGCACGCGCCGCCGTCCGAGGTGCCCGGTACGAGTCTCCTCTCCGGGATACTGGATGAGGAGTTAGAGAAGGCGCTCGCGTCGCTGTCCGAGGGGTTACGGCTCTGCGTGCTGCTAGTCGACCTCGAGGGCCTCGACTATGCCGAGGCGGCAGCGTCGCTGTCGATCCCGATCGGCACTGTGCGGTCGCGATTGTCGAGGGCGCGGTTGCTGCTGCATGACCGCCTGGTCGAGTACGCGAAGGACCGGTATCGGATTTAGAGGTGCGCGCATCATTGCAGGGGTTCCGGCCCCCTAACCCCCAATCCTGGGGGGACATGACCGACAGTCAGGTGTCGGTTCGTAATCGAACAGCCCGTGGATTAGAGGGCACAACGAGATCATGGAACGAATTAAGCCGTGCTGGCACATGAAGACGATCATATCGGCGCTGGTCGACAATAAGGTGACCGGTTTGATCAAGCAGTATGCTACGTGGCATATCGGCCATTGCCCGCGCTGTCAGGCGGCGCTCGCGGCTCTGCGTGAGTTGCACGGGCGGCTGCTCAATATCGGCGCGAAGCCCGATGGCGGGTCGACAGAGTTGACATCGGACCGAATGTCGAAGTTGGAGGCCGCGTGGGACAAAGTGGAAAGAGAGGCCGGATGAGGCGCCCTCACCCCCTACCCCCTCTCCCATCGGAATGGGCGAGGGGCTTGAGACATAGTCGCTACCCCATACACCCCGGCCTCCCAAATTCCTAATTCCTAATTCTACATTGCCCTGATCCGGTATACTTACACGGGTTATCTATTACCGATGTCCGTAAAATTGACGCGCGCCCAGGTGGCGCAGACATTACAGGTGACGCCCAAGACGCTGGCGCAGTGGGAGAAGCAAGGGCGAATCCCAATTGCCGAGCGCGATTGGCGTGGCTGGCGGTTGTACGACGAGGCGGCGATTCTCGCGATACGTCGACAGCTTGGCCTCGTGTCGGAACCGTCTCAGCCCCCGGCCGAGGAGGTCGTGCACGAGATGCAGATCAGCGCGCGGAACCGGCTGCGAGGGATCGTCCGCGAGATTACGGGCGACGGTGTGCTGTGCGAGGTGGTCCTCGATCTTGGCAATGGGCAGGAGATCGTTTCGGTGATCACGCGGACGTCGGTAGAGCGCCTGGGTTTGAAGCCCGGGGTTGAGGCGTACGCGCTGATGAAGTCGACGGAGGTTATGCTTGCGCGCTAGAAGTCTGACGGCGATATCGGCCGTATTTGTCGTTGCGTTGTCGACAGCTCAGGCCCAGGGGGACTCACTTCACGTAGCCGCGGCGGCGAACTTGCAGAAGGTCTTCGACAAGGCGTTACTGCCGGCGTTCACTAAGGCGACAGGGGTGACGGCGGTTCCGACCTATGGGTCGACCAAGCTCCTTGCCGCCCAGATCGAAAACGGCGCGCCGGTAGACGTGTTCGTGGCCGCGGACAAGAAGACACCCGAGCTACTGGTGGCGAAGGGTGAGGTCGATGGGTCGACGGTCAAGGTGTACGCATACGGTAAGCTGGTGCTGTGGACCCGGGCGGACGCGGCGGCGCATCCTGACTCTATTACCGATCTGACCAATCCGGTCTATTCGCGGATTGCCGTAGCTAACCCTAAGCTTGCACCGTACGGCGCGGCGGCGATCGAGATGATCGCTAAGGCGAAGCTGACGCCGGTGCTGAAGCCGAAGATCATCTATGCCGAGAACATCGCGCAGACGCTGCAGTACGCCCGCAGCGGCAATGTGTCGGTGGCGATTACGGCTCTTTCGCTGGTCATCGACGATAAGGTCGACCCGTACTATGTCATTCCGCAATCGGATTATACGCCGATCGCGCAGGCGGCGGGTGTTGTCAAAAGTACGAAGGACGCCGTCGATGCCCGGAAGTTCGTCGACTTTTTGACGAGTCCCACGGCGAAGTCGATTTGGAAAAAGTACGGGTACGGCCAATTAGCATTGGGGCGTCCAGCGCAATAATTCGGTTCCCCGCTTGAAGAGGCGGACACTGCGCTTGCCGGCTTTGTAACTTCGCAACTTCACGGTTCAATAAAATGGATTGGTCGCCGTTCTGGATATCGATGCGGGTGGCGGGTTGGGCGACGTTCTTTTCGATCGCTGTGGGTCTTCCGATTGCGTTTGCGCTGGCGAGGCGTCCGTTTATTGGGCGCACCACGTTAATCGGCCTTACCAATCTCCCCCTCGTTTTACCTCCCACCGTCCTCGGTTACGCGCTGCTTGTGGGTCTTGGCGATCGGAGCCCGCTCAATCACCTGTGGCTGAGACTTACGGGGCATCCATTGGGGCTGATCTTTACCTGGCAGGGGGCGGTGGCGGCGGCTTGCGTGGCGAGTATCCCGCTGTTCGTAAGCCAGGCGCGCGTGGCCATCGGCGCGATCGACCAGGACCTCATCGACGCCGCCCGCAGCGACGGCGCCGGTCTCGGAACTCTCCTCGTCCGGATCATGACTCCGCTCGCACTTCCCGGTTTGCTTGCGGGTATAGCGTTGGCGTTCGCACGGGCGCTGGGGGACTTCGGCGCGACGCTGATGGTTGCCGGCGACATGCCCGGATCGACGCGGACGATGTCGCTGGCCATCTATGACGCACTTATCACCGACGACACCCAAACGGTCCGCACATTCGTCCTCATCACCTGCGCCCTCAGCATTGCTGTGACCATGGTGACGGCGCGCATTACGACTCCGACGGATCGCGGATGACGCCGGTGAAGAGTACTGCCCTGGTCTGATGGTCGTAGATGGCGAAGAAGAATGGACGATCGACGGTCATCGCCGCTCCGGCTGCCCGAATGGCTTTGGTCATGACAATCCCCGTTGCGGCCGAGGCTACTGTTCCGTCTTCGTCGACATCGACGGTGGCCTTGTGGATTATGGCCGATACTGTGAGGCCGCCGATGGCGATGCCTGAGTAATCGCCCGAGGCCGGCAATCCCAACTCCTTGAGCGGGTGCAGAATATCGATGCCGTAGGATGCCTTGAACCTGGGCAACGCAAGCGCGACTTCCTCGGGTTTCATTCGGCCTGTAACGTCGGTCCACCAGGCGTCGTCGACCATCGACGAGATGTCCGCGCCGGGGCGAGGGAGCGCGATCAGCATCTGAAGGCCACCGTTGCCGTACGGCAGAGACACCGCCTGATAGTGGGGATCGGCCACATAGTCCATCTGCCCTTCGCGGTGCATCGTTGGCAGGCTCTTCGAGCCGTTTGGCGTTTCGAACTTGGCGTCGTGGGTGCCATTCTTGTTAAACGGCGTCGTCCATTTCCCGTGGAAGTAGATGGCATTCGTGAGGACGACCGAGGCGTCTCTCACATCGGACGGGCCTACCAGAGTGCGGATGTTGTGGCGGGTGTGGTCATCGACCCACCCATTGATCGTTGATGCG
>Ga0207705_10000727_pt1 | contig 27112 bp, 19 predicted proteins | sample KBSC13metaG_FD_184314 | JGI IMG/M metagenome (GOLD analysis project Ga0207705, IMG submission 184314) | Corn rhizosphere microbial communities from Kellogg Biological Station, Michigan, USA - KBS C1-3 metaG (SPAdes) (version 2) | ecosystem: Host-associated > Plants > Roots > Rhizosphere > Soil ... | reverse complement strand
GAAGCGCAGCAAACGCCCGTATTTCTTGACGTCGCGGCTGTGCTGCCAGGCTGCGTGGTAGCGGTATTGCTTGCGCCCGCGCGCGTCGCGTGCGGTGGCCTGTAGATGACCGCGCCGATCGGCGCAGATCCAGACGTCCACGTACGCGGGCGGAACCGCCAGTGCCCGGATGCGCGCCAGCGTCGCTTCATCACGCACGCGCGCGCCTTTGGCGTCGAGATAAACAAAGCCGCGTCCCGCGCGGCGACGGATGATGCCGGGTTCACAATCGCTTGCATAACGCAACTTGCGCATGCGCGCGCGCCGGACCTGACGTCGGTGCGCGCGCGTGGCGGTTCCGGTTTTGGGCATGGCCGATGCGTGCGATCAGCCGGATGGGACAGCGCATCGCCTCGCGCCAGCGAAAACTTTTCGCAAGCGCGCGCCGTGCGCGACCCGCTTACCAGGCGGGGCGTGCATCCAGCGATGCGGAGGCGGTGCGGCCCGTGTCGATCTGGGTTTCCAGCAGCCGCTCGATGCAGGCGTCGATGCGCCGGGTCGAGTGGTTGCTGTGGGCGCTCGCCAGTTCGCGGCGAATCATGCACACCGCCGCCGCGCCCTGCCGGGCCTTGCGCGCGAAGGTTTCACGCTGGGCCGGCCGCCATGCCACCAAGGCGGCAGCCTCGTTGTAACGGCGTTCCTCATCCATCACGGCGAGCATGTCCAGAAGATTTGCCCGATCCATGGCTTCCTCCTTTTATTGCTGGCGCTCCTGTTGAGCGAGCGCAGCATAGGCAGGCGCACATTTACACCGCGTCAATTCCGGGTGCAGCGGCGTTCACCTGAAATGGACATCATGCTGATACGCTCCACGGGATGGCAGGACGCCGTCGCCCGCGGCTTGCGACCTATCGGCGCAAGCGCCATTTCGAACACACGCCGGAACCGGCCGCGACGCCGCGCGGGCGACGTACGCACGCTCCGGCGGGACGCCAATTCGTGATCCACCTGCATCACGCGCGCCGCCGGCATTTCGACCTGCGCCTGCAAGTCGGCGGCGTGCTGCGCAGTTGGGCAGTGCCGAAGGGACCTTCGCGCGATCCGTCGATCAAGCATCTCGCGGTGGAAGTCGAAGACCATCCGCTGAGCTACGGTTCATTCGAGGGCACGATTCCGGAAGGCCACTATGGCGCCGGCACCGTGGCGATCTGGGACGAAGGCACGTGGGGCACCGAAGGCTCCGCCGCGCAGCAGATCGACAAGGGCCATTTGCGTTTCGAATTGCACGGCTCGCGTTTGCACGGCCGCTGGTCGCTGGTGCGCACCCGGATGCAGGCGGGCAAGCCGCAGTGGCTGCTGATCAAGGGCGACGACGAATTCGTGGTGCCCGATGACGTGGCCGACGACACACCGCTGTCCGAATGGAAGGCGGACCACCACATCGAACCGGCCGCCCGCACGCGGCGTGCATCGCGCGGCGCGAAAGCGCCTTCGTTGCCGGCGGCTGACCGGTTCGAACTGGAACTCGCACGTCTGCACCAGCGCGCACCGCAGGGCGAGGACTGGCTGCATGAGGTGAAATACGACGGCTACCGGATGCTGGCATGGCGAGACGGGCGCGAGCTGCAACTGTTGTCACGCAACCGGCTCGACTGGACCGAGAAGCTTCCCGCGATCGCGGACACCATTCTCGGGCTGGACTGCCGCAACTGCGTGCTGGACGGCGAGCTGGTGGTGTTCGACGAACACGGGCGCAGCCGCTTCGACCTGCTGCAGAAGGAATTCAATCTCGCCAAGGCGCAAACCGTGCGCTACGCGGTTTTCGATCTGCTTGCGTTGAACGGCGACGATCTGCGCAATGCGCCGCTACTGGAACGCAAGGCGGCGTTGTCGCGCCTGCTCGACGCGAACGATCCCGCCACGAGCCCGCTGGTGGTTTCCGGATTCCTTCGCGGCAACGGCGCGCTCGCTTACCAGCGCGCCTGCGAAGCGGGTCTCGAAGGCGTGATGAGCAAGTCGGTGGACGCACCCTATCGCGGCGGCCGCGGCGACGCCTGGCGCAAACTGAAGTGCGTCGACTCGGATGAATTCGTGATCGTCGGTTACACGCCGGGCAAGGGCTCGCGTGGCGCGCTGGGCGCGCTGCTGCTGGCCGAACCGCGCGGCAAGGCGTGGCGCTACGTGGGCCGCGTCGGCACCGGCATGGACAGCGCGATGCTGGAGCGCCTGCACGACCAACTGAAACGCGTGCAATTGAATCCGGCGAAAACCAAGCCCGAATTGATCGACGCGCCCAACGCCAAGCAACTGCGTGGCGCGCGGCCGGTGTGGGTGCAGCCCGACACCGTGGTGGAAGTCGAATTTCGCGGCCGCACCGGCGACGATTTCCTGCGTCAGGCCAGCTTCAAGGGCCTGAGGCCCGACAAGTCGCCGGCGGATCTTCGCGACAGCGATCGCGGCAAGGAGACAACGCCCATGGCATCCGCAAAATCTCCCTCAAAATCTGCAGCCCGCAAGGGCACGCCGCGCAAGCACGCCGCCAGCGAACCGGCCATCAATCTCACCCACCCGGACCGCGTGCTGATCGAAAGGCCGCGCGTCACCAAACGCGCGCTTGCGGAATTCTACGCAAGTATCGCCGAGCATCTTTTGCCGGGCGTGGTCGGACGTCCGCTGTCGCTGGTGCGCTGCCCCGATGGTGCCGGCAACGAATGTTTTTTCCAGAAACACCCGATGACCGGGATGCCGGACGCGATCGGCGTGGGCGACGCGCGCAGCGCGGATGGCAAGCGGCAGGACTACGTATACGTCAATGACATCGCAGGCGTGATCGGCCTGGTGCAGATGAACGTGATCGAGATCCACCCGTGGGGTTCGACCATCGCGGACCTCGAACACCCCGACCGGCTGGTGTTCGACCTCGATCCCGACACCGGCGTGGAATGGTCGCGCGTTCGCGACGCCGCGCGTCTGGTGCGCGAGCGGCTGCAAGCCGTCGGGCTTGAGAGTTTCCTGCGCACCACCGGTGGCAAGGGCCTGCACGTGGTGGTGCCGCTGAATCCGCGGCCCGACTGGGAAACCGCCAAGGCCTTCACGCAAGCGCTGGCACGGACGCTGGAACACGAGTCGCCGCAGGATTTCGTTTCCGTCGCGACCAAGAACCGACGCAAGGGGCGCATCTTCGTGGATTACCTGCGCAACGCGCGCGGTTCCACCGCGGTCGCGTCGTATTGCGTGCGCGCGCGGCCCGGCGCCGGCGTGGCGACGCCGCTGCGCTGGGAAGAATTGTCGCGACTGAAATCGGGCGCGCAGTACACCTTCACCAATCTCCCGCGGCGATTGAAAACCTCGAAACAAGATCCGTGGCAGGGCTTCGATGAAATCCGTCAGGCATTGCCGCGCGCAGGTTGATGCAGGTTCGGCTGAACCCGGATGTAGGTTGGGCTGAACCCGGACGCAGTCCGGGGAAGCCCAACGGAATACGCCGACCAACGTTGGGCTTCCGCCGATGAAGCCGGCGTCAGCCCAACCTACGCCGTCATTTCGGCGCAGGCCGGGATGCATTTTTTGTCCTTGCGACAACCAAAAACAAGATGGATTCCGGCCTGCGCCGGAATGACGAAATCCGATTTTGATGCGCACTGCGCACACCCAGGAGAACCACCATGGCGGCAAGACCCATCTGGAGCGGCACCATATCCTTCGGGCTGCTCAACATTCCGGTGCAGTTGATGTCCGGCGAACGGCACGTGGACCTGCATTTTCGGATGCTCGATTCGCGCAACAACGCCCGCATCCGCTACGAACGCGTCAATGAGGAGACCGGCGAGGAAGTGCCGTGGAAGGAAATCGTGAAAGCCTTCGAATACGACAAGGGCAACTACGTGGTGCTCGAGAAGGAGGACTTCGAGAAGGCCGCACCCGAATCGACCGAGTCGGTGGACATCGAGGCCTTCATCGACGCATCGGCGATCGGTCCCGAATATTTCGAAAAGCCCTACTACCTCGTGCCGGCCAAGAAGGCGGAAAAGGGTTACGTGCTGCTGCGTGAAACCCTGAAACGCCTGAAGACCGCGGGCCTGGCGCGCGTGGTGATCCGCACCCGCGAATACCTCGCGCTGGTGGCTCCGCGCGACGACGCGCTGCTGTTGATGCTGCTGCGCTACCCGCAGGAAATCGTGCCGGCCGACGAATACGCGTTCCCCGACAAGAAGATTTCCGCGTACCGGGTCACCCAGAAGGAGCTGGACATGGCCGAGACGCTGGTGAAGTCGATGGTCGGCGAATGGAATCCCGATGAATACCACGACGACTTCCGCGACCGACTCACCAAGGTGATCGAGGCTCGCATCAAGGCCAAGGGCGGTGTGCGCGCACCTTCCGCCGAAGAAGTCGCGATGCCGAAGAACGCGTCAACCAACGTGGTGGATTTCATGTCGCTGCTGAAGAAGAGCATCGACACCCACCAGCGCACACCCGCGAAGAAATCCGGTGCCGCGGCCAAGAAGAGCGGTGGCCACCATACCGCCGCGCGGCGCAAGTCGAGCACGCGGAAGAAGGCCAGCAAGGGTTCGTGACGCGCTTGCCTCCCTCTCCCCCAACGATAAGGCTTTTGGCGAGCGCGAGCGCGGTCAGGCGCGCCCATCGCCTTGAGCATTCTTCGTGGCTTTCTCCGAAGCCGCCGCGGTCGCGACGTCGCGCGGATAACTTCGCGCGCCGATCAGCAGCACCACGGCCGCCGCCAGCAGCGCAATCAACATGAGCAGGAATGTGACGTCGAGATCGCCGCCGCCCGCCTGGCCGCCGGATGCGCCACCCGCCGATCCCAACCCCGCACCGCCATGGCCGCCCAGCAGCGAAGACAGCCAGCCGAACAGCGGCAGCGAAACCGCCTGTGCGAGATACACAATGGTCGAACGCACGCCTTCGGCGCGACCCCACAGCCGCGAATGCATCACGTCCAGCCGCGCGGCGTCCACGGGCGGAAATGCGCCGCCGAGGCCGCCGGCCGCGATGAACATGAAGGGCGCCGCCATCCCCAGGTTCGGCAGCAGCATGGCCGGCACCAATGCCGCGACCGCCAGGAAATACGCGCCCGCGCCAACCGACATCCGCGCGGAAACCTGACCTCTCGCGACCATGCGGTCGGCGAAATACCCCGTCACCAGCACGCCCGCGATCGCGCCGAGCCCGATTACCACGACGAACGTGCTGGATGCCGTCTGCGACAAATCGAAATGCCCGCGCATGAACACCACCACGAAGGTGCGCAGTCCGATGAAATAGAAATACCCGAGCGCCGACGCAATGATCAGCATGCGATAGGTCGGCAATGAAAGGACGTACTTCACCGCCGGCCAGATCTTCATCCGCGCGGGATCTTCGCGCAGGATCAGCGGCTCGATCGGCTCGATGCCCTGGTCGCGCACCACGTCGCGGATGCGCACGCCGTCGTGCACGGGCTTGCCCGGGTCTTGCTGCAGGCGCCCGCGTCCGCCGCGGCGCGGTTCCGGCAGCTTGCGGGCGATGAAGTACGCGAGCAGCAATCCCAGCACCGCGAGCACCAGGAACGGCGCGCGCCACGACAACGCCGCGACATTGCCCGACATCAGGAAACCGATCGCGACACCGATCAATTCACCGGAAATGATGTAACCGTAGATGCGGCCACGCTCGCTGGCCTTGAAACAGTCGCCGATCAGCGACGCGATCGCCGGCGATCCGATCGCCATCACGATGCCCAGCGCGAGACGCGCCGCAAACAGCGTTTCGTACGAAGTCGCCGCGCCGCACCAGATCATCGCCAGCGACCACAGCGCGATGCCGATCACCAGCAGGTTGCGCCGGTTGAAACGATCGACGAGGATTCCGAAAGGCAGCGTCAGCAAGGCGCTGGACGCGACGGTCACCGCGACCAGCAGCCCGATTTCGAGATTGTTGATGTGCAGCGCGGGCTTGAGCTGTGCGGCCACCGCGCCGAGCGTCGCCTTGTCGGCTGAATCCAGCGCGAGGATAGACGCCAGCATGAGGATGATCCGCAGCCGCGCCCGGCCGCCGGCCAAATCCTCCAGCGGACCTTCCACGTTGCGGGACAACCATGCCTGCAACGACGTCCGCAACATTGCATTCGTTCCAATTCGCCTTCAGTGCGCCTTGTGGACGCCACGCGAGTCGATCCGTGGCTCGCGTGGCGTCCCGGCGCGCCGGATGTTGCGTCCTGCAGCATCCCGGCAATCGCGATCTGCTGATTATTTCGGCTTGCTGAGCGTGAAGGAAGAAAAGCCCGCGCCGATATCCCAACCTCGTCCCTTGCCGGTCAAGGCCAGCGACACCGAACCCTTGGTCATCGCCGCCGCGTGCACGGAACCGACTACACCCGCGTGCACCGAAGCCTTGGCATACGAGCCCAGCACTTGGCTGATGTCCGTGACATCGCTGAAAGTGCCCTTGCCGTTATCGATCTGGTATTTGCCGACGGTCAATCCGCCACCCCTGGCGGAGATGGCCACGTCCATCGTCTGGCCGTTTTCGCAGGTCACCACGCCGGTGCCCGACGCGGTCTCGTAAATCGCCGACCAACCGGACAGCGTGAAGGTCATCTTGCAATCGATGTCCGCCGCGGATGCACTGGTGGCCGTGACTGTAGCCAGCGGTGCAAGCACCAAGGCAATCCATAATGCTTTCCTTTTCACGACATCCTCCTTTTCGGTTCTCTAATGATTATCGGCGCCAACTGCTGAACATGTCGCAACCCGGCACACATATAACGAGTGCGTGAAATGTGCGCGACAAACGCGTGAAAGCCTGTATTTTTATCCGATTATCTCAACGCGTGTCGCTGCGCACTTGCGCGTGACTTATAAGTGTGAAAATCAGCGTGCCGCCCACGATATTGCCGGCCAATACGGGCCCGAGGTAATGCCAGAACACTTCCGGCCACGGCAGGCGCCCGGCGAACACCAGGTAGAACACCTCGCCCGCCGAGCCGATCGCGTGAACCAGGCTTGCCGCCGCGATCAACCATGTCAGGCCGACGATGATCCACAGCCGCGTGGCAACCGCCGCCGGCATCAGCCACACCATCGTCGCGATGATCCATCCGCCCGCCACCGCCTTCACGAACATCTGCGGCACCGAATACGACATCAGCGTGGTACCCAATGCGGCAATCGCATCGTCCAGCGTCGGCGGGAACAATGGCAGCTTCGCGACAGCCAGCGCGAACAGCGCGATGCCGACAATGTTGGCGACGAACACTACGGCCCACAGTCGCAGCATCAGCCCCAACTTGTGCCAGCTCGGCGCGGAGATCAGCGGCAACACCACTGTCAGCGTGTTCTCGGTGAACAGTTGCTGGCGCGCCATGATCACGATCACGAATCCAGTGCTGTATCCGAGCGACGCCACCAGGTGCGCGAACGGCACGTCCGGCAGGTACGCCTTCAATGCGCCGCTCGCCACCATCGAAAAGCCCATCGACATGCCGGCCGCCAAACCCGACCACATCAGCGCGGACGGGGTGCGCTTGAGTTCCTCCTCGCCGACCGCACCCACCGCCTCATGCAGCACCGCCGCACGCGGGGGCATCCGGCGTTCGGCATCGTGGCGTTCCTCGTCGTCCAGCGCGGGCACGTTCTGGCCCTGGCCGGGTTTGCCAAGATCCGCATCCTGCTGGTCGGCGATCCGGCTCATGCGCGATTCCTGTCGCCGGCGTCGCGCTTCTGGACGGTGATGCTGCCGTTGGGTTCCAGAATGGCCAGTTCAACCATCTGGATATCCCTGCAACCGTGCTTGCGTATCGACGAAACGAAATTGCTGCGCGGAACCTTGCAACGTTTCAGCACGTCCTCGAACAGTTCGCCGTCCCGCGCCAGCAGCACCGGCTGCCCTTGCAACCAGCGGTCGCCGCGCGCGAAATGGCTGGCCAGCCAGGTACTGATCCAATCCAGCAACAACAACACGACCACCACGATCAGTCCACCCTGCAACGACTTGTCGTTGCCGATCAGCGAAGTGCGCACCGCGCTCCCCAGCACGATCACCACGATCAAATCGAAGATGCTGAGTTCGCCCAGCGTGTGCTTGCCCGACAGCCGGATCAGCACGAACAGCACGAGGTACACGATGACCGCCCGAACCACGAGTTGCCACCATGGCATTCCGAATTCGAACATCCCGTTCATTGCAGGCTCCCGAAGCGGTCCCGGCCGTACTTCAGCCTGTATCGCGTCAAGCCATGGTGAAAGTCAGGCGCGACCACCGGGCGGCGGGCGCCTGGTTCCGCTCGAACGCCGCGGCCTTGGCACCCGTGTCCGCGTCGTCATGGTGGAACCGGCGCCGCTGCAGGGGCGGGAACATGCATCAGCGCGTCACCGTGGTTCATCGAATCGCACCCGCACGCCCGCCATCACGGTGCGTCCCGGCGCGGGTTCGAAATAGCGGCTGTTGCCGTCGTTGACGATCACCGAGCCGATATAGCGGCGATCGAACAGATTGTCGACGCGCAGGAACGGCGCGATCGTCGCGCCGCCGCGGCGCAGCACGCGCCCCACGTCGACGCCGGCCGTGGCGTAACCCGGCGCGGACGCGGTGTTGGCATCGTTCACCACCAGTGCGCTGGACGCAAACACGTTGACGCCGGCATGCCATCCCGCGCTGCCGGCCCAGCGCAGTTCGCCGTACAACTGGTTGCGCGGCACGCCGGGAATGCGCGCGCCCGGCGCGACGCTGCACGTCACGACGCAATCATCGACTTGCGTGAAGCGCGCATCCAGCCGCGTCCACGCCAGTTGCAGTCGCCAGGCGTTCGACAGCGGCGCGTCGAGATCGACTTCGACGCCGCGCCGTCGCGCACGCCCGACGTTCTGGTACGTGGTGCGGCCACCCTCGCTAGTGAACACCGCGATTTCGTCGCGCGTGTCCGACTGGAACAGCGCGACGTCCAGCTTGCCGGCGCCGTCCGCCCAGCGCAGCTTGGAACCGATCTCGGCGTTGTCCGAGCGCGCGGGCGTGAGGTCGAACGCCATGCCCGCCGCGCCGTCGGCGCGGTACGCCAGTTCGCTGAAGGTCGGTGTTTCGAACCCACGCCCCCATGATGCGTAGAGATTCCAGTTCCCGCTTGCGCGAAACAGCAAGCCCGCGACCGGCGTGTTGGCGCTGTAGGCCACGCGGCCGCTGTCGTCGGGATTGTCTGCGGTGACGTACGCGTCGGCGGTGCCGAAGCGCACCGTGCTGTGGCGCGCACCCGCGGTCAGCGACCAACGGTCGGCGAAATCCCACGAGCCCTGCGCGTACTCGTCGAAGTCGTACACGTCGTCCTGTTCGTTGCGGCGCAAGGCGCCGGGAACGCCAACACGTCCGCCCACGAAATTCTCGAACCCCTGTCGATGCTGGTTCTGGCGATCCCAGTTCACGCCCGCGGTAAAACGCAGCGGGCGCGACAACCATTCGCCGTGCCACGACCAGCGCGCATCGACGCCGCCGTATTGGGTCGAAAGATCGACCACGCCGCCCGAACTCAAGGGGCTCACCTGCGCGAACACCGGCACCGAAAGAAATTGCCGGACGGTGCGATGCCCGTAATACGCCAGCAACTGTGCCTGCGAATGTTCGCCGAACGGTTGTTGCCACACGGCTCCCGCCTGATCCTGTCGCACGCGCTTGCGGGTGTCGTAGGTCAGCGAGCTAGGCGCGGCTTGGCGTGGATCGGCCTGGTATTGCCCCCACGCCAACCCCTGCGGATCGAGCGCGTGCAGCGAAACCGAATTCAGCAGCAAGGTGAGCTTGCCACCGCCGTGCGTGTCCCACGTCAGCTTGGCATTGCCCTTGCTGCGCCGTGCAGCACTGTGGTCGCGGAAGCCGGAAGTGCGGAAGTGCTCGACGTCGGCGTTGTAGCCGAAGGCGCCGACGCTGCCACGCGCATTCACGTCCGCGTGCACGGCGCCGTACGGACCGACGTCGATGCCGACGCGTTGCTCGGGAGAAGGCGTGCCATCGGCGGTGAAGATCTGGATCACGCCGCCCGACGAATTGCCGTACAGCGCGGAAAACGGACCGCGCAATACTTCGATCCGGTCTGCCGAAGACAAATCGAAATTGGAAAGCTGGCCCTGCCCGTCCGGCATGGTCGCGGGCACGCCGTCCACGTACAGCCGCACGCCGCGCACGCCGAAGGTGCTGCGCGCGCCGAAGCCACGGATCGAAACCTGTTCGTCCTGTGCGTAGTTCTGGCGATCGCGCGCCATCACGCCGGGCACGCCGCGCAGGCTTTCCGACACATTGACGCCGGGGCGATCCGCGTCGATCGCATCCAGCGACACCGCGTTCACCGACGCCGGCACATCGAATGCTCGTTCTGGCGCACGCGTCGCCGTCACCACCACGGTCGGCAAGGTCGTCGTCTGCGGCCCTGCGGCTTGCGGCGCGGCCATTGCGGGTACGACGGACGTCCACAACGTCGCGAACAGCAACGAATGTGCACCCGTTGAATATTTCGATCCACGCATCATCGGGCAGGGATCGCAAGAGGCAGTCGAGGATTCATCATCGATCGGGACGCAAGTGCTTGGCGGGCAAACACATCAAAGGCCGCCCGGCGCCAGCGCCGGCCGCTAGGCGTGCATTCACGTGCTATCCGACACGATCGGCTGGCCACACCAAGGAGGCCACCATCATGACAGGCCGCGATCGCAAGGATGTCGGACACCCCAAGGACAAACCTGCCAAAAAGGAATCGGAGGATGAGCGCCAGCGGCGCAAACGCCACGAAAGCGACAACCAGGACGAAGCGCTCGAGGAAACCTTCCCCGGCAGCGACCCGGTTTCGCCGTTCGTGCCTGCCAGGCCGCCCGAAGACTGAGCGGGAACCGGCCGCGGCGATTGGTTGATCATCACGGTCCATCGAGGTCCGGCGCCCAAGCATTGGGTTCAACATGCCGCTTCCGCGGCACGCGCCGAGTGCTGGCCGTTCAATGCGCGGCCGGCAGGCTGTAGGCCACGACCGAATCGCCAAGCCGCGTTCCAGCCGAACCGTGGCCGCCGGCCATCACCACCACGTATTGCCTGCCGTCGACCGAATACGTCATTGGCGTGGCTTGACCGCCGGCCGGCAGACCCGCCTGCCACAACTGCTGGCCAGTGGTTTCGTCGTAGGCGCGGAAGGTGCCGTCGATCGTGCCCGAGTAAAACACCACGCCGCCCGCGGTGATCAGCGGACCGCCGAAACCGGGTACGCCCATCTCGAACGGAATCGGAACCTTGCCGCGGTCGCGCGTATTGCCATTGCGATGCATCCACGTGATCTTGCCGTCACGCAGATTGACGCCGGCGATCGCGCCCCATGGCGGCTGCTGGCATGGTGGCCCGAGCGGCGAAAGGAACGGCTTCAGGATCGCCGCATACGGCGCGCCGTAGTTCTCGTTGAAATGTTCCTGCTTGCCCTTGGTCACCACATTGGCAGTGGGGTTCGGTCGCGGTTTCAACTGGAAGAGATAGGCCATGTGCACAGGCGTGGCGATCATCACCTGCCGCACCGGGTCGATCGCGACCCCGCCCCAATCGAACACGCCAAGCTGGCCCGGATAGGCGATGGCCGGATGCGTCGAAAGAGGCGTGTATGGACCTTCGTAGGTCGCCTTCTTGAAGCGGATGCGACACCACAACTGGTCGAACGGCGAGGCGCCCCACATGTCGGCGCCGGTCAGCGGGCGTGGCATGAAACTCAATGAAGATTCGGGCTGCACCGGCGAATAGCGATCGCCCGGAGCGCCGCCTTCGGTCGGTGTCCTGATATTCGTCACCGGCAGGATCGGCTTGCCGGTGCGGCGATTCAACACGTACACGTCGCCCTGCTTGGTAGGTTGCACCAGTGCAGGTTCCGTCGCGCCATCGATCGTCAGATCAACCAGCGTGGGCTGCGCGGGATTGTCGCGATCCCAATGGTCGTGATGCACGGCCTGGAAATACCAGACCACGTGTCCGTCGGCGAGGCTCAGCGCCACGATCGCGCTGCCGTATTTTTCCGCGGCCGGGCTGCGACGGATGTCCAGTTGATCCGGCGACACGTTGCCCAGCGGCACGTAGACCATGCCAAGGTGTTCATCGACGGACAGCGGCGGCCACGCCGGCGGCGTGTTGGGCGTGTAAGTCTCGCCCGGTTTCAGCGGCGCGTTGGGGTCGGGCTTGCCCATGTCCCAGTGCCACGCCAGCGCGCCGGTTTCGATATCGAATGCGCGGATCACGCCGGACGGGTTGTCCACCGAGTTGTTGTCGTTGATCGATGCCCCCACCACGACCAGTTTGCGGGTCACGGTGGGCGGGGACGTTTCCATGTAGTAGCCGGGTTTCACCTTGCCCATGTTGGTGAGCAGGTTCACTTCGCCATCATGGCCGAAGCCCATGCAGGGTTTTCCGGTTTTCGCATCGACTTCGACCAGGCGCGCATCGATGGTGGCCAGCACCAGACGCTGCGCACATTGCGCGGTCACCGGCGCGGCGGCGCTGCTGGATGCCGAAGCCGGCGCTGTCGACGTGGCAGGTTGAACCGGCGCATTCGCCGCGAGCACGGCAGGCGTGACGGGCGTGGGAACGGTGGCCGAATGGTAACCCAGTCCGCGGCAGGTCAGGTGCTGGTTGTCGTGGCCATATTTGATGTGCGGGTCGTATTCCCACAGTTTCTTTCCGGTCGCCGCGTTCAGAGCGACGATGCGGTCGTGGGTGGTGCACAGGTACAGGGTGTCGCCGATTTTCAGCGGCGTGTCTTCGGACGTGCTTTCGGTGGGATCGTGTGGTGCGGTTTTCTTTTCGCCCGTATGGTAGGTCCACGCCAGTTTCAATTCATGCACGTTGCCGGCGGTGATCTGTTTCAGCGACGAATAGCGCTGGCCGTATCCATTGCCGCCGTACGCCGTCCAGTCGGCGTCGGGCGCGCTTGATGCGTCGGGCATTTCGGCATTCGCAGTGGCCGGCAGCGAGCCGGCGATGCCGAAGGGATCCTTTCCCAGCGACACCAGTCCCAGCACCAGCGCGAGGCACACGGTCACCGCCAGCGCGCCGCGCGCGCCGAACCAGCCGTGCGCACGCAACGATTCCGGCGCCGGATGCAGTGCCCTGTCGATCCATGGCATCAACAGCCACAAACCGAACAGGCTGAACAGCGCATAGCGCGGCAGCAACGCCCAACGATCGAGGCCAACTTCGAACAGCGCCCAGATCAGCGTGAGTATCAGCAGCAGCGCATACACGCCCAGCGCGGCGCGGCGGCGCAGGATCAGCAGCACGCCGCTGATCAACCAGCCCGCGCCAAGCCCGACGTATGCCAGCGTGCCGCCCAACAGTGCCAGCCAGATACCACCGGCGAGCAGCAGCGCGCCGAAGATGGCGAGGAAGTAACCCGTGATAATCGCGAACATGACGCTCTCCGTCGCAAATGCATCTCCAATTGCTCGTCATCCCGGAATACTCGCGCCATCCATGGCGCTCGCGCTGCGCGCCGCCGCAGCCTGCCCCGGACCTGATCCGGGGGCGCTCGCGTTTGCAATCCTGCAAACGCAGTCGCGAAGCGATATCCGGGACCCAGCGACTTGTGCGTCATCGCAAGAAAGTCACTGGGTTCCGGACCGCCGCTGTGCGGCGTCCGGAATGACGAGGTAAAGATGATCTATCCTTCTCAGTGCCCTCCCGCCGCCGCGCTTTGCGGCAGCGCATACACCATCAAATCGTCACCCGGCTTGGTACCGAGGCCGCCGTGACCGCCCGCGGCGATCGCGACGAACTGCCTGCCATCGGCGAGATACGTCATCGGCGTCGCCTGCCCGCCGGCCGGCAGGCGCGCCTGCCACAACAGCTCGCCGGTGCGTTCGTCGAAGGCGCGGATGAAGTTGTCGGACGTCGCACCGATGAAGATCAGCCCGCCCGCGGTGATCATGTTGCCGCCGATGTTGAACACGCCCGCCTGCATCGGAAAGTTGAACGGGATATGCCATGGGCCGTTGTCACGGGTGGTGCCGAGCGGGCGTTCCCACACGATCTTGTGCGTGACGAGGTCGATCGCGACCAGTTGTCCCCAAGGCGGCGGATTGCACGGCACCCACCATGGATCCATCCATGGTTCGACCTTGCCGACGTACGGCGTGCCATACATCGTCGCGAGACCGCCCTTGGTTTTCGGCGGCGCCTTGCTGCGATCGGTCCACGGTTTCACCCAGCCATTCTGCTCGGCCTTCTCACGCGGGATCAGCGTCACCATGAAGGGAATGTCATTGGTGTTCGCAACCAGCAACAAATTGCGTGGGTCGATCGATGCGCCCATCCAATCGATCACGCCGTCGTACGCCGGATACACCAGCGTCTTCGTCGCCTGCGGCGGCGTGAAATGGCCTTCGTAATGCGCCTGCTTGAACTGGATGTGGCACATCATCTGGTCGATCGGCGTGCCGCCCCACAATTGCGACTCCGTCAGCACGGCCGGGGTCAGTGAGGGCATCCCGACCGAGTACGGCTGCGTCGGCGATATGCGATCACCCGGCAACACGTCCTGCGGCACCTTCTCCTCGACCACCTTCGCAATCGGCTGACCGGTTTCGCGATTCAACATGAAGAGCTGACCGCGCTTGGTGGTCTGCACCAGCGCAGGAATCGTCGAACCGTTCGGTCCCGGCACGTTCACCAGCGACGGGCCGATCGGCACGTCGAAATCCCACAGGTCGTGATGGGTGGTCTGGAAATGCCAGCGTGGCGCCCCGGTCTCGTAGTCGAGCGCAACCACCGAACTTGAATACTCGTCGTCGAACGGACGCCGATGGCCGCCGTAGTAATCCGGCGTCGCATTGCCCAGCGGCAGGTACACGAAACCAAGCTGCGGATCGGCGGTGTAGGTGCCCCACGCATTGGGAGTGCCGCGCGTGAGTTGGCCGCCGCCGGCAAGATCCGATGCATGCACCACCTGATGCCCGGCTGGCCGGCCGAGATCCCACGCCCAGATCAGCTTGCCGCTGACCGGATCGAACGCGCGCACCGCACCCGAGGGTTCGTTCTCGGCCATGTTGTCGCGGATCCATCCGCCGGTGATCAAACGATTACCGATCACCAGTGGTTGCGAGGTGATGAACTCGAAACCCGGCGGCACGTTGCCGAGGTACTGCGTCAGCGATATGTAGCCGCCGTTGCCGAAATCGGGACACAGCTGTCCGGTGTCGGCGTTCAGCGCGAACATGCGCGCGTCGCCGGTCGGCGCGATGATCCGGCGCGGGCACGGCGTCGCAGTTCCCGCTGGCGCCGCGTAATACGCCACGCCACGGCATGAGTGGTATTCGTCCGCCTTCTCGTTGTCATGCGGATCGAACTTCCATTTCATCTTGCCGGTGGCGCCATCGAACGCCTCGACCCAGTGGTGTCCGGTGCACAGGTACAGGGTGCCGCCCACCGCGATCGGGGTGTCCTCGAAATTGAATTCCTTGCCGCTGCCGCCACCGCCCTTGTTCTCGCCTGGCTTGGGCATGTCGCCGGTGTGCGCCTGCCACGCGAGTTTCAGGTCGGCGACATCCTTCGTATCGATCTGCGTCAGCGGAGAGAACCGGTCGCCGCGCGCGGTGCGTCCGTAGTAGATCCAGTCGCCCTTGCCCACCAGCGGCGTCGGCGCGGCCGGAAAATTGCGCGCCACCACGGTGCCATGGATGCCGCGCGGAATGAACCACGGCACCGTGCACACCACCGCCGCCGCGACCACCACCGCGCCGAGCGCCCACGCGCCCCAATGTTCGTTCAATCGGTACGACACCCACGGCATGAGCAGATAAATGCCGACCGCGATCGGCAGCCACAACCGCGGCGCCAGCGCGAAACGCTCGAACCCGACTTCCAGCACCGCCCAGATCAGCGTGCCCAGCAGCACGGCGAAGTACAGCCACAGCGACCAGCCGCGCATGAAGATCAGGCCAAGTCCGGTCAGCGCCAGCCCGATGCCGGCCAACAGGTAGTACGGCGTGCCGCCAAGGGTCAGCAGGTACATGCCGCCGATCACGAAAAAGAGGCCGACGATCATCAACACGACGCCGATGGAGATCGGTCCCCAATGGCGCCGCGTGGTCATTGCATCCGACTGTCGCGCATTCATGGCGTGCTCCTTCACGGGCCGAAACTGATCTGCGCGCGTACTTCGAATATGCGCGGGTCAATGGAGGCCACGTAGAAATTGACCGGGCTGTGGTTGGCATGCGCCCACACGTAGTCGCCCATCACTTTCAGGTTCTTGAAGTACCAGTTGAGGCCGATGGTCCAGTCGTGTTCGCGGCCGCCCTGCACGATTCCGTCGCTCAAATCGAGTTCGCTGTAGCGCGCCGCGAGTTCAAGCGCGCCATACTTGTGCGTGGGCTTGGGCAGATCGAATTCGCCGTCCTTGTAGGTACGCGGCGTGTCGCCGGTGAGCATCCAGGCGCCCAGCACGTAAAAACCGTGCCCACGGAATTCCGGCAGGCCATTGTCGCGATGCGCGGCCAGTGCGAGGTATTCGCCCTGCGCATAGAACGGCCCGCCCATGAAACCGAGCTCGAGCCCACCGCGATCGATCGCGTTCGTGAACGGCAGCGGCTGCGTGTCGACAAGGTACGTCTTGGTCAGGCTGGCCTCGGGCGTCGCATGGAAATGCGCCATGTGATCGCTCGGGTGCTCGCGCGACACCGCGACGCCGATGTGCACGACTTCCTTTTTCGACTTGACCGGGTTGAATACCACGCGTGCGGAAGTGGTGTGTCCGGGAAACTTGCCGTCGAGATTGGAGCCCCAGAAATACTGCACCTGGAACAGCCAGTGCCGGAGCCCGCCGTAGCTCCAGTCGGCGCCGACGCGGCGGTCCTCGAAAATCGCCTTGTCAGGCAGGCCCGGCGTCAGGAATGTCCAGGTCTGCGCGCCTTCCATCGGCTCCCAGCCGACCTGCGCGCGCATCTGCCCGACGCGGAAATCGCCGAACTTCTTCGAGCTGTACTCGATGTAGTTGTCGGTCCAGCTGCGATTCCAGTCATAGCCGGCGTCGATCTCGAAGCCGTTCGACCACTTGGCGTAAAGATCCAGTTCCTTGCGATCCCACGCGTGCGCGTCATCGAACAACGGCGAGCCGTTCGTGGGATCGATGGCATCGTTGGAGAAATCGTTGAAGTCGTATTGATACACGCCCTCCGCGCCGAACTTGAAGCCCGACGGCAATCCGTATTCCGTGGGCACGCCGAACAGGTTCGGCGCCTGCGCGGCCAACGCAGGCGTGCAGCACGCCAGCAATCCCACGCAAACCAGTTTGGATTTCATTGCGCAGCTCCTCCATGAGCGTTGCAGCAATTTGTAACTATCCCTGATTCTCGGCCATCACGGCAGAGCGGCAGTCCTCTTTGCCGTCATTCCCGCGAATGCGGAAATCCAGCGCCTTCAAAGCAAAGACGCTGGGTTCCGGGTTCCGCTGCGCTGACGCGCGGCGCCCCGGAACGACGAGATTCATTTCTCTCGACATCGCTATCTCGGCGCACTCGCGAGCGTGTTGCGCAGCTTCGCGACATCTCCTTTCGAAACGTCGCCGCCGCGATTGCCCCACGCGTTGCGTATGTAAGTCGTCAGCGTGGCGACTTCGGCGTCATCCAGCTTGTTGTCGAACGCCGGCATCATCAGCCCGGTCGGCTTGGCACTGGTCGCGGGCGAGCGCGCGCCCTGCAGGATCACCGCGATCAGCAGATCGGGCTTGGCCGCTTGCACCGCGGAACTCGCGCGCAGCGGCGGAAAGGCATTGGCGATGCCCGCGCCATTGTTCATGTGGCAGCCCGCGCAATCGTCGACGTATAGCGCTGCGCCCGCGCGCAGGGTGTCCTTGTTCGGCGTGTCTGGTGTTTCCGGTTTCGGACCTTCCAGCGATTTCAGATACGTCGCCATCGCTGCGAGGTCGCGCTGCTTCAGGTATTGCGTGGACGCCTGTACAACTTCCGCCATCGGGCCCGCGGCGGTCGCGTAGCGGTTCGATCCCGTGGCGAGATACTGGACGATGTCGTCGCGCGTCCAGCCGCTCAGGCCATCGCGTTCGCCCGCGCCGAGGTTGGGCGCGAATACGTGCTCGGCCATGCCGCCCTGCATCGGATGGCTGGTGTCGGCGTGGCCCAGCATGTTCTTGGCGCTGTGGCAGGCGCCGCAATGGCCGGCGCCATCGACAAGATACTTGCCGCGGTTCCATTGCGCCGAGCGCGCGGGATCGGGCTGGAACCGCTTCGCATCGAGATACAGCTTGTCCCACACCGCCAGCATGCTGCGCATGCTGAAAGGCCAGCCGAGTTTCGGTTTGCGATCGACCTGCCGCACCGGTTTCACGGTATCGAGGTACGCCTTGATGGCGTCCACGTCGCCGTGCGTCATGTGCGTGTACCAGGGATAGGGAAACGCCGGATACAGGCGCTTGCCTTGCTGGTCGATGCCATCGTGCATCGCGCGGTAGAAATCTTCTTCGCTCCACGCGCCGATGCCGGTGTCGGGATCGGGGGTGATGTTGACCGAATACACGATGCCGAACGGCGTCGGCACCGGACGTCCGCCAGCGTATGGTTTGCCGCCTTCCGCGGTGTGGCAGGATTCGCAATCGCCGGCGCGGGCCAGGTATTTGCCTTGCTGGACGGTGGCCCATGGCTGGCGCGCGCGCGTGGGCGCATACACCTGCACCGCCGCCACCGCGACGCCGGCCGATGCCAGCGCCAACGCGCCCGCGATGAGCAGCTTCGCGTTCACGTCTGCACCAGTGGCTGCGGGTTCTTGATGTAGCGCTTCATCGCGTCGGCCGCCCAGAACGCCAGCGCGCCCACGGTGCCGGTCGGGTTGTAGCCCGCGTTCTGCGGAAACACCGTCGAACCCATGACCCAGAGGTTCGGTACATCCCACGATTGCAGGAAGGGATTGACGAAACTGGTGCGCGGGTCGGTACCCATCGCGGCACCGCCGGTGTTGTGCGTGGTCTGGTAAGGCACGATCGAATAATCGCCCTTGCGCGGCTTTGAATTGATGCCGCGGTTCGGAATGGCTTTCGCGATCTCGGTGGCGCGGTCGGTGAGGAACTTCGACATCGCGTTTTCGTTGTGGTGGAAATCGAATGTCAGCCTGAGCAGCGGATTGCCGTACGCATCCTTGTAGGTCGGATCGAGGTCGAGGTAATTGTCGCGATAACTCATCACCCCGCCGTGGCACTGCATGTGCGTGGAATAGAGGTAGTCCTCGTGCAGCGCCTTCTTCCAGCCCGCGCCCCATTTCGGCGTGCCCTTGGGCAGGTATTCCTGCAGGATCGGCCGGCCGCCGGTGTTCCACAACGCGATGTAGCCGCCGCCGAGGAACCCCTTGCCGGTGTGATCGAAGTTGTCGCCGTTGAAATCATCGGCGACCTGGCCCAGCGCGCCGGCACCCATGAACGGATTCAGCCGTTCCTTGCAGGTGACGTTGACCGAACTCGACACCTGATAGGCGTAATTGCGCCCCACCACACCGGTGCCTGTTTGCGGGTCATACGGCACACCGATCTTCGACACCAGCAACAGGTGCACGTTGTGGTGCGCGAATGCACACAGCACCACCATCTGCGCCGGCTGGATGTATTCCCTGCCGTTCTGGTCGACGTACACCACGCCGGTTGCACGCTTGCCATTCGAGTCGGTGAGGATGCGCACCACGCTCGAATGCGTGCGGAAACTGAAATTGTCCTTCTTCAGCAGCACCGGCAGGATCGTGCTCTGCGGACTGGCCTTGGAATAATTCGCGCAGCCGAACCATTCGCAATAACCGCAATACGTGCACTGGCCCATCTGCACGCCCAGTGGATTGAGGTAAGGCTTGGACGTATTGGCCGCGGGCGCTGGAAACGGATGCAGGCCGACCTCGCGCGCCGCCTTGTCGAACAACACCGTGGCCGCGCTGCGCTTCAACGGCGGCAGCGGATATTCGCGGCGGCGCGCGCCTTCGAAGGGATTGCCGCCGGGCTGGATCTTGCCGCCGATATTGCCGGCCTTGCCCGAAATTCCGCACAGGTATTCCCACTTGTCGTAATACGGTTCCAGTTGTTCGTAGCTGATGCCCCAATCCTGGATCGTCATGTCATCCGGGATCGCCTTCTTGCCGTAGCGTTGCTCGTTGTGGGTGCGCAGCAGGAAATCGGTCGGCAGGAATCGCCAGTTCTGGCCATTCCAGTGCACGCCTGCGCCGCCCACGCCCGAGGCCGGCAGGAATGACCCGAGTTCGCGCATCGGCAACGCGGTTTGATCCGGCTTGTCGCGGAATGTCAGGGTCTGGCGGCGCGTCTGTTCGAAGATTTCCTTGCGCACCGCGTAACGCAATTCGTCCTGGATGTGCGTGACGGAAAAATCCGGCACCGTGTCGCGCCAGCTTCCGCGCTCCAGTGCCAGCACGTTGGCGCCGGCCTCCGTAAGTTCCTGCGCAATGACCGATGCCGTCCAGCCAAAGCCGACCAGCACCACGTCCACCTCCGGCAATTTCTTCGCCATCTAGAGATTCCCCGCGGGCCATTTCCTGCTGCCGTCCTTGTTCGACAGTGCGTCGTAATGCACCTTGGCCGGCAATTGCGCGTATTCGCAGCCCGGTCCATGGAAGCGGCCAGTCGGCGAATCGCTCAAGCGGCACATCACCGGGCTGGTGCCGCCGAGGCTCACGAACGGCGCATCGTACGGCTTGCCGTAGCGCTCGATGTCATCGGTGTAGTTGTAGCGCGGCCCCGGATAGCCGATCAGCTTCCAGCCGGCGAAGTCGCGATTGCCGCCATAGACGGGATCGGCGAGAAAACCTTCCTTGGTATTTCCCCAAAGAAGATTGAAGAAGTTGGCCGATGGAATCTCGCCCAGGTCGATCTTGCCGTCCTCGAGCGCGTGCAGGATCGTGTCTTGCTGGTCGGGCTTCAGTTGCGCGAAGGCGTTTCCGAATTGTTTCCGGCAATACTCGTTCACCCGCTGGATCGCGAGCCGGTAAACCTGCGCGGGCGTGAAAGGCAATTGATAACCCTGCTCGGTCGCGCCGAGCCGGAAAGGTCCACGCATGTAGATCCCGGCCGCCTGCCCGAACGGCCCAGCCAGTTGCGCATCGATGAAGTCGTCCACGCCCGCCTCGACCGCGCCCGCGCCAAGCGCGTCCTTCGGGATCAACCGGTCTATCGCGGCACGCACGAAGTTGCGTTCGTCGTTTTCGAAGAAGCGCGGCGCCACCGGTGCGCGCATCGATTCGCTGCCGCCGCAGCCGGCGAGCAAAAAACTGCTGGACACCACGACGGCGCCGCCGACAAGGAAAGAACGGCGCGACGGGGACGCACAGTCCTGCGCCGCGCGAATTTCACCATCCGTGTGACCGCGCTTGTCCATGCGCTCGCTTTTCATCCACGAAGACCCGGCGATTGTGGGTCTGTTCCGGTGAAGGACACGTCAACCATGCGTCACAACCAGTTCCACAATCGGAGAAGCTGCGTGCGTGCTCTCACGGCATCTGCACGTTTCGAGTCGCAGACTTGATGCGTCGCACACGCCCGGCGATCGCGTGCGCGCAAACCGACACCGGCACGCCGATGGAGTCCTGCATTCGGCGCTTGGCTTCGCGAACGAAACGGGAGCGGCGTGGCGCAGCTATTTCCAAAGCGGTTCGCGTTCTGGGTGCAACTTTGCCTCATCGCGGTGGCGATCAGCTTCGTGTCATGGGCTTTCCTGTGGCGCTGGGCGATGGCCAATCCGGTGGGCGTGCATGACCCGATCGAACAACCCGTGCCCTTCAGCCACAAGCACCATGTGGGTGACGACGGCATCGACTGCCGCTATTGCCATCAATCGGTCGAACAATCCGCGTTCGCGGGGATCCCGCCGCTGTCGACCTGCATGACCTGTCATTCGCAGTTGTATACGCATCAGAAAGCGCTGGCGCCGCTGCTGACCGCATTCGAAAGCGGCGTGCCTCTGCACTGGCAACGCGTCTACAAGCTGCCCGACTTCGTCTACTTCAATCACGGCATCCACATCGCCAAGGGCCTCGGCTGCGCGAGTTGCCACGGCCCGGTCGACGAGATGCCGCTGATGGCGAAGCAGCAACACCTGACGATGCAATGGTGCCTTGCCTGCCATCGCGACCCCGAGAAACACCTGCGTCCGCGCGACGAGGTGTTCAACCTGCACTGGCACGCGAAGGACCAGTTGGCGCTGGGCGCGGTCCTGATGCGCAAGTACCACATCGACAAACGCCGGCTCACGGATTGTTCGACATGCCACCGATGACGTCGACCACCGATTTCGATGAACGCGTCGATCCCGCCGCGATTCGCGCGAAGCTCGCGGGCCAGCGCGGGCCACGCTTCTGGCGCTCACTGGAAGAACTCGCGGATTCGGAGGGCTTTCGCGCGTGGCTTCGTACGGAACACCCGCGGCTTGCGGAGGCGGCCTCGCTGGACCGACGCGATTTCCTGAAATTGCTCGGGGCGTCATTGGCGCTGGCCGGACTCGCCGGATGCAGCCATCCGCCGCGTACACAAATCGTGCCGTACGTCCACAAGCCGATCGGACAGGTCGATGGATTGCCGCGCTATTTTGCGACCACGCTGACACGCAACGGTTACGCGCATGGCGTGCTGGTGCGCGACAACCAGGGCCGGCCCACCAAGGTCGAGGGCAATCCGCAGCATCCCGCCAGCCTCGGCAGCACCGACATCTTCGCGCAGGCCGCGATCCTGCAACTGTGGGATCCCGATCGCTCGCAATCAGTGATGCATGGAAATTCGGTGGCGACGTGGAATGATTTCACCGAGGCGCTGACGGAGCGCATCGCACACTTCAATGCCAGTGGCGGCGAAGGCCTGCGCCTGTTGGTCGCGCCGACCACGTCGCCCACGCTGATCGCGCAGCTGGCCGCGTTCGAAAAACAATTCCCGAATGCGCGCTGGCATGTCGATGATCCTTCCGGCGTGGCGGCCCGACCCGAGATTGCTCACTGCCACTTCGATCGGGCCAAGGTAATCGTATCGCTGGATGCCGATTTCCTGTCCGACCCCGCGGCCGGCGTACGGTATGCGCGCGATTTCATCGCGGCACGCAATCCCGAAAGCGGCGATGCGATGTCGCGGCTGTACGTGATCGAACCGACGCCCAGCGTCACGGGCAGCATGGCCGATCACCATCTGCCGCTGGCGTCGCGCGATGTCGGAGTGTTCGCCCTGCAGCTTGCAGCGCGTCTCGGAAGCGGCAGAGGAGCCGCGGATGCAAACCCGGCCCACGCGCGCTGGATCAATGCCATCGCGCAGGATCTAGCGGCGCACCGAGGCGCTTCGCTCGTGGTCGCCGGCGACACGCAACCCGAATCGGTGCATGCGCTCGCGCGTGCGATGAACGAAGCACTCGGCAATATTGGCCGTACAGTGGGCTACGCGCCGTCGGCGATTGCAACGCCTGCGCGCGGCGAGGCTTCGCTCGCCGTACTCGCGAACGACATGCGCGCGGACAAGGTCGACACGCTGATGATGCTTGGCGTGAATCCCGTGTACGACGCGCCAGCCGACCTCGGTTTCACTGCCGCGTTGCGGCGAGTGCCGCATACGTTGCATCTTGGCTTGTATCGCGACGAGACGGGCACGCTTGTCGCATGGCACGCGCCGCAGGCGCACGAACTGGAAACCTGGGGCGACGCGCTTGCGTTCGACGGCACCGCCAGCATCGCGCAGCCACTGATCGCACCGCTTTACGACGGCCATTCGGCGATCGAAGCAATGGCCTTGCTGCTGGGCGCTCCAGTCGACGGCCACACGCTGGTGCGGCGGCAATGGAAATCGCGACTTGCGGACGACAAGGCGTGGGACGAGGCGTTGCAAGCGGGTGTCGTCGAAAGCGCATCAATATTCAAAGCCAGCGCAACCAGCAACGAGATTGCACCAATCAATTTGTCGTCATCCCCGCGAAAGCGGGGATCCAGTGTCTTTCCGCCAACAGCAAAGTCACCGGGCTACTCGCGCCATCCCTGGCGCTCGCCCTCCGGGCCGCCTTCGGCGTTCGCGTTTGCAGTCCTGCAAACGCAGTCCGGATCGCCGCTGCGCGGCGTCCGGAATGACGAACAAACAAATGGCAGCGCTCTGGAGTTGCTGTTCCGCCCCGACCCCACCATCGGCTACGGCGAATGGTCGAACAGCGGCTGGTTGCAGGAGCTGCCCAAGCCGCTGACGCAACTGACCTGGGACAACGTGGTGTTGGTGTCGCCCGCGCTCGCCAAGCAAAAGGGCCTGGGCAACTTCGACGGCGTGGAACTGCGCAGCGGCGGGCGTTCGGTGCGCGGGCCGGTATGGATCATGCCGGGCCAGGCCGAGCGCAGCGTCACGATCCATTTCGGTTACGGACGCAGACAGGCGGGGCGTATCGCCGAAGGACAGGGCTTCGACGCGTATGCATTGCGTTCGAAGGATTCGCCGTGGACCGCCACCGATCTCGAACTCGTGCCGACCGGCGAACGCTACGACATTGCGCAGACGCAACACCACTTCGCGATGGAAGGCCGCGATCCACTGCGTGTCGGCACACTGGACGAATTCAAGGCCGACCCGAAGTTCGCCACCGCGCATGACCGCTTCGGTCCGAAGCCGCCGAGCTTGTATCCCGAATATCCGAAAGCCGATTATGCCTGGGGCATAAGCATCGACCTCAACGCCTGCATCGGCTGCAAGGCCTGCACCATCGCGTGTCAGGCCGAAAACAATATCCCGATCGTGGGCAAGGAACAGGTGCGCCGCGGGCGCGAGATGCACTGGATTCGGGTCGATCGCTACTACGACGGCGAGGCCGCCAATCCGGCGAGTTACAGCCAGCCGGTGCCGTGCATGATGTGCGAGCACGCGCCGTGCGAAGTGGTGTGTCCGGTCGATGCGACCGTGCACAACGCCGAAGGCCTGAACGTGCAGGTGTACAACCGCTGCGTCGGCACGCGCTTTTGCTCCAACAACTGCCCGTACAAGGTGCGGCGGTTCAACTTCATGCAGTACGCCGACAAGCACACGCCGCAGTACATGGCGATGCGCAATCCGGAGGTGACGGTGCGCCGCCGCGGCGTGATGGAGAAATGCACGTATTGCATCCAGCGCATCGAAACCGCGCACATCGAAGCCGACAAGCAGAACCGTCGCATCCGCGACGGTGAGGTCGTCACCGCCTGCCAGGCGGCATGCCCCACGCAGGCGATCCGCTTCGGCGACATTTCCGACAGGGATTCCGGCGTATCGAAGGCGAAAGCGTCGCCGCGCAATTACGCGATGCTCAACGAACTCGGCACGCGCCCGCGCACCACCTACCTCGCGCGCATCCGCAATCCCAATCCGGCGCTGAAGGACGACGAGTCATGAGCGCGGTGCCGCATCACGAAGCGAGGCTTGAACCCCCCTCCCCTCGGGAGAGGGGCAGGGGTGAAGGTCCGAATGCGCGCGGTGTTTGGTGCTTGAGCAACAAACAGCTCGCCGAGCATTCCGGACCCTCATCCGGCGCTGCGCGCCACCTTCTCCCGGAGGGAGAAGGAAAAAACGAGGAGCGCACCGGACCATGAGGGCCGTGCTACCCCGCGACACCCTGCCGCCGGTGATCGGGCCCGGTGAAACGAATGCGTCGATCAGCGCGAAGATCAGCGATGCGACGTTGCATCGCCCGACTGGCTGGTTGTGGATCGGCGGATTCCTGCTGTCGCTGCTCGCGTGCGCGCTGCTGTTCGTCGGCACGCTCTGGTTGTTGTACGCAGGCGTCGGAATTTTCGGACTGAACATTCCCGTGGCCTGGAGCTTCTTCATCGCGAACTACGTGTGGTGGATCGCGATCGGCATGGGCGGCACCTTCATTTCGGCCGCGATGTTCCTGACCCGCCAGGGCTGGCGCAATTCGATCAACCGGTTCGCCGAGGCGATGACGGTGTTCGCCGTATCCGTGTCGGGCATCTTCCCGATCCTGCATCTCGGACGCCCGTGGTTTTTCTACTGGCTGTTCCCCTACCCCGACGTGATGAACCTGTGGCCGCAGTGGCGCAGTTCGCTGGAATGGGATTTCTGGGCGATCCTCGCCTATCTGATCGTGTCGATCGTGTACTGGTACATCGGCATGCTGCCGGACCTTGCGACCTTTCGCGATCGCGCGCCGACGCGAGTGCAGGCCCGCTTCTACGGGCTGCTGTCGCTGGGCTGGCGCGGCGAAGCGCGACACTGGATGCGGCTGGAAAAATTCAACCTGATCACCGCCGGCCTCGCGGTGACGCTGGTGTTTTCCGTGCACAGCATGGTGGCGCTGGACTTTTCCGAAGGCATGGTGCCCGGCTGGCACGAAACGATCTTCCCGCCGTTCTTCGTCGCCGGCGCGCTGTTTTCGGGTTTCGCGATGGTGCTGGTGCTCGGCATCCCGTTGCGCAAGTGGTTCGGCTTCGAGGCGTATCTCACCGAACGCCACATCGTGAACATGGCCAAGATGATGCTGGCCGCCGGCCTGTTCGTCGACTACAGCTATTTCTCGGAGATCTTCACCGCGTTCTACTCGATGGACAAGTACGACGTGGCGATGACGATGCATCGCGTGGTCGGACCGTACGCGTGGGTGTTCTGGGGCACGATCCTGTTCAACATCGTGCTGATCCAGTTGCTGTGGTTTCCGCGCGTGCGGCGCAGCGCGGCCGCGGTGTTCGCGATCGCTCTGGGCGTGCTGGTCGGCATGTGGCTGGAGCGCTTCATGCTGATCGTCACCAGCCTGTACGAGGGTTTTCTGCCGTCGGCATGGGGCATGTTCTGGCCCACGTTCTGGGACATCGCGTTCCTGATCGGTTCGATCGGGATGTTCTTTTTCATGTTCCTGCTGTTCACGCGGCTGCTGCCGATGCTGTCGATGTTCGAGCTGCGCAAGCTGCTCGCCTCGCGCCGCAGCGGGGAGGCGCAGCGGTGAGCGCGCGCCTGCACGGTCTGCTGGCGGAATTCGCCGATGATCGGCAACTGCTGGACGCAGTGCGGCACACGCGCGAAGCAGGTTACTTCGCGTCGTGCGTCGAAGCCTACTCGCCCTACCCGGTCGAGGGACTGGATCAGGCGCTGGGTGCGCGTCACCACTGGGTGCCGTTCTGGATGCTGATCGGCGCGATCGGCGGCGGC
>Ga0207705_10000723_pt1 | contig 27209 bp, 21 predicted proteins | sample KBSC13metaG_FD_184314 | JGI IMG/M metagenome (GOLD analysis project Ga0207705, IMG submission 184314) | Corn rhizosphere microbial communities from Kellogg Biological Station, Michigan, USA - KBS C1-3 metaG (SPAdes) (version 2) | ecosystem: Host-associated > Plants > Roots > Rhizosphere > Soil ... | reverse complement strand
GTATTGACCAAGGGCCTGATCGGCATCGTCTTTCCCGTGCTCATCGTCGTGGCACACCTGCTGCTGACGCGCGGCATTCGCGGAACGCTTGCCCGCCTCCGCCAGTTCTGCCCTCTCTCAAGCCTCGCCGTCTTCCTCGCCATCGCCGCGCCGTGGCACATCCTGATCGCGCTGGCCAATCCCGGCCACGGCGACCCCGGCCATCTCAGCTTCGCGCACGGCCACTGGTCCGTCCCCGGACCGACCGACGGCAACGTCCACGGCTGGCTGTGGTTTTACTTCGTCAACGAGCAGGTGCTCCGCTACCTGAACCTGCGCGTCCCCCGCGACTACGACACCGTGCCGCTCGCGCTCTTCTGGGGATTGCTGCTGGTATGGCTGATGCCGTGGAGCGCCTACCTCTTCAAGTCCGTCGCCGCCGTTCCCTGGCTCAAATCCCTGCGCCGCAAATCTCTCGACACGGCCGAGAGCACACGTCTGCTGCTCGGCATCTGGGCTCTGACGCCCATGCTGTTCTTCAGCTTCTCGACGCGGCAGGAGTATTACGTGCTGCCGGTGCTGCCCGCGCTGACCTTGCTGATCGCCGCATGGCTGGCCACCGAGTCAGCCGAGGCCGAATCCTTCGCCGTGCCCAACCGCCTCGTCGTCGCCGGACAGCGCATCTCTGTCGTGCTGCTGGTGCTCGGCTCGCTTGCCGCCATTGCCGCCGGCTTCTTCGTCCTGCACTCCAACGCGCCTGCCCCCAACACTGACCTTGCGACGCTGCTCCGGCAGAACCCCGGCGAATACGCGCTTTCCTTCGGACATTTCCTCGATCTCGACACGCGCGCCATGGGAGCGTTCCGCACGCCACTGATCCTCACCGCCATCGCGCTCTTCGGCGGAACGCTGGCCAACTGGCATCTTCGCCGCGACTACAAGCCGCACGCCGCCAACCTCTCGCTCGCCGCCGCCGCCTTCGGATTCCTGCTGGCCGCACACATGGGCCTGCAGATCTTCGCGCCGGTGCTGACGTCGTACAAGCTGGCCACCGCCATCGCGCCCGAGCTCAAGCCCGACGACCTCATCGTCATCCACGGCGAGTACGAGAGCGGCAGCACGCTCGGCTTCTACCTTCAGCGCAACAACATCCATATCCTCGATGGCCGCAGCTCCAACCTCTGGTACGGCTCCTTCTTCCCCGATGCTCCGCCCATCTTCGAGGACACGGAGTCACTGCGTCTCAAGTGGACCGGAGTCCGCCGCATCTTCCTCTGGCAGCGTCTTGACCAGCCCCTGCCCCCGCTTCCCGGCAAGACGTTCTTCATCGCGCAGAGCGGCGGCAAGGAGATCGTCAGTAACCAGCCCAATCCTTATTGAACAAACACCTGATGGTGTACAGGTAAGGACCGTTCAAAAACTGTGAAAGCACGTCATCTCGACCGGAGCGAAGCGGAGTGGAGAGACCCCTGTATTCGCTTTTGTTTGTTTTATGCCGGTTGTATGGAACTCGTTCAAAAACTGGACATGGGCACCCGAGCAGAGGTGCGCACGATTATTTTTTTCGGATCAATCCGACGTATCGCCGCACCCGGTCGGCCAGGCCATCGTCCAGTCCGGGGTCGCTCATTCTGCGGATCACCCAGTGAAAGACGTTGAGGCGAATGCCCGTCTGCTCGTCGTACAGCGCGCTTTCCCAATAGGGTGCGTCGTAGACCCACTCCAGCCGCGGCTCGGCCTCGCGCAGAATCGCGCCAAGCACCGCGCCCGCCTCGCAGCAGAGCACCAGGTAGTCGTTGCCGAACTCCTCGGGCGACGACGCGATGATGAGGTCGAGGATCTCCTGCTTGCCGAAGTGCGCGTCGAACGCGGCCAGCCACTCCATCGAGGGCTCGCCCGTCACCTTCAACAGCTTCTTCCAGTCTTTGCCGGCGGCATCGGACATCGCGGCGATGCGCTGGGCGACGCCCAGGCTCACCGTTGCCGTCACCGGGCTCAGCTCTCTCGCCTCCGCCAACGTAATGCCCAGCTCTTCAATGTCGGGCCGGGTCTCGCGATCGCCGCGCCGCTCCTGTTCTTCCTTGTTGTACCAGGGGGCAAAGTACTCCCGGAACAGCGGGTCGCATGTAGGCAATTCCATGCTTCCACCTTACCAGAGGCTCAAGCCCCATCTTCTTCAAGCCCGCGTAATCCGGCCCTTCCGCAGATGGAACCTCTGCCCGCGCCAGACCACGGTGTCTCCGGCAAAGCTCCACGCCCAGAAACCGAGGCCGAAGAGATCGCGTAGCGGCAGCAGCCACAGATCGCGCAGCACCTGTCCGTCGCGCAGGATACCGACGCCGACCGAGAGCGCGACCGCGATCCGCGCCAGCAGGACCACGCTCAACAGCGAGAAGCTCCACAGCGCCAGCCCGCTCGCGACACAGGTCACGAGCGCCCACGGCAGCGCGAACGTGATTCCCAGTCCCAGATAGCCCCACCGGCGCGAGTCCCGCGTGGATCGCGACCAGCGCAGTTGGTGCTCGCAGAAACCGCGGAAGCTGTACGCCGGGACGGTCGTCTCTACCACCTCGCCGCACAGCTCCACGCGATAGCCGGCACGGGCGATGCGCGCTCCCATCTCGTAGTCGTCGGCCAGATATTCGACCAGCGGTTCGAGGCCCCCCATCTTCGCCAGCACCATTTTTCTGGTGGCCAGCGTCGAGCCGAGGCCGAAGCGGATGCCGCGCTCGAGCATCCGCGCCGTCAGCACCCCGGGCAGAAAGTCGGTCGAGATGCCCAGCGCCTCCAGCCGCGACCACAGCGTTCTGCCGCTGCCGCGCTCTGCCGTCCGGCCAATATAAGGAGCGGTCACCAGGCCCACCGACGCGTCCGCGAAGCTCTCCATCACGCGGGTCAGGTAGATCGGGGAGACGCGTATGTCGCTGTCGTTGATCAGCACATGCTCGTACTTCGCCTCGCGCAGCATCTGCACCAGGCTGCTTACCTTGCCCGAGGTCCCCAGCCGCTCGCCGCATACGATCATGCGAATATCGCACTCGGGAAATTCGCTGCGCAGCCGCTCGATCTCGGCGATGGCCGGCTCGTCCATGCCGCCGACGCCGAAGATGATCTCGAAGCGGCCCGCGTAGCGCTGGCGGCAGTGGCTGGCGAAGCCCTCGTACATGCGCGAGTCGATGCCCTTGATCGGCTTCAGAATGCTGACGTCGGGCGCGCAATCGGCCCGCTTCGGCTGCCGCGTCCAGTAATGCGCGAAGGAGCGCGTCGCCCACAGCGCCAGCAACAGATATGCCAGCCCGGCGACCGTCAGAAGTGTAGTGATCGCCGCAATTGCTGTAGCCATGCCAGTAGTCTATCGAACCCAACGTATCCAAACGTCATCTCGGCCACGACACTCACTGAGCCGTTCCACAAAACACGTCATCTCGACTCGCCACGGGCACACGTCATCTCGACCCTGACCCATGCCATCCCGACTCACCCCTGATGCACGTCATCTCGACCGGAGCAAGGGACAGTTTTATCGTCCGTTGCGCAGTGGAGAGACCCTGTATTTCATCGTTCGTCGTAACTCCGATTTAATCTGGCGGTCGTTGGCGCGGATCAGCGGCAAGCCTCGATCCATCCCGCCCTTATTCGTAGCGCAGCGCTTCAATCGGGTTCAGGTTCGCCGCCTTCCACGCCGGATAGATGCCGAAGATCAACCCGATTCCACACGAGCTTAAAAATGCCACGATCATCCAGACGGTGGAGAGCGCCGCAGGGAAGAAAAACGATACTCCGATGGCAAGCGCACTGCCGATCAGCAGGCCGATGATACCGCCGACCGCGCACAGCGTCATCGCCTCCAGCGTGAACTGCGTCAGGATCGTCTGTTTCGTCGCCCCGATCGCCTTGCGAATGCCGATCTCCCGCGTTCGCTCGGTCACGCTCACCAGCATAATGTTCATCACTCCCACGCCGCCCACCAGCAGGGCGACGCTCGACAGCGCTACCAGCAGCAGAAACAGGCCGCTGGTAATGTTGTTCCACAGCCGCGTCAGCGAGTCGGTGCCGAAGATGGCGAAGTTGTCGGGCGCGGCGTTGGCCACTTTGCGCCGCCGCCGCAGCAGTTCAGTCAGCTCGTCCTCGACCAGCGACCGGTTCTTTGGATTGTCATACTTCAGCGTAATCCAGTAGTCGAGCTGCTCCGGGTGCATGTAGTGGAAGGTTGTGATGGGGAAGTAGGCGTGGTTGTCCTGCGGGTTCTTGCCTCCGCCGAAGGCCTGCTTCTGCTTCTCGAGCACGCCGACGACGGTGAAGACCATTCCCGCCGCCTGCACTTCTTTTCCTATCGCGCTCTGGTCGGGGAAGAGCTGGTCCGCCGTATCGCTGCCCAGCACCGTCACCTTGGCGGCGCGCTCCTGGTCGCCCTCGTTGAAGAACCGCCCCTCGCGCAGGTCCAGCTCGCTGACGTCCTTCTGCGCTGGGGTGTCGCCTTCGAGGATGGTGCCCTGCATGGATTTTCCGCCGCCCTTGATCGCGGTCACGCCCGCGCGCCCCGGAGCGTTGTTGTCGGTGTACTGCAACGCGGGCGAGACGGCGACGACGTGCGGCAGCTCGCGCATCGCCATCGCGTCATCGTAGGTCAACTGCTTGCGCGTCAGCATCTCTGTCGTAGGCCGCTGGCCGAAGACGGGAAAGCGGAAGACGAACAGCACGTTCGATCCCAGCGACTTCACCAGGCCTTCGACCCTGCTGTTCAGCCCATTCACGACCGACGAGATAATGATGACCGTCATCACGCCGATCACGATTCCGAGGATCGTCAACCCGCTGCGCAGCTTGTTGGTCCGCAGCGTGTCCAGCGCCATGACGACCGTCTCTTTGACATCACCAATCCGCATAAAGCCCTTTGCCTTCCTTCGCCTAATCCGCCCGCAGCGCCACGATCGGGTCCAGTTGCGCGGCCTTTCGCGCGGGATATACGCCGAAGAAGACGCCCGTCGAGGTCGCCATGAACAGGCCCGCCAGTACGCTCCAGAACGCTACCGTCGATGGAAATCCAGCTACAAGCGTAATGACCTGCGCGATGATGATGCCGCCCAGCACGCCAAAGAAGCCGCCAACCAGCGCCATGGTCCCCGACTCAATCAGGAACTGCATCAGGATGTCCTTCGGTCTCGCGCCCAGCGCCTTGCGAATGCCGATCTCCCGCGTCCGCTCGGTCACGCTGACCAGCATAATGTTCATGATGACGATGCCGCCGACCACCAGCGAGATCAGCGCAATCGCCCCGGCGACCGCGCCGAACGAGTTGGTGACCGTGCTGAAGAAGCCGACCAGGGTATTGTTCGTGTCCAGCTCAAAGGAGTCCGGCGCTCCCGGCGCGTCGTGCCGCTGCGACCGCATCAGCACGCGCACCTCATCGGCCGCGTCTTCAAGCACTGGGCCGGCCGAACCGGCCTTCACATAAATGGTGAGCGTCTTTTGCGTTCCGTAGGTCTTCTGATACGCCGACAGCGGTATCCCGACCCAGTTGTCCTGACTCTGGCCGAAGGTGCTGCCCTGCTTCTCCGCGACGCCGATCACGGTATAGGGCATGCCGCCCACACGCAGCTCCTGCCCCAGCGGGTTAATCCCCGCGAACAGATGATCCTGGATGTCGCTTCCTATGATGGCGACGCGGGCAGCCTTCTCTTCGTCGGTCGGGGTAAAGCCGCGACCCTGCTCGATGTTCAAATTTTGCAGTGAGGGCATCTGCCAGGTGTAGCCGCGGATGGTCGAGTCCGTCACCGACTGCGTTCCGCGCACGATGGTGCCCGTAGACGCTTGCTGCGCTCCGATTCCGACACAGCGCGTGCAGTTGTCCCGGACATAGAGGAAGTCGGAGTAAAGCACGTTCTTCCGCCGCTGGAAGCGCTGGTATTCCTCCGAGCTGGTAATAATCTGCGGCATCTTCGAGACCGTAAAGACGTCCGCGCCATAGCTGGAGAACTTGGTGGTGACGTAGGTGTTGGCGCCGTTGACCAGCGTGACCACGGCGATGACGCTCGAGACGCCGATGACAACGCCCAGCAGCGTCAGGATCGACCGGAGCTTGTTGGCCCAGAGCGACTGCAGCGCGATTTTTACGGCCTCTTTGAATTCCATCGATCTCTGTTCCCGCGCTTGAGATTATCAGTCCCGGAGGGCCAGTGCGAGCCTGTGTGTAGTGTTAATACGCTTCAGGTCTGCCATTAGTTCGCGACTCGTTTGAGGAACCTCTGATGAATCAGGCTCTGTTAAGGGCACGGCTTTAGCCGTGCCGCAAGCTTGACTGCAACGCGGCTTTAGCCGCTGAGGGCATCTTCCGAGACTTAATTCAGACCTTCCTTAAGGGCGTGCCTCCGGATCGGGTGCCCCATGTGGGGATTTTTGGGCGTGGGAGAGGATTTCGATTCATGCACGCCGAATCCCCTGCGTGGGATACACTCAACCTTGCAGACGGCTGGATGATCGCTGCCGCCCGGGTCGAAAGGCGTTGGGCGGGGGAGGAAAGTCCGAACTCCGCAGGGCAGTGTGCCGGATAACGTCCGGGACGGATGGTTCAAGCCATCCGGACGGCCAGTGCAACAGAGAACATACCGCCAGCCTCGCTCAAGCGGGGAAGGTAAGGGTGAAAAGGTGCGGTAAGAGCGCACCGCGCTTCCAGTAATGGGAGCGGCAGGGTAAACCCCACACGGAGCAAGACCAAATAGGCAGGGATCGCGCCGCTCCTCTCCAGGCGGCGCAGAGCGTATCGGCCCGATGCGCCCAGGCGGAGAGACCGGCGAAAGCCAGAGCCGAAACCTGCGGGTAGGTTGCTAAAGCGCCGCAGTAATGCGTCGCGTAGAGGAATGATCGTCTAAAACAGAATTCGGCTTACGGGCCGTCTGCAAACCTATGGCCCCGGAGGACCGCACCACGGTCTCCGGGGCCATCTTTAAAATCCCTGAGAACGTTGTCTCGGCCCACCCTCAAGCTGCGTCATCTCGACCGAAGGCAGCATTTTTGCCGCCGCAGTGGAGAGGCCTCTGTATTTCGCCTTTGCCTCCTCCAGCTCTGCCTTTCGGCATTCTCTAAATTGCTACCGGATCGCCGCCATGGCCGCGCGGAACAGCGTCTCGAAGTCCTCGGAGGCGGCGGGGTTCTTGCCCATGGCCGTCTCGATGGCCTTCTGCGCCACCGGCCGCGGATAACCCAGGTTCACCAGCGCCGAGAGCGCGTCGTCCCCCGCAGGCCCGCGGAACGATCCGCTGGAAGCAGTCACCGGCACAGCCATATCGTCGAGCTTGTCTTTTAATTCAAGTACCACCCGTTCCGCCGTCTTTTTTCCGATGCCGGGGATGCGGGTCAGCGAGGCGTGGTCGCTCGACCGGATGGCCGCGACCAGCCGGTCCGAGGCGATTCCGCTCAGCACGGTAATTGCCAGCTTCGGCCCTATCCCGCTGATGGTAAGCAGCTTCTCGAAGAGCCGCTTCTCCTGCGGCTCGGAGAAGCCGAACAGCGAGATCTGGTCTTCGCGGACATGGGTGTGGATATGGAGGGCGGCCTCGGCCCCCTCTGCGGGCAGGCTGGTGAAGGTGGCGACTGAGATGGCCACGTCGTAGCCCACGCCGGCGCATTCGACAATGGCCTGGTTGGGAGCTTTCGTCAGCAGGCGTCCTCGAAGGTGGGCAATCATCTCTCCGACGATTGTAGCCGGTAGGCGAACGACGTCCGCGACGGCAAAGAAAAAAGCTGTCGAGAATTAAAGATGAACAGTTTGTGCCGGGCAGCGGTCTTAGCGTATGAAGGCAAGCGAAAGTAAAGACCGCAAAGGCAAGCAAACTTATAGCTGCTGCGTCGTGAGGGCGGATGGACTTGCCGATGGTATGGACGGAGCTTCAAGGCTTGAAATCGGAGCCTGAAGGCTTGAAATCAGGGAGGCGCGAGGGCTTGCGTCGGGATGATCCGCTGGAGCGGGAGCAGGAGTTTTCGGGGATCGTCGAACGGCAGGCGCGGTTTATGTTTCGCGTCGCTTATAGCCGGTTGCGCAACGTGCAGGACGCCGAGGACGCGGTGCAGGAGGCTTTTTTGAAGCTGTATCGAGGAGATGCGTGGCGGCGGATGGAGGACGAGCGGGCATTTCTGGCGCGGACGGTCTGGCGGATAGTTCTCGACCGTGCGCCGAGGGCCGCGGACCGGATGGACGATGTGGCCGGAATGGAACTGGCATCCGCTGCCGGGTCCCCGGAGCGCAGCGCAGCGGAGAAGGGCGAGCGCACATTGCTGAGGCGGCTGATCGACGGCCTGCCCGAGGAACTGCGTCAGCCGCTGCTGCTCAGCACCATCGAGGAGATGACCTCGCGAGAGGTTGCGGTTGTGATGGGGATTCCTGAGGGGACGGTGCGGACTCGGGTGATGCGGGCAAGGGCGGAGTTGAAGAAGAGGTTTGAGGCGATGGAGGCGCGGCGATGAAGAACTTCGATGAACTGTTGGACGGAGTCCTGCGCGAGGACGCTGCTGCTGAACCTCGAGCAGGCTTGGAAGGGAGGGTGATGGTGCGGGTCCGGGCCGACGGAGCACTCCCGCGCGGTTGCTTCTCGCAGGATTGGAATCGTTGGCGGAGGTGGCTGCCTGTCCCAGCAGCGGCATGCCTGGTAGCTGCGGTGTCGGTCTGGTATGTGTCGGACGGACGTGTGCCGCATCCTGATGCAGCAGCCTTGCGGGGCTCTTCACCTGTGTTAGCTATCCCGGCAGTCGAGGCGCCGAAACCCATGGCTGCGGACGCTCAAAGTAACGCTCCGCAGGTTCGCGAAAGACCGTTATTCGCCGAAGCTGTAGCCCGGCAGCCGAAGAGAGTTCGAACGGCCTCTGCAGAGAGCGAGCCGAAGCTTGAGACCTTTCCCGCGGTATCGCAGCAGGGCAATCCCGCTGGCTGGCTGGGGCGTGACGAGAACGGGAAGTTTGCCGCCATCGCAAACGAGGTAACGCCCGCCGCGGCGAAGGCCTACCGGCAGTTGCAGGAGGCTCAGAGCGAGCCCATTGGCATTGCGGCAATCGAGATCACGCCGCTGCAATAGATGAGATTTCAGATAAGCAACAAGGGAGAAAACAAATGAGACGGATTTTAGGGTTTGCGGTAGTCATAATGACCGCGTTTCTGCCGGTATATGGGCAGCAGACGACCTCGGCGGTGTCGAAACCGGCGGCGCCTGCGGCGCAGGAACTGGGGCATGACCAGCGTTTCCGGCTGGCATTTCTGGTGCGGGAGACCGACGATAAGGGCAAGGTCCTCAACAGCCGTGAATATATAGCCATGATCGCTGCCATCCCTCATCGAGGAGATCCGGAGACAACCATTCGCACAGGAACCAGGGTGCCAATACCTATTGGTGGTCCAGGGAGCAGCCAGGTTACCTATGTAGACTTGGGCATTAATTTCGACGTGAATGCGTTTCAGGTTTTATCTGCCAGTCGTGTTGGGATGAATATTCGCGCAGAACTCAGCAGTGTCGATCCATCTTCCGATCAGACAAAAGGTCAGCCGGTGATTCGCCAGAATAAATGGTCGGGGGATGAGCAGATGGTGCTGGGAGAACGCAAGGTTATCTTCAGCTCGGATGACCTGACCTCCAAGAACAAGGTGCAGGTTGAACTGACTGTGACGCGGGTAGATTGATCGACGAGACGATCGACGGCTGGTTCCCTGGCCAAGTAGCGGTGAGAGGCGCGGTTAGAATCGAAGGCGATGGCTACGCGCGTTCGTTCCTATTCGAAGATCAATCTCGGCCTGGCGATCGGGCCGGCGCGGGCCGACGGATTTCATGCGCTGACGACGCTCTACCAGACGCTCGATCTGCACGATATCGTGACCGTCTCGTCGCGGCGGGCGGCCCAGCCGCGGATTTCTCTGACGACGAATCATAAATTTGTGCCGACCGATGAGCGAAATACCGCCTGGAAGATCGTCGACCGCTGTCTGGAGCGGTTGGGGTTGAATGCCGAGGTGGAGATCGCCATTGAGAAGAACCTTCCCGTGCAGGGCGGCATGGGCGCGGGCAGCGCGAATGCCGCGGCGGCCCTGATCGGGCTGGAACGGGAGCTTGGCGTTGCATTGCCTGGGGTTGCCCGGCTGGAACTGGCGGCCAGCGTCGGCTCGGATGTGCCGCTGTTTCTGCTGGGTGGGGCGGTTCTGGGGCTGGGCCGGGGAGAGCAGGTGGTTCCGCTGCCGGACCTGCCGCGGACGGTTTGCCTGGTAGCCGTGCCGAACATTGGGGTCTCGACGCCGCAGGCCTTTCGGGACTGGGACGCGCTTGCGGCGGGTACCTCAGGGGCTAAAGCCCCTTCTTCTCGGGCGTTTCGTGGCACGGCTGAAGCCGTGCCCTTAACGAAGCAGGACGAGGCGCTCGGGGTTACGGACCCCACCCATTGTGGGGAAACTGCGATGAATGGGGCACCCGGAGGGGATGGCCTGGGAGCCAGATTGACGGCGGCGGCTGGAACCGATAGACTAGGGGAGTTGAGCCTCGCTTATGCGTCTCTGTACGCAGAGCCCGGCACTTCCGGTATCGTTCGCAGCCTGAATCCTGAGAAAAAACAGGGGAGTTCTGGAGATGTTCAGAGCGGCTTTCGGGACGATCTCGCGGAGAATACCCTTCTCTCGCTTGTCCGCACCGGGGTTGAAAACGACTTTGAACAGGTCGTCTTTCCTGCTTATCCCTCCTTGCGTGAAATCAAGCGTTTATTGATGGGTACCGACTCTGAAGCTCCAGCGTTGTATGCGGCGCTTTCAGGTTCGGGTTCGGCTCTGTTTGGACTTTACCGGTCCGTGGCAGATGCGCGGGCAGCTCAACAGCGCGTCCAGTCGGCTGCGTCGCAAACCGGGGTCCGGACTCTCCTGACGGAGACTTTGCCCAGGGCAGCTTACTGGGAGAGAATGTTCGCAGGGTAGCTTCGCCGGCGATAACAGGCCGGCGGCATACTGGGCGATCGACTAATGGTAGGTCAAGAGACTTTGAATCTCTTTGTCTAGGTTCGAATCCTAGTCGCCCAGCCAGAATGTCGACGCCGGATGCGATCCGGACGCGAGATGGATTCAGGGTTCTTTAGCGGCAGCAAGGTGCCGCAGAAGTTGAACGGTTTTTGGTTCGCAGCAACATGGCGGACGAAAATCTCAGAAGTTTGAAGGAACAGGTCTTACCCTTTCGCAGTATTCGCAACAAGGATTTTTCGAGAGACGTACGGGGTCGCAACAAGGCCTCGCGAGACAAGGCAGCAGGAACTACCAAGGTCAACCAGCCTGGAGGGTTTCACGTGAACGAACAAGACACGACTGCAGTTCTTTCCCCTGTATCAGGGCAGACTGAGGATGCGGAAGAGAGCTCCCAGTCTGCGCCCATAACGGCCGCTTCGGGCGGCCAGAGTCAGACAGCGCAGCCCGGGCAGGTCAGGACGGCCGCCGAAAGAAAGCGTCCCGGCAAGTTGAGCGAGAGCAAGCGCATCAAGATTTTCTGCGGATCCTCTAATCCGAAGCTGTGCGAGGAGATCTGCAAGTTCGTCGGTGTGCCGCTGGGCGAGACCCGGCTGCAGAGATTCTCCGACGGCGAGGTTCATTTTCAACTGCTCGAAAACGTTCGCGGAGCGGACGTCTTTCTGGTGCAGCCTACGTGTTGGCCGGTCGATCAGCATCTTGTTGAGCTGCTGATTATGATGGACGCGCTCAAGCGCGCCTCAGCCGGTCGAATCACGGTTGTGATGCCGTACTACGGCTATGCCCGGCAGGACCGCAAGGACCGGCCGCGCGTGGCAATCACGTCGAAGCTGGTGGCCGATCTGCTGACCACGGCCGGTGCGAACCGGGCGTTGCTGGTCGATCTTCACGCAGCGCAGATTCAGGGCTTCTTCAATATCCCGGTCGATCATCTCTTCGCCAGCCCGGTGCTGGTGAGCTACTTCCGGGATCTCGAGCTGCCCAACCTGACCGTGGTTTCGCCCGATGCGGGCGGCGTGGAGCGAGCGAGATTCTTCGCCAAGAAGCTGGAAGTGCCGTTGGCCATCGTCGACAAGCGGCGGACCGACATTAATGTGACCGAGGTGATGAACGTGATCGGCGATGTGCGCGGCCGGACGTGCCTGATCCTCGACGACATTATCGACACCGCCGGAACGCTGGTGAAGACGGCGGACGCGTTGCTCGATCAGGGCGCGGAAAAAGTTTATGCGTGCGCTACCCACGCGGTGCTCTCCGGGCCGGCGGTCGAGCGCATTGCAGCTTCACGGCTGGAGCAGGTGGTTGTGACGAATACCATCCCGTTGCGCGAAGATGCGCTCGGGGTGCCGAAGATTAAAGTGCTCTCGATCGCCGGGCTGCTGGGACGCGCCATCGAGAGCATTCACATGGAGACCAGCGTCAGCACGCTGTTCAACTAGTTGGTGGTTGTTAGTTATTAGTCGTTTGAGAAAGACAAATTCGCGGCAAGACCGCAAAGGGAGTGGAGAGGACGTCAAGGAGCCGATGGTTCGTTTTCAACCGACAACGAACAACCGGCAACCAGCAACTTCCCTCCGTGCCCGAAAGGACAAAGAATTATGGCAGCAGCACCTATCGAAGCAGTAGTCGCAACGCCCCGCGAGGGCAAGTTCAACAAGAATGCGGCTCGCCGCGTTCGCGTCTCCGGCAAGATTCCCGCCGTCGTCTACGGCGCCGGGCAGGATGCCGTCGCGGTGACGGTGGATCCCAAGGTCATCATCAAAATTTTGCACTCCGACTCCGGCCATAACACCATCTTCGACCTGAACGTCGAAGGCGCGGCGATCGCCAAGGCGATGATCGTCGACTGGCAGAACGAGCCGCTCAAGGGCAAGCTGCTGCACATCGACCTGAAGCGGATCGCCATGGACAAGATGATGCGCGTGTGGGTGCCGATCCAACTGGTCGGTACGGCGACGGGCGTGAAGAACCAGGGTGGCATCCTCGAGCATGTTCTGCGCGAGGTCGAGATCGAGTGCCTCCCAGGCGATATTCCGGGCCACCTGGACGTCGATATCTCGGGCCTGGAGCTTCACGGCGCGATTCACGTCTCCGACCTGCCCCACTCGGGCAGCATCAAGTTCCTGGGCGATGAGGACGCAACGGTCGCTCACGTGACGGCGGTCAAGGAAGAGGCTCCGGCGCCTGAGGCGGTTGCCGCTGCCGCGGTCGAACCGGAGGTCGCCAAGAAGGGCAAGACGGATGCCGAAGCTGCTCCGGCTGCCGATGCCAAGGTCGCGAAGAAGTAACGCGATGGCGGCCTTGAAGGTTGTGTTCAGCTTCAGGGCCGCCGTCGCAAAGCATGAAAGGGAAGCGTTCGCGTGAGGCTGGGCGTGAAAGATTGGGCGTGAAATTGTGAAGCTGATCGTGGGGCTCGGCAACCCCGGTATCGAGTATCAGTTCACGCCGCACAACGCCGGATTTCTGGCGGTGGATCGCATCGCGGACGACTGCGGCGTAGTCCTCACCAACCGGCGGGGACGGGCGCTTACCGCGAAGGCAAGGCTTGCAGGCGAGGAAGTCCTGCTGGCCAAGCCTGAGACGTTTATGAACCTGAGCGGGCTTTCGGTGGCCGCGCTGGTTCGAGAGCTTGAGATCGACATTCCGTCGGTGGACCTGATCGTCCTCTACGACGAACTGGCGATTCCGCTGGGCACGATCCGCATTCGCGAGCGTGGTTCGGCGGGCGGGCACAACGGGGTGAAGTCGATCTCCGGCGCGCTCGGGACGGAAGAGTGGCTGCGCATCCGCATCGGCGTTGGAAAACCGGCGCTTGAGGATGGCAGGGAGATTAAGGCGGGCGGCAAGGAGTATCTGCTGTCGCCCTTCCGCAAGCAGGAGCTTGCGGTGTTGGATGAGGTGCTCGACCGCGTACGAAACGCTGTCGAGACGGTGCTGACCAAAGGGGTCGGCGCCGCGATGAACGAGTTCAACCGCCGCCCGGACGAATCTGAGAAGGGCGCGGACGAGGCGAACGGGAAGTAAAGAAAGCAGTCCAGTAAAGCGAAGTAAAGAAAGTGCAGTTCAGCAAAACGCCGTTGAGTTTCAGCAGTTGAGTTTAGTAGTCACTGATTTTCCAGACCGTTCCGGCAGAGGATACGCCGGCGCGGTGCGAAGCGGAACTTCGCAGAAAGAAGTAAACGAATGAATCGTACCTACGAAATCATGTTCATCGTCCGCCCGGACGCTGAAGAAGCAGAGATCGACAAGCTCATCGAAGGCTTCTCGGCCAACGTCACCAGTGGCGGCGGCGAGGTCCGGAGCGTCGAAAAGATGGGCCGCCGCCGGCTCGCCTACACTGTTCGCAAGTTCAACGACGGCTTCTACGTTCTGCTGAACATCGCCGCCGAAGGCTCGCTGATCACAGAGATCGAACGCCGCCTGCGTGTCTCCGAGCAGGTGATCAAGTTCATCACCGTGCGCATGGACGAAGAAGAGAAGCGTCTCGCCAAGGTAAAGGCCCTGCGCGATTCCAAGGTGAAGCGCAGCGCGCTGCCGGTTGCGCCGCCGCCGGCTCCTGTCGCCGCGCCGGAGGCCGAAACCCCGGCTCCCGCCGAATCCGCCGTGGCTCCGGCTGCCGCGCCTGCCGCTGCGGACGCTCCTTCCGAGGCTGCCGCCGTTTAGTTTTCGCGCTACCGGATCTGCGATGCCTGCCGAATGCCGCATCGCGCAACGCACCACGAATCGCTCTTCCCCACTTCCGTTCGGGCCAGTCGGGCCGGATGTTCAGAGACTCCATCGCGGGTCTGGAGCGGGCGAAGATACAACGCACCTGAGAGGGAACCACACATGGCTGACGAAACCAGCACGCCGCAATCCACCGAGCAGCACGCACCCGCTCCCACTTCGACGTCCCGCCCCGCGCACGCTGGCGCACCTCGCACCCCGCGTCCCGGCGGCCCCGGCGGCCGCAAGTTCTTCCGGCGCAAGAAGGTCTGCAAGTTCTGCACCGAGAAGATCGACGCCATCTCCTACCGCGATGTCCGCCTGTTGCAGGGCTTCGTCGCCGAGCGCGGCAAGATCGTTCCGCGCCGCCTGACCGGCGTCTGCACGCGGCATCAGCGCCGCCTCAGCCTGGCCATCAAGCAGTCGCGCAACATTGCCCTGCTTGCCTTCGCCGCTCGCTTCTAATTTTTAGATACGCAAAACTGGCCCACGAGATACGCCAGACAGGAATCGGAGAACCGCAATGGAAGTCATTCTGAAGGAAGACGTAAACAAGCTCGGACATCGCGGCGACGTGGTCAAGGTCGCCGACGGCTACGGGCGCAACTACCTGCTGCCGGAGAAGCTCGCCATCGAGGCGAACGCCGCCAACAAGGCGGTCATCGAGCAGATGAAGGCCTCCGCCGTCCGCAAGTCGGCCAAGGAGAAGACCGAGGCCGAGGGCCTGTCGACGCAACTCAACGAGGTCGAGCTGGTCTTCGAGCGCAAGGTTGGCGAGAACGAGCATCTCTTCGGTTCGGTCACCTCGGGCGACATCGCCCAGCAACTCGAGCAGAAGGGCTTCACCATCGACCGCCGCAAGATCTCGCTCGAAGAGCCGCTCAAGACCATTGGCGAGTACCATGTGCCGGTCAAGCTGCACCGCGAGGTGACCAGCCACATCAAGGTCACGGTCAAGGGCGATCAGCCCGAGGCGGAAGCAGAGCCGGTCGCAGCCGCAGCCGAGTAATTTACTGCCGCAAACCAATCGACAGCGGATTGATGTGGATCGGCATGGACGAGTTCCGTGCCTCTCCGCATCAATCCGCTGTTCTCTTTAACGGGTGTGGATATTGCCCGGTGAAGGTCAAAAATACAAGGGTCTCTCCACTGCGCTGCGCTCCGGTCGAGATGACGTGCATTTTTTGTTGCCTCAAATCCACGTCATCTCGACCGAAGGCGGCGCTTTTGCCGCCGCAGTGGAGAGACCCCTGTATTTTTTTTGATGTCGCTCACACTGTTGCTTCATTGATGCGCTACTCGTACTTGAGCGTCTGTACCGGGTCCAGCCGCGCCGCGCGGTTGGCGGGCAGCGTTCCGAAGAGGATGCCGACCAGCATCGAGGTTCCCAGCGCGATCACAGCGGACCACAGGCTGATGGGAATCTTGAACGGCGTCAGGAAGCTCACCGAGAGGGGGATCGCCAGCCCCAGCAGCGTGCCCACCAGGCCTCCTGCCAGCGAGAGGAAGACCGCCTCGGTAAGAAACTGCAACCGGATTTCAAGGCTGGTGGCCCCCAACGCCTTGCGGATTCCGATCTCCTTGATCCTCGCCTGCACGTTGGCCAGCATACTGTTCATGATGCCGACGCCGCTGACGATCAGCGTAATACTCGCTGCAAGGGTCAGCACCAGGGTCAGCATGTTCGCGATCTGCCGCATGACGTTGAGTACCTGGGTCATGGTGAACGCGGTATAGGTCGAGGTAGGCCGATGCCTGCTCTTGATGACCGCCATGATCTGTTTTGAGGCGGGGATCACGGCCATTGGATCCTTCATGGTAAAGAAGAGTTCCTTTACCGTGTCCTTGCCGGTGAAGTAGCGCGCCACCGGGTAAGGGATCAGCAATGTTTGCTCGTTGATCTCCGATTGCCCGAAGGTTTCGACGCGCTGTTTGAAGACGCCGATGATGACGAAGGGGATGCCCTTCACCGTAATGTTCTGGCCCAGCGCCGCCGCGGGGCTACCGAAGAGGAGCTTGGCGAACGGCTCGACGACGACCGCCACCTTGGTGTGCGAGGCGTCGTCCTGATCGTCGAAAAAGCGCCCCGCGACCACGGCGAGATTGCGCACGTCCTTATACTGCGGCGAGACGCCGAGCAACATCGCGTCCTTGGTCAGGCCGCCCGGCATGCCGACGTTGTAGTGGACCTCCAGCATCGGCGACGAGGCGACGATGCCGGGCACCTGTTCGATGACTGCAGTCAGGTCCTCGTGGGTGAACAGGTCGGGTGTGCTCACGTTGTCCGGGCCGGAGACGGTGCCGCCGTTGTACTGCATCTCGATCATGTTGGGGCCGATGCTCGAGATCAGGTTCAGAGCGTATTCCTTGCCGGTCAGCCCGATGGTAACCACAAGGATGATGGACGCCGATCCGATCACCATGCCCAGCATCGTCAGCAGAAAGCGGATCTTGCTGGCGCGGAAGCTGTCCACGGCAAGCCGCACCACCTCGCTGAACATCATGGTGGAGCGGGCGCTGGCCAGCGTGCGCTCGAACGAACTCGTCTTGGAGGAGGTAATAGCTGCCATCTGCATAATGATCGGGTGAAATGCCCCAGTCATTGGACGTCTTTAAGTATCGCAGCGGTGCAGCATTTCCTGCCAACTTTCGCGGCGTGGCAACCCTCAGGCAACTTCGTTGGTTAACACCCCGATGGGAGTGATGGTGATGCTGACCCGGTCACCGCTCGCAAGCGTGAACGAGTCCGGAGGGACGATGCCGGTACCGGTCATCAGGAAGCTGCCGTGGGGGAAGCTGTTGTCGCGGTAGAGGAAGCTGGCCAGCGTTCGGGGATCGCGCTTCAGTTCGGTGAGCGAGGTAGTGCCCGAGAAGGCAGACTTGCCGCCGCGCAGAATCTCGATCCCGATGCTCGTCTCCGCCGGTAAGGGCTTGGAACTGACGAAGATGCAGGGGCCCAGTGCGCAGCTTCCGTCGTAGACCTTGGCCTGCGGCAGGTAGAGCGGGTTCTCACCCTCGATGTCGCGCGAGCTCATATCGTTGCCGATGGTGTAGCCGGTGATCTTCCCCTTCGGGCTGATCAGCAGCGTCAGCTCCGGCTCTGGCACCGACCATTTGGCGTCGCTGCGAATCCGTACCTTGTCGTTCGGCCCGACGGCGCGGCGGCCGGTCGCCTTGAAGAACAGCTCTGGCCGGGTCGCGGAGTAGACGCGGTCGTAGAAGTCACCGCCGCCCGCGTCTTTGGACTCCTCGATGCGTGCGCTGCGGCTGCGGTAGTAGGTCACGCCGGAGGCCCAGACCTCCTGGCTCTCGATGGGCGCAAGGACGGACGACTCGGCGAACGCCTCGACCTTCTGGCCGCGCTCTACAACGGAGCGGCAGTAGGCCTCAAGATCTTCGCGGGTAATCAGCGCGTCCCACGAGGTTTCCTCGACGCGGTAGCAGGCGTCCTGATCGACGATGTAGTGTCCGTTCCGGGTGCGATAGAGTTTCACGGGTAGAGCCTTTCTGGAAAGAGGGTGGAAGTTCGAAGCTATGCCTTTCGGCCTCGTTCAAGCTGAGCGACGATGCTGTCGGTGTCGTAGACGCAACCGCCCCACACGCCACCACTGGCCTGCACCAGCGCCGCCCACAGGCGGGTGTCAAAGGGAAGCGCGGGATGCGGCGCAAGGTCGGGCCGGGGCGGACGGGCCGCGAGTCGTCGCTGGCCTTCCTCCGCGCCGAAGATCTCTTCGCCTTCGCCCACCAGGTCGACGGTCGCGTGCAGCGCGTTGCGGTCGACGACGATCTCGATAATGTCGCCTTCCACCACCCGGCCGATAGGTCCGCCGGCCAGCGCCTCGGGCGAGATGTGGCCGAGGCAAGCTCCGGTCGAGACGCCGCTGAAGCGCGCGTCGGTCAGTACGGCGACATGCTTGCAGTGGGGCAGCGCCTTCAGCGCCGCGGTGATCTGGTAGATCTCCTGCATGCCCGCGCCTGCCGGACCGCCGCAGATCAGCACCATCACGTCGCTTTCGACGATCTCTCCGTTCTTGATCGCTTTGATCGCGGCGGTCTCGGTAATAAAGACCTTGGCCGCGCCGCGATGGCGATAGACGCCGGCTTCGGTGATCAGCGACGGATCGATGGCGGTGCTCTTGATGACGCTGCCATCGGGCGCGAGATTGCCGACCGGGAAGCAGACGGTCGAGGTCAGTCCCCGGGAGCGCGCAACATCCGGTGACATGATGACGTCATCGGCATCAATGCCGTCCTCGGCCAGCAGTTGTGCCTTCAGCTCGCGGCGGCGCGGGCTGTCCTGCCACCAGTTCAGGCACTCGTCCAGCGTCGCTCCGGAGACGGTCTTGACCGTGGTATCGATCAGCCCGGCGCGGCGCAGATGCAGCATCACCTCGGGAACGCCCCCGGCAAGAAACACCTGCACGGTGGCGAAGTAGCGTGGCCCGTTGGGCAGCGCGTCGACCAGCCGCGGCGTGTTGCGATTGACCTCGGTCCAGTCGGCAGCAGTGGGGCGGCGCAGCCCGGCGGCATGGGCCACGGCGGGCAGGTGCAGCAGCAGGTTGGTCGAGCCACCGAAGGCAGCGTGCAACACCATCGCGTTCTGCACCGAGGCCTGGGTCAGCACATCGGCGGTGCCCATCGCGGTCTGGTGCATGCGCAGAATGGCGCGGGCCGAACGCAACGCCCCGTCCAGCCAGATGGGCTGTCCCGAAGGCGCAAGCGCGCTATGCGGCAGCGAAAGCCCCAGAGCCTCGCCCACCACCTGCGCCGTGGCCGCCGTGCCCAGAAACTGGCAGCCGCCGCCCGGCGAGGCGCAGGCGCGGCAGCCGACCTCACGGGCATATTCGAGCGTAATCTGCTTCTGCGCATAGCGAGCGCCGATAGTCTGTACCTTGCCTGCATCTTCGCCATCGTCCGGCAGCAGCGTCACGCCGCCCGGAACCAGCACGCTGGGGACGGGGCCGGACGCGGCCAGCGCCATCATCATGGCAGGCATTCCCTTGTCGCAGGTGGCGATACCAATGACGCCCTTGCGCGTCGGCAGCGACCGCATCAGCCGCCGCAGCACGATGGCCGCGTCGTTGCGGAAGGGCAGCGAATCGAGCATGCCCGCCGTGCCCTGCGTGCGTCCGTCGCAGGGATCGGTGACGGCCCCGGCAAAGGGAACGCAGCGCAGCTCGCGCAGCTCCCGCGCCGCTTCGGCGACCAGAAGGCCCACCTCCCAGTGACCGGTGTGGAAGCCCAGCGCAATCGGCCGTCCGTCCGGCGCGCGCACCCCGCCGTGCGTGCTCAGGATCAGGAACTCCGGATCGAGCAGGCGGCGCGGGTCCCAGCCCATGCCCGCGTTCTGGCTCAGGCCGAAGAGATTGCCCGAAGGCTCGGTCTCGAGCATCTCAGGCGTCAGCGGCAGAACGCCCCGCGGTCCCGGCACATGAGTCTTCACCGTTCCGTGGTCGAAGCCGTCGGTTTCAAGAATGGATGCAATAGGAAGGACTGCGATGGCGCGCTCCAATTTATTCGGTACGACTATTTTATGCGCGTTACCGCATGTCCTGCGCTGTGCCCTGCGTCGGCTTGCTGAAGCCGAAGAGCATGATGAGTCCGGAGACGATCAGCGCCACTGCCATCAGCAGATACCCGGCGCGGGAGTTGCCGGTGCGCGCCTGTAGAACGCCCACGAACCACGCTCCCAGGAACGCGCCCAGCGCTCCACAACTATTCACCGTGGCCATCACCTCGGCGGCGACGTTGGCGGGAACCACCTCGGGGATGATGGCGAAGAATGGGCCGTAGGGCGCGTACATCGCCCCGCCCGCAAGAATCAGGCAGCCATAAGCCAGCCAGAAGCTGTGCGTCGCAAACGCGAACGAGCCCAGCAGCGCCACGCCCGAGAGCACCAGAAACGGCCACACCAGTGACCGCCGCCGCAGCGTCTTGTCTGAGAGGTAGGCCACCAGCAGCATCATCAGCACCGCCAGAAAGTACGGAATCGCGCTCAGCAGACCGGTGATGCCGATGCCCAGTTCGCTGCCCTGGCGGATGATCGTCGGCAGCCACAGCACAAATCCGTACAGTCCCAGGCTCCAGCAAAAATATTGCAGCGAGAGCAGGATGACGTCGCGCCGCATCAGCGCCTTCAACAGGCCGGAGACCTTGGGCAGCGAGACCTGCTCCTCGGCGAGCTGGCGGCTGAGGTGCGCGCTGGCCTCGGCGCTCATCCACGTCGTCTGCTCCGGCCGGTCGCGGACCACCGCCATCCACACGAAGGCCCACAGAATGGACGGGACGCCCTCGATGATGAACGTCATCTGCCAGCCGAAGGAGCGGATCAAAAAGCCGGTGATCGCCGACATCCAGAGAATCGTGACCGGGTTGCCGAGGATCAGCAGCGTGTTCGCCCGCGAGCGTTCCGAGCGGGTAAACCAGTTGGTCAGCAGAAGCAGCATCGCCGGAAAGATCAGGCTCTCGGCCACGCCCAGCAGTAGCCGGTCGAGCGCCAGCAGCCAGAAGCTGCGGATCACGCCGGTCAACGCCGCCAGCATTCCCCACACGATCAGCGTGTAGAAGATCAGCCGGCTCGCGTTCCGTCGCCGCGCGTAGGCGATGCCGGGAACTTGAAAGAGGAAGTACCCAAGGAAGAAGAGTGAGCCGAGCAGCGCCGTCTGCGACTCGGTGATGTGCAGCGTCTCGGCAAGCCCCGCGGCCGCTCCGAAGCCGTAGTTGGCTCGATCGAGATAAGCGAGGCTGTAAGTCACGAAGACCGCGGGCAAAAGGTACAACCAACGCTTGCGCAGATTCCGGGCAATCTCCCCGGTCGGGGCTGAATTCTGTTTCAAGGGCGCTCCAGGTTCGTCCGGAAGTTCAGACTCATTCAGACAGCCCTCGATCTCTTTGCCGGGCCAGCCTTCCCTTTGGCCTCGCGGCTGCGGACTGTCGTGCCTACGGAGCGAAAGCCGTTGTGGACCGGCGCCGCCGCGGCAAGGTGGTCACGCAACTGCTTGGCCTTCGCCTGCGCACGGCCCTCCAGCAGCAGGTTGCCCGCGTCGGTCAGGTGGTCAGTCATCAGGCGAAATGCCAGATCCGGATTGCGCCGCTCGATCGCCGTCAGGATGGGGCGATGAAAGTGCAGCGTGTGCTCCAGGTCCACCAGTTGCGAGGTCACCATGATCATGTTCAGCATGGCGCGATGAATGATGTGGAAGAGCCGCTCGGTGAGCCGGTTTCCCGAAGCCTGAAAGATGGCGCGATGAAAGAGCAGGTCCGCGGCGACCAGCCGCACGCGGTCATGCTTGCTCTGCTCCAGGTCGACGATGGATTGCCGTAGCAGCGCGATGTCGTCGGCTTTGGCGCGTTCGGCGGCCTTGGCGGCCAACGCCGGCTCCATCAGCAGCCGCATCTCGGTCAGCTCCTGCAACGAGGTGTCGTCCAGCAGGAAGAGAAACTCCATGGGTACGGCGAGGACGGAAGACGCGTCTTTATTCAGATAGCTGCCGTCACCCACCTTCTGCGTGATGACGCCCATGATCTCCAGCACCTTCAGCGCCTGGCGCAGCGACGAGCGCGCGACACCGAAGTTCGCAGCCAGCTCGCGCTCGGATGGCAGCTTCGTCCCCGGTGACAGCACCCCTTCGCTGAGCAACTGCTGGAAGCGAAGAATAAGCAGATGTGTCACGTCCTCCTTGTTGTTGAGGATGTGCTCGCTGTCGCCGAGCGGAGACTTGCGCCTTCCATTCATTCCTCAAATACTCGGCATCCCCGGGAACTTTGTCAACTCGTAGCATTCGCTGGAGTTTGATTACTGGTACGACCGATCGAATCCATCGTATCCGCGCCGACCCGCTTCCGCCTCCACCGGAAATTCAGTCGTTAACCCCATATTTTCCCTGTATTGATAGGATTTTATGAATGGGGATCAGTGATTCAAAAAGATTGTTGTTGACATTCGTTTTACCTTGGTACTACCTTTGCACACGATTCCAAAAAGACACTCCGCTCATCCGGGGGAAAGATTCGAGGTTCGCTATGACGAAAAACTATCGCTGCACAGCTATCAGGCTGGCAATGGCATGCTTGATGTTTCTGATCTGCGCCCCATGGGCCAGTGCGCAGGTGGAAACGGGCCGCTTCGTGGGCCGCATCACCGACCCGCAGGGAGCGCTGGTGCCGGGCGCGGCGATCAAGGCGACCAATCTCGGAACCAACATCGTCCAGACCGCGACCACGAACTCCAACGGCGAATTCGTGATTACGCCCGTCCAGGCCGGCGTCTACAACCTGACGGTGACGGCCCCCGGCTTCTCAGCGATCAATACCTCGAACATCGAAGTGCAGGTTGGCCAGGTGGTCCGCGAAGATCTAACCCTGCAGGTGGGCGCCGAGACTACCACCATCGACGTCAACGTCGAGACGCCGCTGCTCAGTACCGACACCGCGACCATCGGCACCGTCATCACCAACGAGCAGTTGACCAGCCTTCCGCTCAACGGCCGCGGCTTCTTCCGGCTGGCGGAGCTTACGCCCGGCGCGGCTCTGTTGCCGCCCACCGGCAACTCGCTGGCGATCCGCCCTGAGGTTGTCAATGGAAACACCATCAGCGGCATCCGCGGCAGCGCCATCTCGTTCCTGCTCGACGGCGTGGACGTCAGCGAGCAGCACCAGGGCGGCACCTTTATCCAGACGTCGATCGATGCCCTGCAGGAGTTCAGCGTCCAACAGAGTCCCTACTCGGCGGAGTACAACCGCGGCGGCGCCTTCTTCAACGCGACCACCAAGTCCGGCACCAACAAGTTCCACGGCGGCATCTTCGAGTTCATCCGCAACGACAAGCTCGATGCGCGCAACTTCTTCGCCAACTCGCGGCAGATTCTCAAGCGCAACCAGTTCGGCGGCGACATCGGCGGCCCGCTCTCGATCCCGCACCTCTACAACGGCAGGGACAAGACCTTCTTCTTCCTCGACTACGAGGCGCAGCGGCTGCGCCAGGGGCTGATCTTCAACAACATCGTGCCGACCGAAGCGCAGCGCTCCGGCGACTTCACCGGCGCCGGCCTCAAGCCGATCTACGATCCCACCAGCACGGTCACCGCGGGCGGCGTCACCACGCGCCAGCAGATCTCCTGCAACGGCGTGCTCAACGTTATTTGCCCCTCGCAGATTACACCGCAGTCCCAGGCTATTCTGGCGTACATCCCCCATGCCAACAGCGGCGACAAGAACTTCCGCAGCACGCCCTCGCAGGCCGTGGACTGGGACCAGTTCACGGTCCGCATCGATCACCAGATCAACCAGTCCAACCGCCTCTTCGGGCGCTGGACCTATGTCAACAATCGCGAGGTCGACCCCAACGCTATCCCCCTGCTCAAGACCGCCGCGCTTACGTCGAACGGGCAGGACATTGCTGTCGGACTCATCACCAATATTGGCGCCAACAAGGTGCAGGACTTCCGCGTTCATTACATGCCCAGCCATGTTCTGCTCAAGGCCTTCCTGCAGGGGCCGGATTTCAACACTGACAACGGCATCACCGGCTTCACGCAGTTATTGCGTCCCGGCTCGGGCGGCTCGTTCCCGGACTTCAACTTCAGCGGCTATAGCGGCATGGCCGGATCGTCCTTCGATCAGCGGCCCAAGTCGCAGGACCGCATGGTCTTCGAGCCGACCGATACCTTCACTATTCTGAAGGGACGGCACTCGCTGAAGTTCGGCGTCTTGCTTCGGTACTACCAATGGCTCGGCTATGACAGTGCAAGCTATGCCGGCGTCTTCGGCTTCAACGGCAGCGAGACGCAGAATCCATGTCCCAGCGGTGTCGCTCCGTGCAGCCCCTCGGGTGGAGACTCCATTGCCGACCTGCTGCTCGGCTATCCGTCCTCGGTGGCCCGCGCCTATCCGGCAGACAACTTCGGCGGCCAGCGCTGGTATCATCAATACTTCGCTCAGGACGATATCCGCGTGAATGGCCGGCTCACCGTGAACATCGGGCTCCGTTACGAGTACTCCCCCTGGCTGGACGGCTACAAGGGACAGTTAGGCACCTTCGATCCCACGCAGGACCGGCCCATCATCGTAGCCAGCCATACGGATAAGGTGGACCTGTCCTCGCAGCCTTCGGCTCCGGCCGCCTACCAGTTCTTCGGCAAGTATATCCAGACCAGCCACGAGGCCGGTCTCCCCTACTCGATCACTTATACCGACCGCACCCAGTTTGCTCCGCGCATCGGCTTCTCGTGGCGTCCGGCGGGCAATTCGACCGTCTTCCGCGGCGGCTACGGCATCTTCTACGAGCCGGAGGGAACCAGCGGCCGCGTCAACCGCAACGTTCCGCCCTATCTGCTGTCGGAGACCGTCAACCAGACGCAGAACATCGTTCCCAACCGGACGCTCGCAGACTTCTTCCTCGGCTCGCAGCTCGGCTCGGCGACCGCCAACCCGTCGCTCAACCCCACCCGGACTCATCTCAAGATGGGTTATAACCAGCACTACAGCTTTGGACTCCAGCAGCAACTCTCCAACAAGACGGTCTTCGAGATGGCCTACGTCGGCAATCACGGTGTCCATCTTCAGGGTTCCGATGCCATCAACTATCCCGATGCCGGTCCGGGCGCCATTCAGGGTCGCCGTCCTTATCAACCCTGGGGAAATATTAGTTATCAGTCCCAGGACGTCGGCACGACCTATCAGTCATTGCAGACCAAGATCCAGCATCGCGCCGGCCATGGCCTTACCGGCATGATCTCCTATACCTGGTCGAAGTTCATGCAGTCGAACCAGTCTCCCGCGCTCGGCGGCAACCATGGCTATGAGAGAACCTATTCGCCCTTCGACACGCCTCAGAACCTCTCCATGAGCGGCACCTACCAGCTTCCCGTGGGCAAAGGCAAGCGGTTCCTGACCAACAGCGGCGGTTTCGTCGACTCGGTGCTGGGCGGTTGGCAGGTGCAGACCATCATCGTACTGCGCAGCGGAACGCCCTTTACTCCGACCGTCTCCAAGGACGTAGCCAACACCGGAGTTGGAGGCCAGCGGCCCAACCTGAACCCCAACGGCGGATCGAAGTCGTTCCAGAAGACGTTGAATAGCTGGTTCGACAAGACGGCGTATAAGGTTCCCGATCAGTACACCTATGGAACCGTGCTGGCCAACACGCTGCGCTCCGATGCGTTCCGCCAGTATGATGCCTCCATCTTCAAGAACTTCGCCATCAAGGATTCAACGCTCTCCTTCCGCGCCGAGTTCTTCAACCTGCCCAACACCACGAGCTTCGAGGCCCCCGGCTCTAGTATTGATACGGCGTCAGGCGGTGTGATTACAGGCACGTCGGTCCCTTCGCGTGACGTTCAGTTCGCGCTCAAATATAACTTCTAACCGAAAGGCCCGATGTCCATGCGCAAACTCGCAATTGCCCTGATCTGTGCCGCCGCCATGCAGGCGGCGGCACAATCTCCGATTTCTATCAATGTCGATCTAGCGAAAGCCGAGGGAACGTACAAGCCGATCTATAGCTGGTTCGGCTACGACGAGGCGAACTACACCACCATGAAGGACGGCAAGCGCCTCCTGCGCGAGCTGCACGACCTCAGCCCTGTGCCGGTCCATATCCGCGCGCACCATCTGCTGACCTCGGGCAACGGCGTGGCCGAGCTGAAGTGGAGTTCCACCAACGTCTTCTCGCTCGACGCCAACGGCAAGCCGGTCTACGATTTCAAGATCCTCGACGGCATCTTCGACGAGTACAAGGCCGCTGGCGTCCGCCCGATGGTCGAGCTTGGCTTCATGCCCAAGGACCTCGCCGAGAATCCTGAGCCTTACCAGGTCCACTATCCAAAGAGCACCATCTCCGGCGGCTCGAACAATCCGCCCAAGGACTATAAGCTCTGGGGCGAGCTGGTCCGCAAGGTCACCGAGCATCTCGTCCAGCGTTACGGCAAGGATGAGGTGTCGAAGTGGTACTTCGAGGTCTGGAACGAGCCGAATATTCCCTACTGGCACTCCACCCCGGAGAACTATTACAAGCTCTACGACTACGCCGTCGCAGGCGTGCGCGCAGCGCTGCCGAACGCGATGGTCGGCGGTCCCGCGAGCACCGGGCCCGGCAACGCCAAGGCCGCCACGTTCCTCGACAACTTCCTCAAGCACGTCGACTCAGGCAAGAGCGCGGCCACTGGCAAGGCCGTACCCATGGACTTCATCTCGTTCCATGCCAAGGGCCGTCCCACGGTTATTAACGGTCATGTGCGCATGGGCTTCGACAAGGAACTGAACGACGTCGACAAGGGCTTCGCCATCATCACCAAGTATCCCAAGCTCGCGCATCTGCCCATCATCCTCAGCGAGGCCGATCCCGAGGGCTGCGCCGCTTGCTCCTCGAAGGTGAATCCCTCGAACAACTATCGCAACGGCACACTCTACCCGGTCTATACCGCCGCCGCCATCAAGGAGCTCTTCGCGCTTCAGGACCGCCACAAGGTCAACCTCATCTCCATGCTGACCTGGGCCTTCGAGTTCGAAGACAAGGACTACTTCGAGGGCTTCCGCGCGCTCTCGACCAACG
>Ga0207705_10000720_pt1 | contig 27227 bp, 29 predicted proteins | sample KBSC13metaG_FD_184314 | JGI IMG/M metagenome (GOLD analysis project Ga0207705, IMG submission 184314) | Corn rhizosphere microbial communities from Kellogg Biological Station, Michigan, USA - KBS C1-3 metaG (SPAdes) (version 2) | ecosystem: Host-associated > Plants > Roots > Rhizosphere > Soil ... | reverse complement strand
GGTTACGAAACGGCGGCCGATTGGCCCCGCCGGCAAAGGTGATTGATGATCGACGATATGTTCGACGATGTTCCGCGGATCGAGGTCGACTGGTACCCGCATTGGTTGTCGCCGGAAGAGGCGACAGTGGCGCTTTCCGCGCTTGTGGACGAAGTGAAGTGGAAGCAGGACGTCATTCGTACGCCCGGCGGCATGAAGCCGTTGCCGCGGTTGACCGCATGGCAGGGCGATCCGGGCGTGGTCTATATCTATTCGGGCATTCGCAATGAGCCGCATGCATGGACGCCTACCGTGCAAGCGCTGAAATCGCTCGCCGAAGCGACTTGCACCACGCGCTTTAACAGCGTCTTACTGAACCGGTACCGCAGCGGAGAAGACAGCATGGGTTGGCACGCGGATCGCGAGCCCGAACTCGGGACGCAACCCGTGATCGCGTCCGTCAGCCTAGGGACTGCGCGTCGGTTCGATCTTCGGCACAACGAAACCGGTCAACTGCGTGCGTTCGAACTGACAAGCGGAAGCCTGTTGATCATGCGCGGGCACACCCAGCGCGAGTGGCGACACCGTGTCGCTAAGGTGCCGGGGCTGCGGGGAGAGCGCATCAATTTGACTTTTCGATTCGTGACGGCCCGAAAGGAGGGCAACTAGCGATGTCGCGGCGTACGTCGCGACCGTAAAGTGCGCTCCTGCGCAGGGGTCTTGGGAGGCCGCTGAACGGCACCGGGCGTTGTTTGTTTTGATGGTATAAAACTTATAAAAGATTTATGCGCATAAAGCGCCGAGATCCGCCCCCTATATCTGTCCCTTATTGCTGAGGATATGGCGGATGGTGCCGATACTCTCTCGTTTTGACGGTTTGTTGTGTCCTTATGCTGAGAGGAGCGGCGGGCGCCGACATTCGCCCGGTTGTCGAGCGACCCGCGCGCGAAGTATCGCGGCCGCCGGCGAGGCATACGGCGGTACCCCGGACCCGTTGTCCGCGCTATGCAGAATCGATTTATTCCGGCATACAAGGAACCACGGCAGATGAAGATTTCCCTTTGCGCAAGCGCTGTCTTGTTTGCGGTATCGACCGCCGCGTTCGCGCAGCGGCCGGCGGTCTATCCGCTGCGAAGCCAAAGCGCTGCGGCCCAGAGTGTCGATAACGCCTATTGTTATTGGCAGGCGAGGCAACAGACGGGCGTCGACATGACGCGGCAATCGCAGCGTCCTCCCCGAGTCAAAAAATCGCCGCGCGCTCCGGACGCAGGCCGAGGCGCGAGCGCACCGCCATTGCCTGCACCGCACGATGCCGCGAGCGGCGGATCGCTGCCGACGAATACCGCGGCCGTGTCCCCCGATGCCACGCGTGCCGGGGCCGCGAGCAACGGAGCGCCGCCTACGCCTAGCGTTACGCAATCTACTGAACGGCCGTCGCCGGCGAGCGGGACCGCTGCCGATTCGAGTTTGGCGGCCGCTTCGCCGGCTTCGGGTTCGCTCGGATCTTCCTCGGCGTCCGCCGCCGCATCGCCTGGCCTGCCGCCTTTGCCTCCCCCCGAGCCGCCCATGGTGTCCTACTGGCATGCATACGGCGACTGCATGCAAGCTCGGGGTTACGGCGTGCAGTAGGGCCGGTCGCCCTGCGACATCCTGTTCCTTGCAATCGATGCACCGCGACGTAGACTTGATTTCTCGGTGAGTATCTTCAGGGAGTGCGCGATGCGTTTGACTATTTTGATTAACGGTCCCGATCCCACCGTGAATCATGATTACGCCGTGCTTTGGCTCGATACGGATGAGCACGTATGGTCCAGAGAGTCGCATGACGGTATCGACCTTCCGCCTTGGGGTGAGTTGCGCGACGAAGGCGGTGTCACGAAATTGTGTGCCCCGACGGCGGAGCAGCCGCTGTGTACGCTGAGCGGCTTGCACGTCGAGGCGGACGCTCCCACGGCGGCACAAGGAGGGGCATGCTGGTCGTCGTCAGGCAAGCCCGTCAAGACCGATGGCGTCTGGCGGCTGCAGGCCGTCGAGAAGCGAGCCGTCCGGCCCGAACACAGCGTGTTTCGTCGGTGACCGCAGGGCGGCGGTTCCACGCCGCACCTGCAAATCTTTTACGCTTCAACTCTTTTTACGCTTCATTCCGACGCGCCCGTCGCAAATTTCGATTCGGTATAGTCGGCCTTGGCTATCTCGAGGCCAACCCTTTTAGGCCCGTTAGGTATTCGTCGACGGACCGTCTTTTTGTCCGCTGTTCATCATTTGCCACGCTTGACCGTTCGTTGCTATCCCGATCCAAAACGGCCGGCCGCCAGCGGGCGTCGTGCTCATTTGCTTGGCGACGGTGAAATCGTTGCGACTTTGCAACTTGCAGAGCGCGCTGCTGCAGCATTTGGGCTAGATCGACACCAACTCGTACACAAAACAAAACCTTTAAAAACAAGGTATTAGAAGCCCATCCTAAAGCGATTATTGCGATCGAAGCAAAAGGGTGTTGTGCCGCTCGCGTATACCCTACTTAGGGCTAACACGTAGACTCGCGCCTCAATGGACGGGTCGATTTGTCTGGTCATGCGACGACGGTTGCTGGCGCGGTGCCGATCGTGAATCCGTCTTTCCGAAGTCTGGCAGTGAGCCAGTTTTATGAAGGGACTTCTCTAATGAAAAAAACCCTGGTCGTCGCAGCGGTTTCCGCCTCTTTCGCAGTCGCCGCACACGCTCAAAGCAGTGTCACGCTCTATGGTGTGATCGATGCGGGCCTTACCTACACCAGCAACGTCGCGGGCAAATCCAACTGGCAGCAAACGTCGGGCGGCATCAATCAGAGCCGTTTCGGCTTGAAGGGCTCTGAAGACCTCGGCAACGGTCTGAAGGCGATCTTCACGTTGGAAAGCGGCTTCAACCTGAACAGCGGCCGTTATGCCAACAACGGCAGCGAGTTCAACCGTCAATCGTATGTCGGCCTGTCGAGCAACTACGGCACCGTGACGCTCGGCCGTCAATACGACGCAGAACAAGACTTCCTGGCTCCGTTGAGCGCAACGGGCAGCTGGGGCGGGACGTCGTTCGCCCATTACGGCAACTTCGATAACCTGAACACGAACGGCGGCTTCGCGATCAACAACTCGGTGAAGTTCACGAGCGCGGACTACGCGGGCTTCACGTTTGGCGCGACTTACGGCTTCTCGAACCAAGCGGGCGGCTTCGCCACGAACCGCGCATACAGCGTCGGCGCGGCCTATCAGTTCCAAGGCCTGCGTGTTGCCGCAGCATACGCTCAGCAGAACAACCCGCTGAGCGCGACCGGCGGCGCGCTCGACGGTTCGAACTTCGGCGCGGGTGCAAACGCGGTGGCGACGCTCGCCAACGGCGGTCTGCCCACGACGATCGGCAACTTCCGCCAACGCACGTACGGCGTGGGTGCCAGCTACGCGTTCGGTCCGGCGCAAGTCGGCGCGGTGTGGACCCAAGCCCGTCTCGACAACGCTCAGGCCTTGGCCTCGGTTCGTCAAGACAACTATGAAGTCAACGCGAAGTACAACCTGACGCCGGCGCTCGGCCTGGGCGTGGCATACACGTTCACGGACAACCAGGGGACTGTGACGGGGATCAATATCGGCGAGCGCGTCCATCAAATCGGCGCACAAGCTGACTACGCGTTGTCCAAGCGCACGGATGTCTACGCTCAGGTCGCGTACGCCCATTCGAGCACGGTTGGCGCATCGATCTACAACGGTACGCTCGGCAGCAACGTGTCGTCGTCGGATAATCAGACGGCTGCAACGATCGGACTGCGTCACCGGTTCTAAGCCGCCCGGTTCTAGGGTCTGCTTCGAAGCCGGCTGAATCGGCCTAGTTCAGCGGCACGACGGGCGTCGCATCCGCAACGCTCTGAATCGCCGACGAACCCCGCGTTTTCCGGAGCGCGGGGTTTTTGCGTTGGCGCCTTCTTCCCGCATTCTTCTCGCTTACACCACGCTTCTCCCTACTCGGCGGCGGGCCACTGCTGCCCCTCGTCCGGGTTCTCCCTATACTTGCTCTTGTCACGCATGCGTCGCAGTGAGCGGTTTCGTGCACGTCTCATGTGTCGGCATTGCAGGGGCCCATCGACATCATCGAGGAAGGGATCGTGAGCGAACCAGTCGTACCCATCGTACCGATCGACGAACAGGTGCTTCGTACGGACGTCGTCATCATCGGGGCAGGGCCCGTCGGGCTCTTTGCCGCGTTCGAAGCGGGTGTGATAGGCCTGTCTTGCCATATCGTCGACGCCCTCGAGGAAGTCGGCGGCCAATGCATCGAGCTCTATCCGGAGAAGCCCATCTTCGACATTCCGGCGGTGCCGGTGTGCACGGCGCGGCAGTTGATCGATCGGCTCATGGAGCAATGCAAGCCCTTTGCACCGCCGATTCATCTCGGGCAGCGGGTGATGCGGGTTGAGCGTCTCGAGGAGTCGCAGCGATGGCGCGTGAGCACCGATCGCGGGTTGGTGTTCGATACCGCCGCCGTGCTGCTATCGGCGGGTAACGGTGCGTTCGTGCCGCAGCGTGTAGCGCTTGCCGAAGCGCAGATGCTCGAAGGGCGCCATGTTCACTACGCGGTCCGTAAGCGCGCGATGTTCGCGGATCAGCGCGTCGTCGTCGCGGGCGGCGGCGATTCGGCCCTCGATTGGGCGTTGGCGCTGCGCGGCCAGGCGAAACACGTCACACTCGTCCATCGACGCGATGCATTTCGGGCCGCCGAGGCGACGGTGCAGGAGGTCAAGCAAGCCGCGACCGCGGGGCAGCTTGATCTCGTCATCGGGACCATTGCGGCGCTCGATGCACCGGGCGGCGTGCTCCGGTCGATCGACGTCAAGACGATCGGAGGCGGCGTCACCATCGAGGCCGATCATTTGATCGCGCTCTATGGCCTCGTAGCAGACCTCGGGCCGATTGGCGACTGGGGGCTCGATGTTCGCGTCGGCCGAGTGGCCGTGGACACGTCGTTTTACGAAACGTCGGTGCCCGGCATTTTCGCGGTCGGCGATGTTGCAACGTATCCGAACAAGCAAAAGCTCATTTTGTCCGGATTTCACGAAGCGTCGCTCGCCTTACGCAAGGCCTATACGTACGCGTTCCCCAACAAGCAGCGCACGCACGTGCATTCGAGCTACGATACCAAGTTGTCCGAACGCATCCTCGGCACGCAAGCGACGCCGGACGTGGCTCACTCGTTATCCCGATAGGGGATCGGGAGGGACACGCCCCGAGCGTACCGGGCTGCGAAAGGTTTCAAGACCGCCGCTGCGCGTAGATTCGAGCGCGGCGCAAACGATGGAGGGTGCCATGTACGAACGAATTTTGGTCCCAGTCGACGGCAGCGAGGGTGCGCAGCGCGCGCTCGACGAGGCCATCGAACTCGCGAAACTCACGGGCGCACAGTTGCAAGTCGTCCACGTGCTCGTGCATCCCTCGCAAGTGGTCGATGTCGCAGCCGGATTTGCGGAGCAGATGCCGGTGCGCGATATCTCCGGCGAGACGGCGACATCCGTGCTCGCCGATGCACGAGAGCGCCTTGCATCACTTGCCTCGCGAGGTACCGCGCGCGCCATCGACGCCTATGGCGAAAATCTGGCGGCAGTGCTCGCACGCGCCATCGACGAGTTCGGTGCCGACCTTGTCGTCATGTATTCGCACGGACGCAGCGGCATCCGGCGCATCTTTGCCGGCAGCGTAGCCGAATCGCTGCTGCGCGATACGACCGTCCCCCTGCTGTTGCTGCGCGACGGCGAAGCAGAATAGGGTCGTGCTGCTTGCTCTGCATCCGTGGAATGATTGCGGCGGCGCGGCGGCATGCAGCCACCGGACATCGACGGTACGGTGCGCTATGCCGCTTTGGCGCCGTGTGGCGCGCCTTCTGCCGAGACCGCAAGCAATTACTGTCAGTGCAGTTCATTGCGCCCGATAATGAGCCATGCGGGCGGCTGCCTTCGGGTCGTTCGCGAGCCACGCGAGTGTGGTCGCCCGTTGTCCAGTGGATAGATCATTGTCGGCAAACGCAGAGCGCGCGCGGATATCCTGCTCGCCCGAATGAGGCTTGGCGGTCGGCCTCATTGTTCATAGGTTCGGTTTCCACTTCTTTGAAAGTAACTTCTTGTCGCACGGGGTTGTGCATCACCGTGCGGCAGAGGGTGCTGTCGATGGTGATGTCTGCCGGCACGGGCGAGGCATCATTGGTTTGCGGCCTCAATCGCACGCTCGCTCGGAATAAGTCTGCTGGGCTGAACGTTTATCTAGCGTAGTAGCCAGGCGAGCGGGACGATCAGCGCTTGCGGCGCATCCAAACGCTGCGTGGCGGAAAGTCTAGAACGGGCGGAGACGCAAACAACGCTTTGTCCCGCTGGTACCAAAGATGAAAATGGATGAGTCTTGCACTGGCGCGATCTTTAATGAAGGGAGCACGCTCGATGCCGTCGATTGGGGACACCGAAGAACGCTTTGGCGCGGTCGCGATCCTGCTCCACTGGTCAATGGCTTTTCTTATCATTGGACTGGCGGCGCTGGGTCTTTACATGGTCGCGCTTCCCGATGCCGGATTCAATACGAGGAAGATCGTGCTGATTCTCTTCCATAAGGAGGTCGGCTTGTCGGTACTCGTCTTACTCGCGGCGCGGTTGGCCTGGCGTTTAACTCATGTACTGCCGAAATTGGCCGAACACCTGCCTGATTGGCAAAAAATCGCAGCCCGATTCGTTCATCTTTGCTTCTATGCACTGATGTTTGCCTTGCCGATGACTGGGTGGCTGATGTCTTCCGCCGCGGGCATCCCGGTATCGTTCTTTGGCCTGTTCACGCTGCCAGATTTCCTCCCTCACGACGATTATCTGTTTCAGCAACTCATCGACCTCCACAAGTGGTTCGGCTACGTGCTCATCCTTTTCATATGCGTTCATGTGGGCGCGGCTCTGATGCATCATTTTGTGCTCAAGGACGATACGTTACGCAGGATGCTGCCCTAGTTTGCCTTATCAACCACGAACCTGGCGAGTTCCCGCAATAGCTTTGCCACGGCCTCATTGGCGGCCACGACTCCCGCGTACGGGTTCCGTTCCCGAATGGGTTCATGCACCGACAATTCCTTGGTCGCGATCACCTCATTCGTGGCCTCACGGCTCAGATTGAAACGCATCGTGAGTTGTAGCGTCGCGGGTTCCGAAGTGAAGTCCTGCTTGATCTCCAGGATTTCACTGCGAAGCGTAAACGTGTGACGACCTAGATCAGGGGACGACATAACGTCGCGGAAATAGTGAGTATCTCGAAGTGTCTCGACGATCAAAGGCTGAATCATCTGCGATGGTGTTTCCGCCCATTCATTTTGACTGAAATACGCGATCTGATAAGCCTGGGTCGTATACGCCATCTGCGTGGTGGCATAGAGCGGCTTGGTCTCGGGGATGAAGACCAACAGGGTCGTGGAGTGAGTCCGCTCGCTGGGCAGATCGAGTGGGATATCGTTCAGCGCGTATTTTTTCGTATCTGTCTTGACCGGAGAGAGCAGAGCGCAGTCCGAAAGCAAGGCGACGCAGAGCACGACGAAGGTCGCCTTGCTCATATCGATTTTCATTTTCCTTCCCCCGGCCCGAGTGGCCGCTGCGCAGTTCCACGAATCACGATTGACGGGTCTCGATTGATTTTGGTCGCTAGGTCAGTGAAGGAGGTGGAGAGATTATCAAGATTGAACAGCGCCTTGTGCGCTTCCGGCAAGATCTGCGTCTGGAGCGCTCTTACGGTGTCATCGCTCGATTGCAGCAGCGCGTGTGCGTGCGGCAAGATTTGCGTTTGAAGCGCTCTCACGGCGTCATTGCTCGATTGCAGCAGCGGCGCAAAACGACGACTGGCGCGCTCAGTATTCGAAACGATAGCGTTCAGTTTGTTGGTATTTTCCGCCAACGCTTTGGTTACTTGCTGCAAGCTATCGGCTGATTGCTTCAACGAAGCGATGGTTTTCGTGTCGAGTAGTGATTTCAGCAGCCCGGTGACGACCTGAAAATTTTCGTTTACCTGACCGATCGTCGTGTCGAGCGTCACGACTTTCGACGGTGCCGTCGGTATGATTGGATAAGGCTCACCGGGCCGCAACGTCAGCGCCCGCGAATTGATGCCGACGTCCTCGAGAGCAATGTAAACATAGCCGGTAAACCCTCTTGTCGCGAGTCCGCGGGAGGTAATTGTCGCCACACTGGCCGAAGTAACCGGGGCAGTCTTCTCGATACTCAGCACGATCCCCACCGAATGCGAGTTGACCAGCCTGACGCTCTTCACCTTGCCGACCTCGACGCCGTGGAATTCGACTGGGGCATCGGCAATGAGACCTGAGACCGAATCCTGGGTATAGATCTGATAAGTCGCGTATTGGCTTCCGGAAAAGAAATACCAACCGGCCCCAGCAACAGTCAAGACAAGCAAGAACGCCGCGAACGCGAGTCTCGCCTTCGTGTTGATATCGTTTTTCATCGCGCACGCCTCCACGGCTATCCCGAACCTCGCAAGCGAAACCGGAACCAACGGTCGATGTCAGTCCGATCTGCGAGACTGACTGGTTACGCCGTCCAACTCCGCTGAACGGCTCCTCCTTCTGAGCCAAGGCTTTCCAGGCATCTGGCGTACGTATCGTACACATGCGTCCGAATTCTGATTGCACTCCGCTTGCGGCGTCGGCAGTGGTCAATATCCGGTCAATATCCGGTCAATATCCGCCGCTACTACGGCTCCCACTGTTCGACGTCGCACCGCCGCCATGCGAGTTCCCGTCTGATGGGCATTCCGTTAAGGCTAGCGAAACTAGCATGAGGAATGAAAATAACAGTCTAGTTGCTCGGCATCGTAGGTATCCTTAGTCAGCGACCAATCCGTCGTGCGGAGGGTACTCGACGCATTGCAGGACTGCGCACAGTAAACGTCCTGCTGAGCCACGATATTCCATCCGGAGCAGTCAGCTTTTGGCGTGGGGAAACCCTCGCTCATACCGCCCGTTGAAATGCCGCGATCGGTCCGGCTGCCGTCGACACTCCACGTTCCGGCCAATAACCGTTGCGTACCACAGCGTGCTGCCCGTGCAATTCTTGAAATATCGGCTACAGGCGAATCTTGATGTCGATCGCAGCCACAGCTCGCAATCCGGCCTTACCCATCGCCGCGCGAACACCGCTGCGCTTCATCCGGAAACGTCGCAGGTAGAGTCGGAATTTGCGGAGTGCAAGCAGACTCTCTAGCGACTCAGTGTCCGCAGCAGCCGCGCTGCTCTTGCATCGGCGGGCACTTCACAGAGCCAAACGAGCAAAACACGCAGCAATCGCCCGGATTGGCGTGCAATAGGACCTTGCAGTTGCTGCACTCGTAAAAGAACTGGCAGGCATCCGTGGGCATGGTTTCCTGCCGGGCGAAGCCGCAGTGCGGACAAGTCAACACCGATTCGAGAATATTGGCCCTCATCGTGGCGTCACTTCTGCACCGTCGAAGGATAGCCCGCATTCGTGGTCGCCCGGATCAGTGCGTCGGGCCGGGCCTTGTCAGGATCGAAGCTCACGGTAGCGGTCTTCCGGTCGAAATCGACATTGACGGCGCTCACACCGGGCACTTTCTCGAGCGACTTCCGAACCGTGATTGGACAGAGTTCGCAAGTCATGTTCTTCACGTCGAGCGTGACGGTTTTTTGGGTCGCGGCCAGCGCGACGAGCGGCAAGGCGGCGAGCGCGGTAATCAGCAGTTTGCGCATGGGAACCTCCTTTCAAGAGAGCAGTGGGGCAAGTGACGGCACGGCAAGCAGCCCGAGCAGCAGGGCGCTAACGATCCAGAACGTCATCCGCCGTCGCTTCACCACGCCTGGATCGACACAGTGTGCGCCCGGCTCGCAGACCCGCGGCACCAGGTAGAGCCCGCGAAAAGCCAGGCCGAGAAACAGCAGCGTAAGCACGATGAAGATGGGCCTGTACGGCGCCATCGCTGTCAGGCTGCTTACCCACGTGCCGCCGATGCCGAGCGCCAGCAGCACGAGCGGTGCTACACAGCACACCGACGCACCGATGGCGGCTAGTGCGCCCGCGATCAGTGAGCCTTTTCCAGTGAGCTGCGCCATGTCCATCTCCTCGATGCAGTTTGCCCACGCGTGTGTCCGAATTCCGTGGTGTCGTCAATGTCCCCGGTCCCGACGCGAAGCGCGCATTCACCCACCGCCTTTGTCAGACTGTCTCAGCCCTGTGGCGTAACCAGCCAAACAGCCGCCGCCCGTATAGGCCGCTCAGAACCATCAGGACCGCTGCGACGCCGAAATTCCACATCAGGATCATGACTGTCGCGTCGAGCGGATGCAACAGCGATAGTGCAACCGCCGTCATGGCGGCAACAGCAAGACTTCCAGTCATCACAACGGAGTTCGGTGACAAACGCGCCACGTACCGCAGCATGATCAGCATCACCAGCGACAGTGGGATGCCGGTGATCGCGAGCGTCGCAAAGCAGCGTGCGGTTTCGCCCGGCGACATTCCGTCCGGCCCGATGCTGATCCAGTTCGTGAGGCATCCGTAGCCAATCGTGGTCATCCACGCCACCACCGCAGGCGCCGGTAGCAGCAACCACCCCCGCGACCGGCCTGGCACGCTCGCCATGAACGATGCGAACGAGGCGAGCGCGGCGGTGGTCAGTGCCGACGCCACACCAACGACAAAGACCGGCTGGTGCAGCTTGACCATGAGATCGGGCCGCACGCCATGCACGAGCGCGACCAGCGTCAGGATCAGCGTCGCAAGCAGCAGCCAGCACAGGGCGCGCATCGCGGGCGATCGAAGGCGCCGCACCGGTTTTGCGTCGGCAACCAGCGAATCGATCAGGTCTGACGTTGACCTCATGACCGGCCACCCCGCTTTTCGATCAACCTGCGCAGATTCTTCAGCGCCCGATGCGTTGCCACTTTCAGCGCGGCGATCGACATGCCGTTCGCAGCCGCGGCTTCCTTCAACGACATCTCCTCAAGTTTCAGCATGCGTATTGCCTCCCGTTGTCCGGCCGGCAAGTGCTCAACGGCGTCACGCAGCATACTGGCGTCCGCCGCCTCCTCCTGCAGATTCGTTTCAGCAGCCCGAAAGGTTTCATATTGCGGATCGAACGGTGCCTCATGCGCATCGAGACGTCCCTGGCGTCGCAGCCCGTCGGCGACGCGCCGATTCGCAATCGTGACGAGCCAGGGGCCGAACGGGAGGGCCGGATCGTACGTCTGACGCACAGTGTGGATGGTCAGGAGAATGTCCTGAACCGTATCTTCGACGTCGCTCCGGTTACCGATGCGGCGGGCAGCGAGCGCCCGCAAATACGGCGTGATCGCCTCGAGCAGGCGCCGGTACGCATCCCGGTCGCCCGCCTGCGCGTGGGCCATCAGGATCGACCAGTCGAGCGTGCCGTCGGCACGTGTCTCCGACGTTTCGGGAGGATGATCCGCCTGAGCCGCATCCTGAGCATTCCGTACGATACTCAGCGTTGGGCCAGGGCGGTGCGTTCTGGAGGACATGTACGAATTCTGCACGCCGGGCGGACACTTTCGTAAGAAATAAATTTTGCGCGCGGCGTAACCTTTGCCCGTCGCCCGGCGAATCTTCCTGCAGGTTGCTATCTGCGACCCCAACCTCAGGAGGATGCAAAATGAGCAAGCAACTGGGTAAGCCGCTACTGGCCGCTTCGACCCTGTCCGCCGCGATTGGTCTCGCGCTTGCGATGCAGGCGTTACCGGCACAGGCGCAGGAGATGAAGGACATGAGCAAGATGCCGCAGGTCGTCCAGGACAACATGATGCGGATGCAGAAGAACAAGCTGGAAAAGTGCTACGGCGTCAATTCGGTCGCGAAGAACGACTGTGCCGAGGGCGCCCACTCGTGTGCGGGCCAGGCGACCCAGGCACGCGATACGAAGTCGTTCGTGCTGCTGCCGGCGGGTGACTGCTCGAAGATTCAGGGCGGCAAGCTACAGGCAAGCTGAGCAGATACTCGCCATGAGCGTTGCCGTCATTCGCGGGCAGGAAGTGTCCAGCCTGATCTCGGTGAAGGCGGGCATCGGGCTGCGCTTTCGCCATCACCAGCCGGTGCTCGACACGCGACCGGCGGTCGCCTGGTTCGAGGTGCACACCGAGAACTACATGGGCGGCGGCACCGCACCTCAATACCTGGACGCGATTCGCCACGACTATCCCATTTCGCTGCATGGCGTGGGACTGTCCCTCGGAAGCGCCGAGGGGCTCGACGCTGCGCATCTGGCCCGGGTGCGCAGTGTGGTCGAGCGGGTCGAACCGGGGCTCGTTTCCGAACATTTAGCATGGAGCGTCGCCGGCGGCACGTATTTGGCCGACCTGTTGCCACTGCCGATGACGGAAGAGGCATTGAGCGTTGTCTGCCGGCATGTCGATGAGGTGCAGGCGTACCTCAAGCGACGCATCCTGGTGGAAAACCCGTCGACCTATCTGCGTTTCAGTCATTCAACGATTCCCGAGTGGGAGTTCCTGGCCCAAGTTGCGCAGCTCACGGGCTGCGGCATTCTGTGCGACGTCAACAACATCTACGTCAGCTCCTGTAATCATGGCTGGAATCCGATGACCTACCTCGATGCCTTGCCTCCGGCCGCGATCGGCGAAATCCATCTCGCCGGGCACAGCGTCCGCCAGCTCGAGCACGGGCAGACTTTACGTATCGACGACCACGGCTCACGCGTCGCGCCGGAAGTCTGGGCGCTCTACCACGAGGCACTCAAGCTCTTCGGACCTGTTCCGACGCTGATCGAATGGGATACCGGCGTGCCACCGATCGAAATCCTGATGGAAGAAGCCGCTCTCGCTGAAGCGGCGCTTGAAAGGCAACACCATGAACGCAAACACACCGACTCTGCTTGAGATTCAGCAAGCGATGCAGCGGAACCTGCTCGACAGCGCGGACGGCCACGCTCCGGTCTGGGTGATCGCGGACGGGCTGGACCCTGGCGCACGGCTCGGCATTTATCGGAACACCTACGCCAGCGCGCTCGCCACGGTCCTCCGTTTGGCATTCCCCGCGGTACGGCAGCTCGTCGGCCCGGATTTTTTTGAAGGCGCTGCGGGATTATTCGTGGCGCAGGCTCCGCCACGCAATGCGTGGCTGGATGAGTACGGCGCGGAATTTCAGGACTTTCTCGGCCGCCTGGCGCAGGCGGCGTCGGTGCCTTATCTTGCGGACGTCGCACGTCTGGAATGGCAGATCAACCTTGTCCTGCACGCACCGGACACTCCGCCCCTCGACATCACCCGGCTCGCAGCACTGAGCAACGCCGAGTTGGCGCAACTGAGTGTCAAGTCTCACCCTGCGGTACGCCTGCTGCGATGTGACTTCCCGACTGATGTCATCTGGCGTGCGGTACTGGAGCGCGATGACCACGCTATGGCGGCGGTCGATGTCGCGGAGGGCCCTGTCTGGTTACTGATTCAAAGAACGCAGAGCGGTATCGAGGTGATGCGTCTCGGCGAGTGCGAGTGGCGCTTTACAGCAGCCCTGTTTTCGGGAACGTCGTTGTCCGCAGCGCTGGAGGAGGTGCCTTGCGACGACGCGCACACCGTGCTTGCCACACACCTGGCCCGCGGATGCCTTGTTGATGCCAGCATGGTTCCCGAGGCGGTTGCGAGCGGGTACCGGAGGGCGCACAAATGACACGCGCTCACCAACCCGTCACCCCGTCACCGATCCATAGCAGTCGAACCATGCGTCTTGTCGGTTGGCTCGAGCGTGTGCCCTACGCGTTTCTCGCCATCCCGTTGCGGATTGCGGTGGCCACTGTTTTCTGGAACTCCGCGATGACCAAACTGGCGAACTGGGAGACCGCCCTCGACCTGTTCCGGGACGAATACAAAGTACCGCTCCTGCCACCGGAACTTGCTGCGTACATTGCCGTGTCGATCGAGTTGACGATGCCGGTCCTCTTGATCCTCGGCCTCGCGACCCGGCCTGCTGCGTTTGTACTGCTGGGAATGATCACCGTTATCGAAATATTCGTCTACCCCCAGGCATGGCCCACCCATATCCAGTGGGCTGCGATGCTGCTGGTGCTGCTATGCCGGGGAAGCGGAACGTGGTCCCTTGACGCGCTGCGGACTATGCTGGTGGCACGGCGTCGAGCAGATGACGGCGCATAGGTCAGCCGGACTCACGCAGACGATTGCTGAGCAACCTGTAGTGACGGATGCGTGTAGCCGCGCGGCAGCACATGTAGCAGGAAGGGCCGGATGTCAAAGGCCCCGATGTCGTCGGGCTGCATTGTGCCGCCGGGGTAATGTTGCGCGCGTCGCCGCCTCGATCGCTTCGGCGAAACGCTGCAGCGACGGTAGCGAACCGCACACGCTGTGGTAGGTCTGGCTGCCGATGCGCGCATCGAGCAGCACTTGAAGGCCCGCTTGCCGGGCTAATTCGATAATGTCCATGTCACGCCTCCCCGTTAGGCGCTGCCGCAACGCATAGCGTTGCGAAACCGGCTGAACCGCTCGTCGTAGTGTTCTTGGCGTTGCGCACGCCGATGGCGTGCGCAATCTCCTTCGTGCCGAGTATTCAGCCGGTATCCCCGCTCGCTCTTTATCGTTCTGTGCTTGCGCCATTGACGCACACGACCCTAGATTTATGCCGTAACGGCCGAGTCCAATCGATGCCGTTTCGTGTGAACCTATTTTCGTGCTCCCGCTGCGGCGCGAATGTGCGCGGGCGAACCGCCCGCTGCTTTATCGTCTAATACTCATTCGCGAAGGCGTGCACCGCTCCCTGCGCCGGCGCTGTCAAGCGCCCCCCGGTTATCCTGCCCCTTGTTTAATATGAGGAATAGGCGAATGGTAGATGAACGGGACGTGCCGCGACAGCGTGGTAACTACCTACCCACGGTGGCCCGCGGTTGGTTTCTTAGCGGCGCTTCACAGGTCGCCAAGCAATACGGCGAAAGCGCTCTCTCTTTTGTTCTTCCTCGAAGTGCATCCGCGAGGGCTTGACGAGATCGCTGCGCGAGACGATGCCGACCAGCTTCATCGAATCGGGATCGAACACCACGGGCACGCGTTCGAGGCCATGCACGGCAAGCCGCGCGGCGACAAGTCGGCAGGTCTCGCCCGGCAGCGCGACCGTAGGGGTGCTTGCGGCAAGCGCATCGCCGAGCGTCATGTCGCGGCCCACTCCGTTTTCCGCGTCGATGAACGAAACGAGCGTCTCGCGATCGGCGATGCCGACCAGCCGATCGCCGTGCACGACCGGGTAGGCACGATGGTTCTGGCTTGGGCCGAAGAAGATCGTCAGCGCCTCGCGCACGTGCAGCGCCGCATCGATTGTTTTCACCTCGCGCGTCATCACTTCATCCACGTGATGACGCTCTAGCGGATCGACGCCGTACTCCCGGTAAATGTGGTAGCCGCGCCGGGCGATCTTCTCGGTCATGATCGAGCGCCGCATGACGACGGTCGTGAACCCGTGCGCAACGAGCGTCGCTGCCAGCAAAGGCAACAGTGCGTTGCTGTCGTGCGTGAGGCCGAACGCAAAGACGATCGCGGTGAGTGGGGCGCCCAGCGTGGCGCCCAGCGTGGCCGCCATGGCAACGAGCGGCCAGAGCGCTACTTCATGCCCGGGCAGCACCGGGCCCATTACGATGCCAAGGCCCGCGCCGAGCATGAGCAGCGGGGCCAACACGCCGCCCGAGGTGCCGGAGCCCAATGCGATGACCCAAATGATGGCTTTGACGACGAGAATCGCGACGGCTACCTTCACAGCGAGCTGCTGGTGCAGCAAATCGCCGATCACGTCATAGCCGACCCCGAGCACGCGCGGCTCGATCAGGCCGCCGAGGCCGACGGCGAGGCCGCCGATCGCAGGCCACCACATCCAGTGCAGCGGCAGCTTGGCGAAGAGATCTTCGGTTGCATAAAGAGCGATCGACAACCCCGATGCCAGCGCGCCGCTCGCGACGCCGAGGATCAAGCAGGAGAGAAGCGAGATGGCGGACGGAGGCGCAGTTTCGAGCGGAAACAGCGGGCCGATGCCAAACCACATCGCACGCATGAAACCTGCGACGGCGCAGGCGAGTGCGACGGGCAAGAAACTGCGCGGGCGCCATTCGAACAGCAGCAATTCGACGGCGAGCAGCACGGCGGCCACGGGCGTGCCGAAAACCGCCGTCATGCCGGCCGCCGCACCGGCGACGAGCAGCGTCTTACGCTCGGCCGCCGTGACCTTCACGCATTGAGCGAGCAGCGAGCCGAGGGCGCCGCCGGTCATGATGATCGGACCTTCGGCACCGAATGGTCCGCCGCTGCCAATGACGATGCCCGACGACAGCGGTTTGAGTACGGCGACCTTTGGCGACATGCGGCTTTTGCCGAACAAAATGGCTTCGATCGCTTCGGGAATACCGTGTCCGCGGATCTTGTCGGAACCGAAACGGGCGATCAGACCGACGATGAGTCCGCCCAGCGCGGGAATGAGCACGACCCATACGCCGAGCTTGTTGTCGGCGGGCGATTGGTTCGCGAACGAAAGCGTGCCGTAGAAGAACACGTTCGTGAACAAGTAGATGAGCTTGAGCAGCACCACGGCAGCGATGGTACCGAGTACACCGATGACGGCGGCCAGTGCGCAGATGCCGGGTAACCGCGCGTTGGCGGAAAAGTCTCGCTTGTTTGGGTCGATGCTCATAAGTTGATTCAACTAGTTCATAAATCGATTTGCGGGACGCTGAAGGCGCCTTGCAGCGACTTCAGTTCCGCGCGATGCAGCTCTGCGAGCCGTGCCAATACCGCTTCACCGGCCTTTTGCAGATGGACTTCCACTTGCCGTCGATCGGTCTCGCTCACCTTCCGTTTCACGAGCGCCAGCGCTTCGCAGCGCGAGACAAGCGCAACGGCGCCGTGGTGCTGCGCTTTCAAACGCTCGGCCAATTCGCCGATGGTTGCCCATTCGCGGCCGGGGTAGCCCTTCACGTGCAGTAGAAGCAGATACTGCAGCGGCGTAATGCCTTCCGCCTGCGCGGCACGCTCGGAAAATCGTTCGAAGCGCCGCATCTGATAGCGGAATTCCGACAGTTGCTCGAAATCGGACTTGGCGAGCGCACGGGAAGCGGACGTTTTCATAAGGTTGGCCGGACAGGTTGAAACGAAAAATAATATCACGTTGTGATATATCTCTCCTGTGACGGCCGTCCATCAAAGGTTTTGTAGATGAACTTGTATTGCTGAGGCGCGTAGCGGGGCGCTGGGTTCAGGCCGTTCGCAATTCGCGCGTTCGTGTTTGCCGATGCAGCCCGCCGATTAAATCCGACTGCGTAATCATGCCGATCAGTGCGCGTCTATCGTCCACGACAGGAATGTGGTGGTGTCCGTAATGCGCGAATACCGGAATCAGTTGAGCGACGGACAGATTGGCGTCGACAGTCCGCACATTAGGCGTCATCAAATCGTCGACGCGGCGTGCTTGCGACGCGTCGCGCCACCATGATAGACGCCATGCGCGCGGGCCGCGCAATCCAAAGGCGGTCCGTCCGACGAAATCGGTGCGCGTGACGATGCCGACGACGCGCCGTGCTTCGTCGACAATGGGCAGTGCTTTGATGCGATGGCGTTCGAGCAATCGCCAAGCGGCGGCGGCCGTCGTCTGGCTGGAGACACTGACCGCATCGCGCGACATGATGTCGGCGCATTTGAGTTCGCTGAAGCTGCGCGCATAGGCGATCAACTGCGCTTCGTGAACGAGCGATTCCAGATCGTCGGAGGCGACGTCGATCAACTCGCCTCGCTCGCGGACGATAGCTTCGATATCGGCCCGGGTCACGCCTGCCGGCCCCGGTGTCGTTTGCGCGGCGGGGCGGCTCGCGTGCGGATAGCGGTGACCCGTCAGCGTGTGATAGACGATGGCCGAAGCAAGCAGAACGAACGATTGGAGCGCAACGGGCTCGATGACGAAACGCAAGCCGAGCGCATGAGTGGCCGGGCCACCCAGCACGGCTGTGAGCGCCACCGCGCCCGACGGCGGGTGGATGCATCGCAGCGCGAACATGACGCACGTCGCGGCGGCGAGTGCCAACGCTGCCGCGATGACCGGGTCGCGGATCCACATCGCGCTCAGTACCCCGACCGTGGCCGCAACGAGGTTCCCGCCGATGAAGGACCACGGTTGCGCGAGGGGACTCGCCGGTACGCCGAACAACAGCACGGCCGATGCCCCCATCGGTGCGATGAGAAACGGTATCTGCGCTTGCGGTCCCAGCAACCAGTGCATCGATGCGCCCGTCGCGGCAATACCCAGTAGCGCGCCGAAGCACGAACGCAGGCGTTCATGCCAAGAGACGGCTACAGGATGCGGGGCAAAGCGGGCGAACCAACGCAGGACGGCTTGACTAGACACGGTCTTTTCTTCGAATCACATGACGAAAGCGCGGCGAACGAGGACATGCTGCGCCGCGGGAGCGCGAGATTATATGTCAACGTGATATATGCGCGCCATCGCGCGTCGCCGACCGTTGCGGCGATGCCGCAAAAAGGGGATAACGCGGGAGAAATCGATGTATCTGGGGCAAGCGTGCTTAGTGCGTGATGCGCAAGTGTTCGGCGCTTCTTATTCGAAGGCGGTTTTACCGCCAGACCGCGCCGTCGCAAAACACTTCGGTGGGCGTTTCGTCCGACGACGGCGCAGGCACATCGACCATCGCCGCTGCATCGCGATAAAGGGCCGTTCGGTTGATGCGTTCGGCAATGGCTTCATCGTCTTTCGCCAGCGCATCCGATTCCCGCAGCAAGCCCCAGCGCCGATATTGCGCGAGGAACCAGCGGCCTTCGGCGACGCGCGGATAGTTGACGGCCCCCCCGTCGAAAAACGCGACGGGCAACGGCGGGCGCGCGAAGCGCTTACCCCCGTCGCGTCCTGTGAGGCGCGGTGCGATCAGTTCGCGGGGAACATCCAATGCGTCGGATTTGGCGAGCCACGCCGAGATATCGTCTCGATGCTCCGGTGCATCGACCCACCGACACGCCTCGAGCATCGTGCGAACCAGCGCGCGAGCCGTGGCCGGATAGCGCTGCGCAAACTCACTCCGGCATGCGAGCACTTTCTCCGGGTGGTTGGGCCAGATCTGGCTCGTGGCGACGACGGTTTCGCCGGCCCCGCGCGATTCGGCCACCGCATGCCACGGCTCTCCCGCGCAAAAGCCGTCGAGCAGGCCGCGCTCGAGCGCATCGACCATTTGCGGCGGCGGGATGACGACGCTCTCGATATCCTCGCGCGGATGTACGCCTTGCGCGGCGAGCCAATAGTAGAGCCATAACGCGTGAGTGCCGGTCGGAAACGTCTGCGCGAATACCGGCGGCCGCCCGAGCGTTGCCAGGGCCGCCTTCAAGCTGCCTTGCTCATCGAGCGCGCGCGCAAGCTGCGTGGACAAGGTGACGGCTTGTCCGTTGCGGTTGAGGACCATCAACACGGCCATCGCGTCGCGTGGGCCGCCGATGCCTAGCTCGATGCCGTACACGAGACCGTACAGCGCATGGGCGCAATCGATTTCGCCCGACAGCAGCTTGTCGCGCACGGCAGCCCACGACGGTTGCCGACACAGTTCGAGCGTGAGCCCATGGCGATGCCCGAACTCGAGCACCTTCGCCGCCACGAGCGGCGCCGCATCGGAGAGTGCGACGAAGCCGATACGCAGGTGCGTCTTTTCGGGCGTGTCGCCGGAGGGCGGTGCGATGTTCATTGCTACCTCGAAGAGTCGGCCGCATCGATCACACGGCGCGCGATGTCGGCCAGCCGTACGCCCGCATCCATCGCGCGTTTGCGCAGCGTGGCATAGGCGTCGTGCTCGGAGAGTTTGCCGCGCTCCATCAACAGTCGTTTGGCGCGATCGATCGTCTTGCGGTCGTCCAACTCCCGCTCGGCCTTCGCCAGACGCTGCCGCAGCTTTTCTTCATGCGCGAAACGGGCGAGCGCCACTTCGAGCACCGGCGCGAGCTTCTCGGGCGAAAGGCCCTCGGCCGTATACGCGGTGACGCCGGCGTCGACGGCCGAGCGAATCAGCGCCTGATTCGCGTCGTGGCTGAACATGAGCACGGGCCGCGGCGCCGTTTCGTTCATCACCGCGAGGTGCTCGAGCGTATCGCGCGACGGCGATTCGGTGTCGATGATGACGACATCGGGCCGCTCGCGCTCGACGACCTTTTGCAAGGTATGCGGCGCGGCGGCTTCCGGCAGCATGTCGTAGCCAAGGCGTGCCAACGCCTCGCGCAATTCGCCGATCGGTTTGTCGGTATCGGTAACAAGCAAAATACGCAGCATCGAAACGGTTGAGCGAACCTCGGGTTAAGCGGGTGCCGTCGCGCTCAGCAACCGTCTGATTTCAGGGACACACGAGCCGCAGACGGTGCCGCAGCCCAGCGTCGATTTCAGCGCGTCGAGTCCCGCGCCGTTCGCTATCGCCTGCTCGATCTGCGGCTGCGTCACTTGCTTGCAGCTGCAGACGACTCGCGCACGCGGCGTCTGGCTGCGTGCCGGCGTGTCGCCCCCGAGCAAGACAATCGCATGGCGCGGCCCCTGCCAGGGCGCAGCGCAACGGACTTGCTCGATGAGCGCCGCCGCGGGACTCGTCTCGCCGGTCAGCAGGAACCCGTCGACGAGTTCGCCGCTCCACGCGACCCGCTGTGTGCGCCCGCGACGCGCGTCGCGATATTCGAGCAGATCGTCGCCACGCGCCAATCCTAACGCATCGTGCAGGCGTTCGGTCCAGTGCGGGTCGGCCTCGATGTCGGCCGCCGACACCACGAGCAAGTCGTCGGCTTCGATACGGATCGACGCGTAACGGCGTGCCGCGAGCAACGGCTGTACTGCCTCGCGCAGGGCAAGGACGTCCCCGCGCTTGGCAGCGACGAGCCGCCAGGGCAGTTTCGCCGCTTCGATGCGCACGGCCGCATGTTTGAGTTCCGGTTGCTTCGACTCCGGATCGACCGCGCCGATCGTCGCTTCGTTGATACCGCCGCTCGCCAGAAATTGCCCGCTCCAATGCATGGCCGCGAAGACGGTGCCCGAATGCAGATCCTCGCTCGTCTCGACGGGCAACACGAGCCTTCCGCGGCGGCTCGTTACCGTGACGAGGTCGCCTTCCTTGAAGCCGCGCCGCGCCGCATCTTCACGCCGCATCGACAAGGTAGCCTCGGGCGCATGGGTGAAGAGGGCGCCGGTGCGCCCGGTGCGGCTCATGCCGTGCCATTGATCACGCAGGCGTCCCGTCAGCAGGCGGAACGGATAGCGTGCATCGGCAGCCTCGGCGACGGGCAGGTAGGCCGTTGCATGAAAGCGAGCGCGACCGTCGGCGGTGGCAAAGACGCCATCGGTGTAGCGCCGCGCGTCGCCCGTCTTTGCGCCGGCCGGAAACGGCCAGTGCTGTGGACCGTCGGCTTCCATTTGGTCGTATGACAGCCCGCCGATGTCGAGATCGCGCCCAACGGTCAATGTTCGATGTTCGTCGAAAATATCTTCGGGCGATGCAAAGGGAAACAGCGCGTCGCGTTCATGCCCATGTCCGTGCCCGTCACGATGCGCAGCGAGCCGGCCTTCGAGCCTGCGTGCGATCTCGTTCGCAATCCACCAATCGGGCCGCGCTTCGCCGGGCGGCTCGACGGCGGCACGCACGCGGGAGATCCGCCGCTCGGAGTTCGTCACGGTGCCCGATTTCTCGCCCCAACTGGAAGCGGGCAGCACGACGTCCGCATAGGGCACGGTATCGGTCTGCATGAACGCTTCCTGTACGACAACGAACTCCGCCGTGCGCAGTGCCTTGCGTACGCGTTCGATGTCGGGCATGGAATGGACCGGGTTCGTGCAGGCGATCCAAATTGCTTTGATTTTGCCCTCGGCGACGGCATCGAACATCTCGACGGCCGGCAAACCGGGGCGCGACGACAATTCGCTCACGCCCCAGAGCGCTTCCACTTGCGCGCGGTGCTCGGCATTGCCGATGTCCCGGTGCGCGGCGAGCATCGTCGCCATGCCGCCTACCTCGCGTCCGCCCATGGCATTGGGCTGGCCGGTCAGCGAAAACGGACCGGCGCCGGGCTTGCCGATCTGCCCCGTCGCCAGATGCAGGTTGATGAGCGCGAGGTTTTTGTCGGTCCCGTGGCTCGACTGGTTCAGACCCATGCAATAGAGCGAGAGGGCGGCGGGACTCGAAGCGAACCACTCGGCCGCTTGCAGTAAATCGGTTTCGGCAATGCCGCAGATTTCCGCAGCCATGCGCGGCGTATAGCCTCGCACGAGCGATTTGAGTTCATCGAAGCCGTTCGTGTGCGCGGCGATGAAAGCCGGATCGACCGCGCTTTCCCAAATCATGTGATGCAGCATGCCGTTGAACAGCGCAACGTCGGTGCCGGGCGTAATCGCGAGATGCAGATCGGCCAGCGCGGCGACATCCGTGCGGCGCGGATCGACGACGATCCATTTGATCGACGGATCGTTCGCCTTCGCTTCTTCCAGGCGCCTGAACAGCACCGGATGAGCGTATGGCATGTTGCTGCCCGCGAACAGCACCGTCCGGGCGAGTTCGAGGTCTTCATAGCACGTCGGCGGCCCATCGGCGCCGAGCGACTTCTTATAGGCCGTCACCGCGCTCGACATGCATAAGCGCGAGTTCGTATCGATATTGTTGGTGCGAATCAATCCCTTCGCGAGCTTGTTGAAGACGTAATAGTCCTCCGTCAGCAATTGGCCGGAGACATAGAATGCAACGGCGTCCGGTCCGTCGCGCTCGATCACCTCGGCAAAGCGTGCCGCGACGTGATCGAGCGCGTGGGACCAATCGGTCGGTTCGCGCTGAGCCTCGCGCGTAAGCCGTATCTCCGGACGCAGGGCACGGCCGGCGTCGCTCGCCGCGGTGAGTGCGAGCGAGCGCCCTTTGGTGCACAGCTTGCCGAAATTGGCCGGATGCTCGGGATCGCCGGCAACCCCGGTCACTCGGCCATTTTCCGTTTCAATGAGCACGCCGCAGCCGACCCCGCAATAGCAGCAGGTCGAACGCGTGACCGTCTTAGCAGAACCTTCTTCGTGGCCGGCTTTCATCGCGACGGCGCCCTCGCTCACGTGAAGCGCACGAGCACGGCGTCGCCGTCGACCTTCACGGCAAAGCGCAGCGTACAGCCTTCGTCGGGCGCGCAGGCATCGCCCGTCTCGAGTGCGATATTCCAGCTGTGCAGCGGGCAGGTGACCGTCTTGCCGTGCACGATGCCCTGCGAAAGCGCACCGCCTTTATGCGGGCAGCGATCGTGCAGCGCGAACACTTCGTCGTCGGTCGTCCTAAATAGCGCGACGTCGCCGTCGGCGCGCTTGACGACGCGGCTGCCCAAACGCGGGATGTCGGAGACGCTGCAAACGTGCGTCCACGTGTCGGAAGTCGTCATGTCCATATGATCGATACCCTCAAGCGATGACTTTGATCGGGATGTATTCGCGCTGGTGCTGGCCATCGATCCGTGCCTGCCACGGATCGGGCAGCCCTTGCAGCGAGTAGAGCAGGCGTTCGTACAGCGCATGGCGATTGGCGGCGTCTTCCACCACTTTGCGTTTGACGTAGTCGAGCCCCACGCGCGCGATGTAGTGAACGGTGCGATCGAGGTAGTGCGCTTCTTCGCGATACAGTTGCAAGAATGCGGCGGTGTACTCCTTCACTTCTTCGGCCGTCTTGACCTTCGCCAGGAATTGCGCGACTTCGGTCTTGATGCCGCCGTTGCCGCCGACGTAAAGCTCCCAGCCGCTATCGACCGCAATCACGCCGACGTCTTTGATGCCGGCCTCCGCACAATTGCGCGGGCAGCCCGATACGGCCAACTTGACCTTGTGCGGCGACCACATATTCGCGAGCATCGTTTCCAAATCGATGCCCATTTGCGTGCTGTTCTGCGTGCCGAAGCGGCAGAATTCACTGCCGACGCAAGTCTTCACGGTGCGGATCGACTTGCCGTACGCATGGCCCGACTTCATCCCGAGGTCTTGCCAAACGCTAACGAGATCTTCTTTCTTCACCCCGAGCAAGTCGATGCGCTGCCCACCCGTGACTTTGACCATCGGGATGTTGTATTTGTCCGCCACGTCGGCGATGCGCCGCAGTTCATCGGGCGTCGTGACCCCGCCTTTCATCTGCGGCACGACCGAAAAGGTGTTGTCCTTTTGAATGTTCGCGTGGACGCGCTCGTTGACGAAGCGGCTTTGCGGATCGTCGGCAGCCTCGTGCGGCCAGGTGGCGACGAGGTAGTAGTTGATGGCCGGGCGGCACGTTGCGCACCCGTTCGGCGTGCGCCATTCGAGGAACTCGTAGACCGCGCGGTGCGTGAGCAGCTTGTGCTCGCGCACGGCTTTGCGCACCTCGTCGTGCGTGCGTTCCGTGCAGCCGCATAGGGCCTTCGTCTTCGGCGTTTCCTGAAAACTCGTGCCGACCGTGCTCATCAGGATCTGCTCGACGAGGCCCGAGCATGATCCGCACGAACTGGCCGCCTTCGTATGCTTCTTGACTTCGTCGAGCGTGAAGAGTCCCTTCTCAGAGATGGCCTTGACGATGGTGCCTTTGCATACGCCATTGCAGCCGCACACTTCGTCGGAATCCGCGAGCGACGCGGCACGGTTATGGCCTTGCACGCCCGAGTCGCCGATGCTCGATTCGCCGAACATGAGCCGATCGCGCAATTCACCGAGGCGGCGGCCCTCGCGCAGCAGCTTGAAGTACCAGGCGCCATCGGCCGTGTCGCCGTACAGGCAGGCGCCGACCAACCGGTCGTCCTCGATGACGAGCTTCTTATAGACGCCGCTCGCCGGGTCCGACAATACGATCTGTTCGGTATGCTCGCCGCCGATGAAGTCGCCGGCGGAAAACAGGTCGATGCCGGTCACCTTGAGCTTGGTCGACAGCACCGAGCCCTTGTAGGTGCCGATCCCCATCAGCGCGAGATGGTTCGCACAGACTTTGGCCTGCTCGAACAACGGAGCGACGAGGCCGTATGCGACGCCGCGATGGCTGACGCACTCGCCGACGGCATAGATGCGCGGATCGTACGTCTGCAGCGTATCGTTCACGACGATACCGCGATCGCAATGAAGGCCGGCCGATTCGGCGAGCGTGGTATTCGGGCGGATGCCGGCGGCCATGACCACGAGATCGGCCTCGGCTTCCTCCCCGTCCTTGAAGCGCACGCCGGCTACTTCGCCGGCATCGTTGCCGATGATTTCCGTGGTCGCTTTCGACAGGAGGAATCGAAGCCCGCGCGCCTCCAGCGAGCGTTGCAGCAGCCGGCCCGCGCTCGCATCGAGTTGGCGCTCGAGCAGCGTCGGCGCCAAATGCACGACGGTCACCTCCATCCCGCGCTGCTTGAGCCCGTTCGCCGCTTCGAGGCCGAGCAGGCCGCCGCCGATCACGATGGCGTGCCGCTTCACCTGAGCAGCATCGATCATCGCCTGCGTATCGCCGATGTCGCGGTACGTGATCACGCCTTTGAGCTTTGCGCCGGGCACGGGCAAGATGAACGGCTGCGAGCCGGTGGCGATCAGCAAGCGGTCGTACGGCGCCTCGGTGCCGTCTTCGGCCATCACGATGCGTCGTTTGCGATCGATGCGCGAGATCGTCTTGCCCAGATGCAGGGTAATGCCGTTCTGCTCGTACCATTCCAGCGGATTGAGGACGATATCTTTGAACGTCTGCTCGCCGGCCAGCACGGGCGAGAGCAGGATCCGGTTGTAGTTCGGATGCGGCTCTGCGCCGAAGACCGTGATCTCGTACTGATTCGGCGCGAGCGCGAGCAGCTCTTCGATCGTACGGATGCCGGCCATGCCGTTGCCGATTACGACGAGTCGGGGCGCGTTCATCGTTGCTTACTCCTTGAACCGTTGAGGTCGCAGCGTCATTGCTCGACTGAAGGGATAAAACGAAGCTACGGCATGCATCAACGAAAACGGCGTCCGCCCGTGCCGATACACGAGGGGACGCCGTTGTCCTTGAAGCGCGCGCGAGGCAGGCGGCTGCGGGGCAAACCCCGTGACCCTGACCACGCATTGCATTGCATGCATCCCGACACCGTTGCCGGGTACGGGTCGAATCTATGCAAAGCTTATGCCAGGTGCGTGAAACCTAGAGTGGGCGCGGGTCTCGGACAAATGAGCACCGCGAAGGGGAGCACAACGGGCGGCATGCCGCACCGCAGCAGTGCAGGTGCGCCGGAACGCTGCACCCATTCGGCGCGGCGCAGCGTTCAGCGTGCGCGCAAACTCATGGGGCGGCCCATCGAGGTCTATAATTCGGAGCCTCACAGTTTCCCTTTCCGTGCGGCGAGCGTACGCGGCGTCACGCGGGAGTCTGCTTGTCAACGTACCTAACCGAGGAGGTTCGATATGACCATCCGTATTGGCGACGTCGCCCCTGATTTCACAGCAGAAACCACCGAGGGCACGATCAAGTTCCATGAGTGGATCGGCGACGGCTGGGCGGTGCTCTTTTCGCATCCGAAGGATTTCACGCCTGTCTGCACGACCGAACTCGGCTATATGGCGCGGCTCAAGCCGGAGTTCGATAAGCGCAAGACCAAGATCATCGGCTTAAGCGTCGATCCGGTCAGCGATCATAAGAATTGGGTGGGCGATATTGCCGAGACGCAGGGGCATGCGGTGAACTACCCGCTTATCGGCGATGCCGATCTGACGGTGGCCAAGCTCTACGACATGATTCACCCCAATGCGAGCGGCGGCACGCGTACCGCGAACGACAACGCGACGGTCCGCTCGGTCTTCATCGTCGGCCCGGACAAGAAGATCAAAGCCATGCTGGTCTACCCGATGAGCGCGGGCCGCAACTTCGATGAAGTGCTGCGTTTGCTCGATGCCCTGCAACTGAACGCACAGCATTCGGTGGCCACACCGGTGAATTGGCGTCCGGGCGATGACGTCATTATCCCGACGTCGGTGTCCGACGAAGATGCGAAGAAGAAGTACCCGCAAGGGTTCAAGACGCTGAAGCCGTATCTGCGCACCGTCGCGCAGCCGAAGTAACGGTTATCAAGGGAACGGGGCGGCTCAGCGATTGAGCCGCTTCATCGCCTCCGATTCCATCGCGGCCTGCCATTCCTCAGATGCTTCTATAGGATTGGTCTCGTCGTCGACCGAGAACTGGGCGCGTTCGGCGGCCGTACGGGTATCGCTGAAATCGTCGTCGAACGCTTCGCCCGAGTCGTCT